>JGI12109J20283_10193091_pt1 | contig 10228 bp, 8 predicted proteins | sample ElkSlonscriptome_12_FD_20283 | JGI IMG/M metagenome (IMG submission 20283) | reverse complement strand
TTTGAAGCCAGCGACTCCCTGCTCCAGCTTATCAGTAGTACAGAGGGGGTCGAGCTTGTGACACAAGTCGTAGAGGACAATGCCCTGGTACGCTACCAGGACGCTCAGATGGTAGTGAAACTCAAAGGAGTAAGTGATAACTTTGTGAAGCAGGAGCGGCTCAACAGGGCTATGGTACACGGCGAACTGGTACTGGAGAAAGACGGACGCAACTTTGCTATACTGGGCCGCGGCGTACAGTATACCCTTTCTGTATCACCCTCTAACGATTTCTATGCCCTACAGGTATTCAGCCCTAAGCGACAAGTATCCTCTGGGTTCAACCCCGACCCCATGACGCGCTATTTCACCAGGCGCAACATCATGCCGGGGGGTATCTTTGCTATAGAGAAGCAGTTCGATGCCAACTATATCATTGTACCACTAGACTTTGCTGCCAATCTGTTTAACTATGTCAATGAGCGTAGTGCACTGGAGATCAAAACTACCAAAGGCAGTAATATTGACCGTGTGCAGGACAGGTTGCAGAAGCTACTGGGCAACCGGCTGGAAGTACTAAATAGCGACCAGCAACACGCCAGCCTCCTGCGTGCTATCAAGGTAGAGAAGCTCTTTGTCTATCTTACTTTTTCCTTTATCCTGGCGGTAGCCTCCTTCAACATTTTCTTTTCGCTCTCTATGCTGGCCATTGATAAGAAAAAAGACATCGCCATGTTACTGGCGATGGGTGCTACCAAAAAGGTCGTCAGGCAGCTTTTTGTCTACGAAGGTAGTATCATTGCCTTTTTGGGTGCTTTTGTAGGTTTGCTACTTGGACTGTTTATCTGCTGGATGCAACAGACCTTTGGCCTGGTCTCTATGGGTATGCAAACCGCTATTGTAGACGCCTATCCGGTTAAGATGCAGTTTACCGACTTTTTTTATACCGCCCTGGCCATTACAGTGATTACCCTGTTGGCCTCCTACCGTCCGGCAAGCATAGCTGCCCGGACAGAAATCAAAGATTTTTTGTAAATTAGTTAGATTAGTAGAACTGCATCAGTACTTTTACTTCTCGATTGCTATCAACCTGGCCACTTTTTCGTATGAAAGTATCCACCGAACGACCCTTTAAAGTTATCTATTCCCTATATCTGCACGAGTACCTTGGGTATTTATTTGAGTCTTTTGCTGTGCAGTTGAACGAGCAGGGGGGATTTACCTTTGAGCATCAAAACATATCTTCACAAAACGCAGAGGAGTTTGCCAGTGAACTTACTGAAGAAGATTATCAGCTCATAGAGCTCATGGACGTGATGCAGCAAAAGGCGGTGATCAACCGCTTTTATAAAAAGAAGATAAAGACACCCGAATTCTTCTACAAGTTTTACGAAAATGATAGCGAGAAAAACCAGCAGTTACGTCAGGAGATAGACGGCTACCTCGAAGAGTTGCGCGCTCAGATGATGCCATTGCTCAAGGGCAAACGCCTGTTCGAGATGAGCAATGACGGCGAACCCGCCGGAACAGAAATAGAGGTGTTGAAGGAAAAAGCGACCGTGCTCTTTCACTTTCGCCGCAACGAGGACAATACACACTACTTCCCGACGATCAAGCACGCCGGCCAAAAAGTAGATTTTCAGTACAAAAACGCCTATATCGTTTGTAAAAACCCTGCCTGGATGGTACTAGATGGCAAGCTATATAGCTTTGCCAAAGATGTGGATGGCAATAAACTTCAGCCTTTTCTTAAGAAGAAGTTTATCATGATCCCCCGTAAGGTAGAGGACTCTTACTATCGCAAATTTGTGGCTCCCTTGGTAGCATCCTTCGACGTATATGCCAAGGGGTTTGAAATTCAGACGGAACGCCACCAACCTGTACCACAGCTAAACTTTTTTGAGCTGGCACAGGGCCAACCTCAGTTGGTAGCCCACGCCAAAAATGAAGCAGGAGAAACGATTACGGAGCCTCAGGATATGTGTTTTGAAATATATTTCAGGTATGGCGAAAACCATTTTCAACCTTCCGAACAGGCCGAAGTTAGCGTAGTCGTGGAAAAGCACAAAGACGATTACCTGTTCCGACGTATTGTCCGCAATAGGCAGAGGGAAGAACAGATTGTTTCACTCCTACGGGAGAAGTCCATTGACTTACAGTCGTCACGGGCCATACTAGACAAGCGTACTGCTTTTACCTGGATCAATCGTCACAAAGATGAGCTGGGCAAAGAAGGCATACAGCTGAAACAAAAAAACACGCGCAGCAAGAAGTACTTCTTGGGTCAATCTACCATAGACATAGAGGTGCGCGAAAACATAGATTGGTTTGATATCTATGCCAAAGTACAGTTTGGACCCTACGAAATACCTTTTCGCAAAATCAGAAAGCTAATCCTGGCCAAAAAGAGGGAGTTTCGTCTTCCTAACGATGAGATTGCCGTAATACCCGAAACATGGTTTACCGAATACTCAGAACTTTTTGCCTTCAGCGAAGAGCAAACCGAAGACCAGAAGGAAGGCGTACATTTGAAAAAGTATCATCTGGCCCTGGTGCAAAACCTACAAAACGATAGCATGGCCAAGGTAAGTATGGACCGTAAGCTGGAGCGCCTGCGTGAATTCAGCAATATTGAGGAACAACAAACGCCTGAATACTTTAACGGTGAGCTACGCCCCTATCAAAAGGCAGGCTACAACTGGATGAGCTTTCTTAACAGCTACAAGTTTGGCGGCTGCCTGGCGGATGATATGGGACTGGGAAAAACTGTTCAAACCCTGGCCCTCTTACAAAAAATCAAAGAAGCCAACCAGCAAGGTAATGGCCATGGTGTCGCCATCCACCCCCGTACTACCTTGCTAGTGATGCCTACCTCCCTTATTTATAACTGGGAGATGGAAGCGGCCAAATTCACTCCTACGCTCAAAGTATTTACCTACACTGGCACCAGCCGAAACAAAGAAGTGGAGCAGTTTGAAGACTATGACCTGGTCCTCACCTCTTACGGCATCGTTCGTTTGGACATTGATATTCTCAAAAAGTATTACTTCAACTATATCATTCTGGACGAGTCACAGGCTATTAAAAACCCTGACTCCAATATTGCACAGGCCGTACAAGATCTTAACTCACGCTATCGTCTCATCCTGACAGGTACCCCTCTGGAAAACAGTACGATGGACCTATGGTCACAAATGAACTTTATCAACCCCGGGCTACTGGGTGGGCAGTCGTTTTTTAAGAACGAGTTTGTCTTGCCAATAGAGAAGAAAGGTGATACCAATAAAACGGAAAAGCTCTATTCTATCATCAAACCATTTATCCTGCGTCGGCAAAAGTGGCAGGTGGCCAAAGAATTGCCAGAAAAGATAGAAAACGTACAATATTGCGGTATGACAGAGAAGCAGGAAGCTTGCTACGAAGAGGCCAAATCTTTCTACCGGAACGAGATTATGAGCCACATTGAGAACAAAGGCATCAACAAATCGCAAATACTACTCTTGCAGGGCCTGACCAAGCTACGGCAGATTGCCAACCACCCTCACATGGTGGACGAAAGCTATACGGCCAGTTCCGGCAAAATGGAAGATGCCGTACACATGCTGCTCAACGCCATTAGCGAAGGGCATAAAATCCTGGTGTTTAGTCAGTTTGTCAAATTTCTATCCTTACTCAGCAAGGAGGTAGAAAAAGCAGGTATCCCCTACGCTTATCTGGACGGCAGCACCAAAGACCGTAAGGGTCAGGTAGAAAGTTTTCAAAAAGACGATGCGCTTCGTCTTTTCCTTATCTCACTACGCGCCGGGGGCGTAGGGCTTAACCTGACCAAGGCCGACTATGTGTTTATTATGGATCCGTGGTGGAATCCAGCCATAGAGCAGCAAGCCATAGACCGGGCACACCGTATCGGGCAGGAGAACCAGGTTTTCACTTATAAATTTATTACTCGGGGTACGGTGGAGGAGAAAATCCTGAAGCTACAGGAGAACAAACTCAAGCTCGCTACCGACCTTATTTCTACTGAGGAGAGTTTTGTGAAGAAGCTCACCAGAGAAGACATCAGCGCAATACTGGAGTAACATGCTTCAATCCTCATATACGCCCGACCTGCTAGAGGCAGGCTGCGACGAAGTGGGGCGGGGCTGCCTGGCCGGGCCGGTAGTGGCGGCAGCGGTCATACTTCCTAAAGACTACACACACCCCCTACTCACCGACTCCAAAGCCCTAAACCTGGAGCAGCGCAATTTACTAAAGGAAGAGATCACGCAAGAAGCTCTGACTTTTGCCGTAGCAGAAGTAGACAACCAGACGATAGATAAAATCAATATTCTGAACGCCTCTTTTTTGGCTATGCACCGGGCCCTGGACCAGTTGGATAAGCAGCCAGAACTGATCCTGGTAGATGGCAACCGCTTTAACCCCTACCCTTTTGTACCCCATCAGTGTATTATCAAAGGCGATAGCAAGTACTTTTCCATAGCAGCAGCATCTGTTCTTGCCAAGACCTATCGTGATGAGCTCATGTGGCAGCTTGCTGAAGATCACCCACAGTATGGCTGGCAGACGAATGTAGGGTATCCTACGCGGAAACACCGCGCCGCTATTGCTGAGTATGGCCCTACGCCCTGGCACCGCAGGTCATTTAAGCTACTGGCCAACAAGCCTTAAAGGGCAAACCCTGCCTCGCTGCCGTTGCCATCAGAAATATTTCTCGTAACTTGCCGACCACTATTAACACAGATTTTTGACGAGATGAAAAAGACTGCACTATACAACAAACACGTAGCCCTCGGTGCCAAGATGGTACCCTTTGCAGGCTATGAAATGCCCCTACGTTACAGCTCGGATATTGAGGAACACATGACTGTACGAGAGGGTGTAGGGGTATTTGATGTATCGCATATGGGCGAGTTTTTTTTAAGAGGGCCCAAAGCTTTTGACCTGGTGCAGCGGGTCACCAGTAACGACGCAGCCAAGCTCTATGACGGAAAAGCTATGTACGGTTACTTACCCAACGCAACCGGAGGCGTAGTAGATGACCTGATCGTCTACCGACTGGGAGAAGAGGAGTACATGTTGGTAGTCAACGCGGCCAATATTGAAAAAGACTGGGACTGGATAAGCAAGCATAATACCGAAGGAGTAGACACAGAAAACGCTTCTGATAAGATGTCGCTCTTTGCGGTTCAGGGTCCTAAAGCGACGCAGGTGTTACAGAAACTAACTGATACTGACCTGGACAGTATGAAGTTTTACACCTTCCAGAAGGGTAAAGTAGGCGAAGTGGATGACGTTATGATTTCTGCTACAGGCTATACCGGTGCTGGCGGGTTTGAACTATACGTAGCCAACCAAGATGCTGAAAAACTCTGGGACACTCTCTTTGCGGCAGGCGCTGAGGAGGGTATCAAGCCGATCGGGCTAGCAGCTCGCGACACGCTCCGCATGGAGATGGGCTACTGCCTCTATGGCAATGATATTGACGATACGACCTGTCCTATTGAGGCAGGCCTGGGCTGGGTGACAAAGTTTAGCAAAGTGTTCACCAATTCTGAAGCGCTGCGCCAGCGTAAAGAAAGCGGCGGTAACCAAAAGCTGGTGGGCGTTCTTATGGTTGACAAGGGTATTCCCCGCAGGGATTATGAGATTTTTAACAGTGAGGAGCAAGTCATTGGCCGCATCACTTCCGGTACTCAATCGCCTGTTTTGAAAAAAGGAATCGGAATGGGCTACGTGGATAAAGCATACGCCAAAACTGATACAGAAATATTGGTAGGGGTTCGCAAACGCCGATTGAAGGCGCAGGTCGTAAAGCCCCCTTTTATTAAATAGTCCTATTTTCGGAAATATTTAAAAAATTGTCCCTCGCCATTTACACTTACCCAATCTGAGCTGTGAAAGCCATAGATATCTGCCTCTCCCCAGACCTGATGCCCCTTTACGATGTCAAAGGGAAAACAGTAGTAGTCGTAGACATACTGCGGGCTACATCCTGCATGACGACGGCCTTCGCCCACGGGGTCAAAAGCATACGGCCGGTAGCCGAGGTAGAGGAAGGGCTTGCCCTAAAAGAGCAAGGTTATTTGATAGCTGGCGAAAGAGGTGGAGAAAAAGTAGCAGGTTTTGACTTGGGCAACTCACCCTTTGAATACATGAATGAGGAGCTACAAGGTATAAAAATGGGTGTCACCACTACCAACGGAACTCGTGCTATCAGCTTATCAAAGGGGGCCAGCCTTCTTGCCATTGGCTCCTTTTTGAACCTCAGAGCAGTGTCTACATTGCTTAATGACCAGGAAAGCGATATACTCATCGTGTGCGCCGGCTGGAAAGGCCACGTCAATCTGGAGGATACGCTTTTTGCAGGAGCCTTGGCCGAGCAACTCACCGCTAAGTTCACCCATGCTTGCGACAGCACGCTCATGGCTATCTCTCTGTACCATACCGCTAAAAATGACCTACCGGGTTTTTTACAGTACTCCTCGCACGTACAGCGGCTTCAAGGATTAGGTATTGAGAAAGATATTGCCTTCTGCCTGCAACGCGATCTCTATGATGTAGTGCCATTGCTCAAAGAAGACGAGCTAGTCTTGTAGACGTTACAAAAAGTTTACTTCTGAAATTATTTTATCAACCCTGGACGTCATTTCATTTCTTCTATAGTCGTCCACACCAGGTTATTCTCGTACCCTTTTCCCAGCAGGTAGCGGGCTGTTTTGTTTTTTCGTTGGTAGACATCCTCACCTTCCAGAGTTTGCCATTTACGTTGGCACAATGCTGTCAGTTGCTGTTGGTAGGCCTCCTCCTCAATTTCTTTAAACCCTTTTTTGATACAGTAAGCAGACAGGCCTTTTTGCTTGAGTCCCATCTCTATTTTGATGCGCCCCCATTTATTCTGACTAAATTTACCGCGACAGTATGCCTGCGCGTACCGCTCCTCATTGACAAACCCGTCCGTAATAAGTTCTGAAAGTACTTCTTCTACCGCATCGCTATACAGGCCGTACTGATAAAGTTTATCCCTTACTTCCTGCTGGGTTCTTTCCTGATAGGCGCAATATTTGGCCGCTTTGGCTTTGGCTTGTTGCCTTAGATTGGTAATCGTCATCTTGCTATGAATTAGAGCAAGTACATAGACAGTTTTATTTACAATTACTGCACACTCATACTTACAAAATATAAACTTAAACCTCAGCCCGGAGGTTCATTGAACTTTATGGGACAATCCATACTCCAAAAACCAGCCAACAATCGGCGAGCGCTGGCACTGCTTTTTACCGCCAACGGCATCTCTGGCTTTGCCCAGGGACTGACCATGTTGTCAGTACCCTGGTACTTTGCACAACAGAGTATGTCGTCGCAGTTCAATCTAATGTACGGCATCATTACTTTCATGACTATCTTCTGGGGTCTGTGGGCCGGTACGGTAGTAGACCGCTTCAATCGTAAACATGTATTCCTGATCAACAACGCTGTAGAGGGGACGGTTGTGCTCGCTGTAGCCGTTTACGGACTTAGCCAAACGGGGCCATTGCCCATTCCTTTGATCATGCTGGTATTTGCAGTCACTATCTTTGGGTTTTACCTGCATTATCCCAACCTATATGCCTTTGCCCAGGAAATCACCAGCGAAGGAGACTACACCAAGGTCAATTCTTATATAGAAATTGTGGGGCAGACTACTAATGTCATGGCCGGTGCCCTGGCGGCTTTGCTGCTGGAGGGCCTCGACTGGCAAGGCAGCTTTTCTGTTCTGGGTATGCCCCTCTCCTTTGATCTTCAGTTGACAGCCTGGACTTTACCTGAGATATTTTTACTAGATGGCATCACCTACCTTATATCTATATCCCTGATAGCATGGATACGGTACAAACCCCTGGCCGAACGGGACATAGAGACCGGGCGGCTGGTTAACCGGCTAAAGACCGGTTTCAACTACCTGCGTCAGTATCCCATGATTTTGATTTTCGGCATATGCTCACACAGTATTTTTGTGGTACTGCTCATCAAATTGCACGCCCTGATGCCCCTATATATTACTAATCACCTGAATGAGGGTGGGGACATTTTTGGAGCGATGGAAGTACTTTACGCGCTGGGGGCCCTTAGTGCCGGCCTTTTTGTCGGCAATATATTCCAGCGCTTTACTACGGTTCATTCTATAATTGTATTGTTGCTATTGGCTACACTGGCCCTCAGTATTAGTGCGCTGAGCAGCTCAGTAATTATTTTCTTATCGGTCGGCCTGATGATCGGATTTGCCAATGCCGGATCGCGGGTATTACGCCTGAGCTACCTGTTCAAACACGTCCCTAACCGCGTCATAGGCCGGGTTAATAGTATCTTTAGTATTATCAATGTAATGATGCGGGTGTTCTTTTTAAGTATCTTTTCTTTTCAGTTTTTTGGGCAGGGGTCAAACATTGTATTTGCCTACGGGATTATGGCACTTTTTACGCTCGCCTCGGCACTTGTCTTGCTGTTGAACTATCGGCGGATTGCTTATGTATAAGATGTAACGCCTTACTGCTTGTTGGCAATGGTGAGATAAATCTACAGGACGAAAAAGCTATTCTTAAAAAAACAAGTTTTTTCAAACTTATAGGTGTTTTACCCGTTTTTTTTATACATTTAATTTACTAACCTTCAATGGGAGGAGCCTAGTATGATAGACATGTTACTTTGTGGAGCGGCTTACGTGATCATGGTTTACTTCATGGTCGTGCTCATGAAAAAGCGGAACTTCCGCTTTCGTGATGACGATGACGATGATGACGACGGAGGTGTGTCTATTACCCCTACGCCGGACCTGGACTTACCGCCCGGTGTTACGCTACCTGATGATAGTGGGCCCAGGCGACACAAAAAAATAGAAGAGCCCGAAGAGGCATTTGCATAATACATGAAAACATTTCATGTATTTTTTTTGCCCATACGGTTGCGTACCTAGCGCATTTTCAAAAATTTCATCCGCTTTTTACGGCCAAAAAAACGCTTGTAGGGTACATCGCCTCATCTCTTGGTTACTTTTTGTCATGGCTACAAAAAATAACCGTAGTGCTCCACACCGGATTACGGATCGTCAGAAAATTTTAGTCACCCAGACCGTGTCACCCAGACCGGGTGGTTCCCACCGAGTGGTTCCCACCGAGTAGTTACCACCGGTAAAACCTCCGAACGTTTTCACGCGCAAGCTATTACAGGCCAGCACCCTGAAATACAGCCGCTTATAGAACTTAAGCGAGCTATGACTCCCACTTTCCATAGCAACTTTATAGATAGTGTCAACGTTGACTGATTCCAGGCTTACACAGCTATAAGTTGTGATTTTTGTGCCTGCCGTTGTAAATTGACACCCTTATGAAAAGACTGAAGCAAATATCGCTGCTGTTGACCCTACTGTTTGCGAGCACAGCGCTGGAAGCGCAAGTGCTCAAACCAGCCACTTGGTCAGTGAAGCTATCTGAGCCGAGTGTAGCCGTAGGGCAGGAAGTAGATGTTATTTTTTATGTAGACATACAAGATGACTGGTACCTGTACTCCAGTGACTTTGACCCCGACCTGGGGCCGATGGTTACCGAAATTGATTTTGCAGTTAGTGACGCTTACGAGTTGGTAGGAGGTATAAGGCCGATTGGTGCCAAAGAAAAATACGATGAGCTATGGGAGGGAAACTATACTTACTTTACTAGTAAAGCTGAGTTTCGGCAGACCATCAAGCCAGTCAGTGCAGCTTTGAACGCCATTAACGGTGAGTATGCTTATCAGGTGTGCACAGATGTAACAGGACAGTGCATCCCGTTTAATGACGAGTTCAGCCTGGCTATCGCCGTAAAAGAAGACATCAAAACGGGTGACCCCAAAGCCGAAGACCTGGACAAAACGCAGACTGAAGCTACTCCGGTAAAGAAGGACACTTCTACCGTAAAAAAGCCCCTGAATGTAAGCGAAAGCGACGAAGAGATTGAACCGGGCGAGGAGATTGCTTCTACCAGTGATCCACAGATTAATTCTAAAACCGGACAGGATGTTGAGCAACCGCTCATTCAGAGTAATACTAACGTGGATGTAAGGGAATCTAATACGCCTTATACACTCATCACTTTTTTCCTGGTAGCTTTCCTGGCAGGCCTGGCGGCTTTACTTACGCCCTGTGTGTTCCCTATGATCCCTATGACGGTCTCTTTCTTTGCTAGCGGCAGTAGCAAAAAAGGCCAGGCACTGAGAAAGGCTGTTATCTATGGTGTTT
>JGI12109J20283_10632250_pt1 | contig 10233 bp, 6 predicted proteins | sample ElkSlonscriptome_12_FD_20283 | JGI IMG/M metagenome (IMG submission 20283) | reverse complement strand
GCCAATTTCCGTTGGATGAAACAATTCACTGAGTTGTTCAATTAGCTGGATAAAGAGATGACTTTAGTTGTTTTCGATTTGGATGGAACGCTACTGAATGCCCGCTCAAAGGTGACCCCTTTTACGATGGAAACCCTTGTGCTCATGCGAAAAATGGGTATTTCCTATACCGTCGCCACTGGCAGAACCCTACAGGCAGCACGCGGCCCTATCCAGGCGCATCAGTTTGCGCTACCGCACATTCTCAAGAATGGGGCGATCATTTGGTGTCCGGATCGACAGGAGTACAGCCATAGCCACCTGTTGACCCGGCAAGAGGTTTGGCATGTGATGACCGCGATGACCATGCAGGAAGTTACCCCCTTCGTCTTCACTCTGGGGCCCGGTGGGCGCCATGCGGTTTATCACGGCACGCTCAAGACAAAGGCTGAAGGGCGGCTCGCCCAGTTATTCGAAGATGAGCGGCATCTGCCGATTGAGCCCCTTCGAGCCATGCCCGATACGACCCACGTGATCAGTCTGAGCGGTATGGGTCCCGCTGACGCCGTACAGTCGGTGATCGGCATGATTACCGATGAAGATAACCTGGTCGCCTATACTGGAGTAGCTATTCAGGAACAGGACCTTTGCTGGCTGGATATTCATCACAGTGGTGGCAGTAAAGGTGCCGGCATCACGACTTTGCGGGATGAGCTGGGTTATGAAGAGATCATTGTTTTCGGAGACGGTGCTAACGATTTGAGCATGTTCGAGGTCGCCGAGGAGGCGTATGCAACGGCGAACGCGGATCCGGAAGTTAAGGTAGCGGCAACAGACGTGATCGGCCATCATGACGAGGACGGAGTAGCGCACTTTTTACGGAAAAGATTCGGCTTGTGAGGCTGGAGCAAATTCACAGGTGCTAATGGTGGTTAAAGGGGTCGGTTAAAGGGGTCAGATCTATTTTCTTCGGTCTTCACTAGACTCGCTTTTCGATGCATTCTCCCGTACACCGCTCAACGTCGTTCACAAGGCGTGGCTGCCCTTAAAACTGATTGCGGATCGTCGCTTATTGTGAAAATAATTCTGTTGCCTATTCGGCTTTCTTAGACTGGTGAAAATAAAACTTTCCCCTTTATTTGGACCCCTTTATTCACTTGTACGACAGTTGCCCATTACTTTTGACTTGCTGCCGTGGATGGCCTTTTATTGCCCCGGATTAATCAATGTCCCAATGGTTGGCCGATCAGTCGCGAAGGATCAGCATCTGGTCTTGGCACATACTTGTCGATCCAGGGTCCCCCAAATTGCGCCACATAAAGGTTACCTTCTGAGTCGACACTCATCTGATGGGGAAGGGAAAAGCCGCCACAGGCACCTGTGTGGGTATGGTCCAGTCCTGCCGCGGAAATAGCTTCAGTATTGGAACAGGTAAATCCCGGGCGACCGAGTGATGAAGCTTCACCGTAGGTGCCGAAATAATCCAGCAACTGGCCATCCAGGTTGTACTTTAGAATGCGGTTGAGGGTGGCGTCCAGAATCCAGACATGGTCGTTCACGTCAATCATAATGGCTACCGGATCCCAGATGTCCGGCCACTCATCCAGAAGTACACCGTCTTCAGTGAAAATCTGGATTCGGTGATTTCTCCTGTCAGAGACGTAAATTCGATTCTCCCTGTCCACCGCAACCCCGTGAATCAAGTCGAATTGCCCAGGTCCGCTTCCAACTGATCCGAATTCATAGAGCAACTCACCCTCTGCGTTGTAGCGCACAATGCGTCCATTCTGGTAGCCATCTCCCAACAGGAAATCGCCGTTGGGCAGGAAAGCGAGGACGGAATTCTGTCCGAAATCCAGGGGCCCCGGATTCGGGTTTGCGCGCGGATTGGGTCCGCCTTCACCAAACACCGGATTCGGGTCTTCCATTTGCAACAACAGTTCGCTGCCGTCACTGCTGAATTTCAGTATTGCCTCGTGGACTCCGTTGCCACCTCGTTCATCAACCCAGACCGCGCGCTCGGGATCATAGGGATTGATGTAGATCTGGTGGGGGCGGTTGAACAGATGATCCCACTGCGACCAGTTTTCGATAATGTTTCCGTCGCGATCCACGACCACTAAAAAATTCCTCTGGCGCTCGTTCTGCCCGTCCGCTTGAGGAGTCCTGCGCTGATCTCCCCACATGGTGATCAGAATTCTGTCTGGGGTGTCTGCCCAGACACCGGCAGCTTGCCCCCAGGTCCAGGTTTCATCGTGATCGGGTGCCGGCTTCCACCAACCCGGAATCACTTCATAAGGGCCGCTCCGATCATCGCCCCCTTTGCGGACTTCAAACCTGCTTTCAGCAACCTGATTCTCAGCCGCACAGGCTGCAATCATAGCGGCTCCAAGCGTGATCAAAGTCAGGTTGATGCGCTTTAGTAACATTTTCGGTCTCCTGAGGACTTATCTTTATTCTTGATCCATGCGGTCTGTCAGCGATTTGCTGGGCCGCACCGGTCGCGTAACATTAGCACAAGCGCTTGCTAGACTCTCCCGGTATCGCTAATGTTCCGGGGAGCGGTGTGGGTTAAATGAATAGTATTTATATGCCTCGTCCATCCAGAATGCGCTAGATCCTCGAGGTTGCGAGCGGCGCACACTTCTGGAAAGATGGGTCTTCATCTGCTACCGTCGGCTGTAAATTGGTTTCCAGACCATTGGCCTGACAAGAACACAACGAGAGGCAGCTGATGATCAAATCCGTCACCGTTATACAGATCGCGCTTTTGGGCCTTTCTGTGCTTGCGTTTAATGCGTCCCGCGCTCAGGACACCTCCTCCACGAATGCTCAAGATCGCGGCGATATAACCCTCACTAATCAATCTGCGACAGGCTTTTCTGGCGCCTCTCAGTCAGCCGCTGCAACTGACCTGACGGCGGTTGTGCGGACCTACTGCCAGGTCTGCCATAACGATGCACTGATGACGGGAAACCTCACGCTGCAGGGATTCGAGGTTGAAAAGGCCCCCGAACACGCGGAGACTGCCGAAAGAATGATTCGGAAGCTGCGGGCAGGCATGATGCCGCCGCCGGGTATGCCAAGACCCAGCCCCGAAACTCTCACCGCTCTGGTTGAAGAGTTGGAAACAAGGATTGACCGGCATGCCGCGGAGAATCCCAATCCTGGCAGCAGAAGATTCCAGCGCTTGACGCGAGCAGAATACGAGCAGAGCGTCCTGGACCTTTTTGACCTGGAAATTGATGCCGGTCGCTGGCTACCACAAGATACCTTCCTGGGAAATTTCAATAATCTGTCCGCCGCGCAGGGGCTTTCCACGACACTCCTGGAGTCCTATCTGAGGGCTGCTGCAGAGGTTAGCCGCCTCGCCCTGGGCAATCCGGGCGCCCTTTCAGCGTCTTCAAAATACACGAACCCAATTCATGTTTCACAGCATGCCTGGGATCATCTGGAGGGCACACCCTTTGGCACCAGGGGGGGCATGGTCGTCACCCACAATTTTCCCACCGACGGGGAGTACATTATCTCTGTCGAAACACTTTTTGGCAGGGGACTTCCCGGGCACGATCTGGACATCACGATAGACGGCAGGCCGGTGGCGCAACTCGCTTTGCCACACAACGGCGATAACAGCATACCTATTCAGACCAGACCAGTTTTTGTGCCAGCAGGTCAACATCAGATCGCCGCTGCCTTTATAAAACGTATAGAAGGCCCCTATGAAGATAGACTCAGCCCCTTTCTGTGGTCATTTGTGGGTGGTGAAGATGCTCAGCAGTGGGCCAATTACGGCATCACGGCACTGCCCCATCTGGCAGATCTCATGGTTACCGGCCCGGTCACCACTGCGCCGATATCGGAAACACGCAGCAGGAAACGGATATTCTCCTGCTATCCGGAGCAAAAAGAGGAAGAGACTGCCTGTGCGCGGGAAATTATTTCCCGGGTTGCAGCCCAGGCTTATCGTCGTTCCGTAAATGAGCAAGACCTCGCCGGCCCCATGGCATTCTTTGAACGCTATGCTGAAAACTCTGGATTTGAGATAGGCATTCGCACTGCGCTACAGAGTATTCTCGCCAGCCTGTCTTTTTTATTCAGGCTTGAAGAACAACCTAGCGATGCGCAGCCCGGACAGATCTATGAACTGAACGACCGTGCTCTGGCCTCACGCTTGTCTTTTTTCTTGTGGGGTACTGTACCTGATGACGAACTCCGGAACTTGGCCGATCAGCAAGCACTCGGTAATCCGGAAATTCTGGAATCCCAGGTCAAGCGTATGCTGGCGGATCCAAGAGCAGCAAATCTTGCCACGAGCTTTGCTTCACAGTGGCTGAGGTTGCAGGAGGCGGAAAAGAACGACCCCGAACCTTACCTGTATCCTGATTTTACGGGTCAACTCAAAGCGGACATGGTGCGGGAAACGCAACTGTTTTTCGAGCACCTGATCAGGGAAGACAGGAGCCTGTTGGAGATCGTTACCGCCGATTACAGCTTTGTGAACGAGCGGTTGGCGAATCACTATGGCATTGAGGGAGTCATCGGCAACGAGTTCCAGCGCGTCACGTATCCCGATGATGCCAGGCGCGGCTTGTTGGGCCATGGCAGTGTACTCATGCTGACATCCATGTCCAATCGGACTTCACCGGTGTTAAGAGGCAAGTGGGTGATGGAAGTCATCATGGGCAATCCGCCGCCGCCGCCACCGCCTGATATTCCAGCCCTGGAGGCAACCGGAGGAGTGGAATCCGGACGCATACTAACCACCAGGGAGAGGATGGAAATACACCGGGCTAACCCGACCTGCAACGCCTGCCATCAGTTCATGGATCCGATTGGCTTGGCCCTCGACAACTTCGACGTCACTGGCGCCTGGCGAACTCGGGAAGAGGGCAGAGAACTGGATACTTCAGGTACCTACTATGATGGTACGGCCATCACCAACCCCAGTGACCTGAACGAAGTCTTGATAAAACGCCCGCTTCCCATCGTACGCAATTTCGCGGCAAACCTTCTGGCTTATGCCATGGGAAGAAGGATCGAGTATTTTGATCAACCCACTGTTCGAAAAATCGTTAAAGAAGCACAGGCTAGTGACTACAGCATGTCGTCGTTCATCCTGGGAGTAGTTAGCAGTAGCCCTTTCCGGATGATGCAGGCACCAGTCACTAGTACAGCGTCCGAGTCCGAACTGGTGGCCAGAGCAATGAGGAGAGCTGCACAATGAAATTCATTTCCGGAAAACATCTTTCACGTAGGGCTTTCATTGGCAGGGTGGGTGCAGGCGTCGCCCTGCCTTTTCTCAGTGCCATGGTTCCTGCAGGACGCCTGTTGGCAGCGAATTCTGCCGCCATGACCCCAGCAAGACTCGTGTGTATCGAAGAGTCCATGGGATGTGCGGGCGGTAGCGATTGGGGGCACGCCAGAAACCTCTTTGCTCCCCGGGGAACAGGAAGCAATTTCGTCATTGGAAATGACAGCCAATTGAAACCTCTGGAAGCTTTTCGGGAACATCTGACCATCGTCAGTTCCACCGATTGTCATATGGCTGATCCATTCACTGCGGATCAGATCGGGGGCGATCACGATCGCTCCACTGCGGTCTTCCTGACGCAGGCCATGCCGAAACAGACTCAGGGTTCTGATATTCACATTGGCACCTCTATCGACCAGCTTCACGCACAGCGATTCGGTCAGGATACCGTGTTGCCTTCACTGGAGCTGTGCATCGAAGAAATTGATCGCGGTGGAGGCTGTGCCTACAACTACCATTGCGCGTACACAACGTCTCTGGCCTGGGCTTCGCCAAACCAGCCGTTGCCGGCGATTCGGGAACCGCGAGCCGTGTTTGAGAGACTGTTCGGCGCCGGCGACACTGAACGGGATAGGATAGAAAGAAGGACCACTAACAAAAGTATGCTCGATTGGATGCTTTCCGAAGTCGAGCGACTCAATAAATCATTGGGTCCTGCGGATCGTGTCGCGCTGGATGAATACTTGCAGCATATCCGCGAGGTTGAACGCCGGATTCAACTGCTGGAAGCGCGCGGCGCAAACGGTGAAAGCGGTCAAGATCGACGGATGCCGGAAGCGCCTTCTGGTATACCTGGCACCTGGGAAGAGCACATGCAACTCATGTTCGACCTGCAGGTACTTGCTCTGCAATCAGACATGACCCGTGCCATTACTTTCAAGACCGGCTTTGACCAGTCCAATAGAACATTCCCGCAAAGCGGCACCAACAAGTCGATTCATGGCGCTTCCCATCACGGCAACGTGCCCGATGACATCATGGATTTTCATCGCATCAATAGCTATCGTCTCGGAGTCGTCGCTTATTTCCTCGACAAACTGCAAAAATCCATGGATGGCGATGCATCCCTGTTAGAAAGGACTGCCATCGTCTGGGGTTCACCCATGGGCGACCCCAATCTGCACAATCATAAGCGCTGTCCCTTGCTGTTGATGGGTCACGGCAACGGCGCGCTGGTCGGAAACAGACATATTGCGGCGCCGGAGGGTACCCCCATGGCGAATGCATTTGTGAGCCTGATGAACGGTCTGGGCCATGATTTGGACAGCTTTGGTGATAGCAATGGCGCATTGGATCTCAATGATTCCAGGAGCGTTACAGCAGCGGGAGCGGCAGTGTGATGGCAACTTCTACCCGACGCCGGTCAGCCGGATGGGTCGTGCTTCTGACTTTGACCCTGGCTCCCGCCATCAGCTTAGCATCGGAGCTGATTGAGGCGACCCGTTCTGCTGACGAAGGCGCGGTCAATAGCCTCATCGCCGAGGGAGTTGATCTCAATGCCGCTGGCGGAGATGGCATGACAGCATTGCACTGGGCCGCTCGTTCCGGGCAGCTCGCGATCCTGGAAGCACTGCTTCGAGCCGGAGCTGACAAGGACCCTACCACGAGAATCGGCAGCTATACGCCTTTGCATATCGCCAGTGCTCAGGCTGATGGGGCCATTGTCCGCCTGCTTCTCGAAGCAGGCGCAGCGGTCAATGCCAGGACGACCAACAGCCAGGCAACGGCACTGCATCTAGCTGCTCAGGAGGCGGGCGGTGCAGACGCAGTGAGGATGCTACTCGAATACGATGCCGATCCCGACGCCAGGGAAGGAGTATCGGGCCAAACGCCCCTGATGTTCGCGGCGGCAAAGAACAGGGTGAAGTCCATCGAATTGCTGCTGCAGGCCGGAGCTGACCCCGCAGTGTCAACCAGGGTCGTGAATGTATTGAGGGAAGTCTTCGCTGACCGGCAGGCCAGCGCTTTTCTGAGGGAAGAACTGAGAGAAACCATTAGCGATGGCGCCACTCTGGAGGCGGCCCGTGCGGACGCGGTGCAGCGGACAATTCTCGCTCAGCGGGAGTTTCTGAACTCTGGCCAAGCCCACGAGGATTTTGACCCCAAGGCCTTGATCAGACATCGTCCTGATTATCCGGGCGGTCCTGATCTGCCCAGGCCGCCTTACCGGGAAACTTTGGTTGGCGCTACAGGTGGCATGACGGCACTACTGCACGCGGCTAGAGAAGGTCATACGGAAGCGGTATTGGCCCTGATCAAAGGCGGTGCTGATGTGAATCAGGTGAGTGGTGGCGATGCAACCAGCCCGTTACTGATTTCAACCCTGAATGGTCAATTCGACGTGGCTATGGCGCTGATTGAGCACGGTGCGGATCCCAACCTGGTGGCGAATACCGATGGCGCCGGTCCGCTTTTCGCCACGCTGCAAACTCAATGGGCACCGAAGTCGAATTACCCTCAACCCAGAGCGCAGGATCTGCAGGCGACTGAATATCTTGACGTATTGAATGCGTTATTGAACGCCGGCGCCGATCCAAATGTCCGACTCAAGACGCACCTGTGGTATTTCGAATATGGTCTCACCAAGATTGGCACTGATTTAAAGGGAGCGACACCCTTCTGGCGCGCAGCTTATGCGCAAGATATCGAAGCCATGAAGCTACTGGCCAGTCACGGTGCCGATCCCAACCTACCGACCTCCTGGCCGGCACCCGAGATGAGAGAGCGCAGGCAGCAGGACGGCAGACAGCAGGAAGATTCGGGTCTGCCTTATATCCCCACCGATGCCTACAATGCCTATCCGATTCATGCGGCTGCAGGGGGGGGATTTACCGGTCTGGGTTCCTTCAGTATCAGAAACGTACCAAACAGTTTCATACCAGCGGTCAGGTATCTCGTGGAGGAACACAATGCAGACGTCAATCTCAGAGATTCATGGGGCTTTACTGCCATGCATTACGCTGCCGCAAGGGGAGATAACGAGTTGATCCGGTATCTGGTGTCTCAAGGCGGTGATGTCAGAGTCATTACCCGCCTTGGTCAGTCAACAGCCGATATGGCACGGGGCGGTCGGTCAGGATTTTTTACCAGAGTGGCTTATCCAGAGACCGTCGCTTTGCTGCAGGAAATGGGCTCTACACTAGAGTGCCTGCACACACATTTCCTGGATACGGGCGATTTTTGTGAACTGGCGGGAGTCGGAGATCCATGGAATCCTGATTCTGACTGAGATCAAACAGCTTCTCCAGGTCAGGTGATATAGGGGACAGATTTATTTTCTTAGGTCTTCCCCTGACTCGCTTTTCGATTCATTCGCCCCTACACCGGTAAACTTCGTTCAAAAAGCTTGGTCACCTTTTAGAGCTGACTGCGGATCGTCATTTATTGCGGAAATAATTCTGTCCCCTATTCGCACAGGATGCACGCCTAGGGTCAACTAGGAGCAGTACTCCAGGTCAGGGATAAGATGCCAGTAAGCTTCGAATTAGCTGGGCTGTCTTGGGCTCTTCGCTGGAGAATTTGCGACTCAACGCATTTCGATGGATAAGGAAGTTGTCACTCTCGTTGTCCCCGGTGCCGTCTATTAGCGTTTCAAGTTTCACCTTCAAGCCGGCAGGGTGGTGGACATTGTCATACCAGGTCACCAGATCCCGCAGCACCTGCTGACGACTATCCGTGACATCTTTGGGACCGGTTGCAAAGGTTCCCGTACCCTTCAGCTCGATTCGTTTAACTAATTCATTGACTACGTAATCGGCCCACAATAGCCGCCGGCCGTCCAGGGTGGATGCTTCGCTATAGGTGTCATCCCCATCGTAAGCCGCGATTTGTGATACTGGGGCGCCATCGCTAAACGTATGGCGAACCTTCGTATAGGGAGCCCTTGGCATATAAAACTTGGGAAGCCGGCCGTATACCGGCTCGTACACGTAATGCTTCAGAGCCGAGATCGTTTGACGGCCTTCGGCCGTTTCGACAATGGACTCCGTACGGGCGGTCAGATCGACATAGATGCCCTTGGCGGCAAGTCCGGTATGAACCTTCGCAGCGGGCGAAGATGCTGACATGCCGTCGGGCGTGCGACCGAACAGACAGGAGATCATGGAGACCTGCGTCAAGCTGCTCGAGTCTGTCGATTTGGCTCGCTTCGCCAGCGCGAAGGCCAGTAAGTCGACAAGCTCGGGGACGGTCTTCTTTATTCTTTGCGAATCATCTGTAATGTAATCTATTCCAGTACCCCCATGACCGGATATAAAAATCTTCAATGACTCCTCGGCGGCGACTTCATCGACATTACGCTTGAGACTTTCCTGTACGGAAGCATTCTCAAAATACAGACGCTTAAGGTTTTCCCCGTATTTTATTTTCGCCCTTTCGATGAACGCAGGAAGTACTTTCGGTTCCATGTTCCTCCAGGTAATCAGAATCGCGTGCTTGGGCATAGGTAAGTTGTCCTGATCCAATCGCGCGTAAAAAAGCAACTCTAGCACAATTGCGATTTAAAAAATCTCGCCTAACGCGGATTTTTGACTTACATAAAGTCGGCTATTGGCCGCAAGCTTCGCTTCCCGAAACGCTGTGAGAGTAGGTAGAAGAACGGTCTTTAGGATTCTACCCCGATTGGCCTGAAGCTAGAAGTAAGCCGCCAATCCTTCTCCAAGCGGACAATGCAGGGAAGAGCTTATTGCGAACGGCAATTAGAATCCTGGATAGCTTGTTGCGTTAAGTTGATAAGTTGTGGGTGTCCCCAAATGTTTCTCCCAACTGTTTTTATATAGAAATCCCCGTGCTCATCGAATGCGGGGATTATTTTGGCTCACTGGAAAGGACAATGACCCGCGGTCATAGTGATTCGCCTTACGCCTTACGCCTTACGCCTTACGCCTTACGCCTTACGCCTTTCACCTTTCGCGTGGGCGCAGAAACAAGGCAGCTTCTTG
>JGI12109J20283_10017042_pt1 | contig 10239 bp, 7 predicted proteins | sample ElkSlonscriptome_12_FD_20283 | JGI IMG/M metagenome (IMG submission 20283) | reverse complement strand
GGCCCAGGCCCCGATGCTATACAGCACCAATGACCCACTCATGGCACCGGCCACCGCCGTAAACCACACAATGAGGAACTCCATCTCGCCTTCCGCAACCAGCAGGCCAGCCAATGGCAGTAGCGGGTCCGTTGGGATCGGCGGAATCAAATTTTCGGCAAACATCACCAGGAAGATGCCCGGATAGCCGATGCTCAACACCAGCCCTTCGAAGAATGCTACCAACTGTTGGAGTATCTCGCTCATGGTTTGAAAGTAATGGCCCTAATATGACGTGTTTACAGAGTACACCAAAATAGATGTGATGTATACCAATTCAGCATTAAATAATCAGGAGAGTTCATTACGGTGCATAATAATTATTATTAGGTTGGTAGGGTCTAGTGGTTCTAACATCACAGGTTTTATGGACACCTATCTCTTATAACACCGGTGTTATGTGAGGGTTGCTATTTTGCCGGGGCATGGCCCGTAACAGACCATGCCTCCAGTTCGATGGTGGGGAGATGTTAATCGTCGGCGGCGGGTGTTTCGGTGCTTTCTGGCGCGTCTATAAGTGGATCAAAGGTGGTGCAGCCTTCGCCAAAGGCAAATGTGCGCAATTCCAAAACCTGATTGCTCCCGGTGACTGCCCAGCTTGCCCACAACCCCGTCGGCACATCCCGGTAGAACACCGCCAATTCCAGATTCGGCCCTTCGGCGAACTGCACATACCACACCCCGGTGGAAATCCCCGCCAGCGACCCGCCTTTACTGCCCAGCCCATCATAGACCTGGGCATTGGCCGGGTTCACATCGAATAGCCAGTTCAACTGCTGCTGCATAAAGGCTTGCGCTTCCGCGCCGAAGGTCTCGCCTGCATAGGCGGCACGCATCACCGCGACCATATCCGCTGCACTACCTTGCGGACTGTATTCGAGGAAAAAGGCGGATTGCTGCGCGAATACGTCAAAGTCGGCCTCTATATCTGTGCCGGCATTACCGATGCGCTCGGTAATATAGTTCAGTTCAGCGGTGCGCCACTCTGTATCTGTGAGGTAGAGGTCTTGCAGGCGGGCACGTTCGGCGGCCAGCGTTTCCGGCGTGAGGCTGGCTGTATCAACCGGGCCAGTCTCATGATTGTCTTCCGCCAGGAACAAACTCAGGAATGTACCCGTCGGCAGAGAGACACTATCCACACCAAGCTGTTCAAACAGCACCGGGAAGCCATCATAGCCCAGCACTTCCTCCAGCAGATAATCCGGTGCGGCGTTGGAGCTATACCGCATCATCGCAAAGGCCACTTCCTCGATGGTGACGGTGGTCCGGCCGTCTTCGATGGTGGCAAGCCACAGATTATGCGCCCCGCCATCGGTGCCGATAAGCCAGTAGGTATTCACGCCATCCAACGGGACTTCCGTTGTTGGGTCCACTGTGCCCGCGTCAATCTGCCGGGTCAGTTCTGCGAGGATTACGGTTTTATAGGCCGAGGCCAGCGGGAACGGTTCATCGGCGTTCTGGGTGTAGTTACCCGCAGGCACGCCAAATTCAGGGGCACCATCAAACGCGCAGTAGATGGCGACATCATCGGGATTGGATTGAATGTAGGCGATCACTTGCTGCGTGGCGGCGATGATGTCTTCGGCCTGGGCCGGGTCTACCGGGGCGGGTTCGTCGGTGGCCTCCTGTGCGCTGAGTGGGGCCAGCATCAATACCACCATGATGAATACGGTCAGCCGTATGATGTGATTGTTGGTCAAGCGGGTTTCTCCTCAATATGTACTGCGTTGCGTTTCGTTGTCTTAGAACCTGTTTATGCCTTATGTAAATTCTGCTGGCGAACACGCAGAAGCGTGTCCCTACAAGCTAGATTTGGATGGGGTTCTCCCCGTTCGCCAGCGAAAACCCTTATCAAATCGGAAGATTCAAATAATCTCTCAGTTGTATGGCTAACCCGCCCGGTATTAGTCGCCGTCGGGTACCATCTGCGGTGAAGCGTCATCGGGTGCCAGGGCCATCGCCTGCTGCAATTCCTCGGCCAGGCGGCCCAGGTTATTAGAAACTGTATCAGCCATACGGGTGCTGGCAAGGGTCTGCTGGGTGATACGCTCAATCCGTTCCACACTGATCGCCACTTCTTCCAGGCCGTTGGCTTGCTCGCGAATCACCTCATAAATAGATCGTACCGATTGCTGCGTGCTTGTCACATTATCGGCGAGTTGCAGCATGGTCTTATCCGCTTTACGGATCGCCATCACGCCCTCATCCGCGCTGATCATACCCGCTTCAGTGGCGGCGACGGTCTGCTTGACCGCGTTCTGGATCTCCGCCAGGATGCTGCGTACCTGGCTGGCCGCTTGCGTGGATTGCCCGGCCAGGGAGCGCACCTCATCAGCGACGACGCCAAAACCACGCCCATGTACGCCTGCCCGCGCCGCCTCAATGGATGCGTTCAGTGCCAGCAGGTTAGATTGCGTGGCAATTTCACTCACTGAGGTGATGATCTCATCAATGCGGCGGGTGAGTTGCGTCAAGGTGACGATAGTGGTGCCGATGGCCTTCACCTGCTCTCGCATTTGGTCCATGCCATGCATCGTCTGTTTGAGGGTAGCCTTACCCTCGTCAGCCAGGTCAATACTGTGGCCGGATGTCTTGTTAATCTCGCGGGCACGCTCGGTAATCCGCTCGGAAAGTTCCAGGAAGCCGTCCATATTGTTGTTGGTGATGTTGATGACCTCGGCTTGTTCCGCTGCGCCGCGTGTTTGCTGCTCGGTCACCTCACCGATGGCATGGGTCGCCCGTACCAGGCCATCCACCGTCACATGCAAGCGCATGGATAGATTCAGCAGGTCATCGGATTGCAACACCGGGATGCGCATATCCTGCGTTTCGGTAAAACCATCAGCGGCGACACGCTGTAGCTCCGTCGTATCCGTTGGGGAGGTCGGGCGGGGCATCAGCAGTACATACACCGCCTGTCCGCTGATCAACACCGCCAGCCCCGCCACGATTGACTCGCTGTGTATGGCAAAATCACCGGCCAGCAGCACACCACCCAGCGCAGCGATGATGGTCGCGGCCCCATACCGCTGCCGGTCATTTGTGGTGATGTGCGGTTGGGATGTGGGCAAAACGGCCATGCCGCAGGCCGCCACCCACATTGCCCACAGCCCATCATCCGGCAGCAGCAGTAACCCCACCGCGAAGGCGGCCCCCGTCAAGGGGAGCAGGCGGCTTTGCACGCGGCTATCAACTTCATGCCAGCCGGCAACCGTCACCGCCAGCAGCACAGCAACCGATAACCAGCCTACCCCCGATTGGGTCGGTGCGGCTAGATGCGCCAGGGATAGCACCACCACAGCGATAACGGCGATCCAGCTAACAGGGTGAAGACGGTCTAATAAGATAGCTTGCACATAATTGCTCATAGCAGATCAGGCTCTCTACATATGGGTAGTTTAATACGTTCACATCATAGCGCGAAGGCCGCCCTCACCACAAGCGCGGCCCGGTTGAGATGTTCTAACCTGCGCCTGTAGTTGTGGATAAATCCGAGCCGCCTGTATAGTTATAATGCATCCATAATATCTTTTGTGTTTATACGTATATTGAGGAACGCTATGTTACGTCGTCTAATGCTGATTAGTTTCGTTATAGTGTTGATGGTGGGTTTCACGACCGCGCAGGACGATGGCGGTTATGCCCGTGTGTTCTATGACATCAGCGCACCGGGGGATGTGTACGCTTACGCCCTCAACGCCGATGATACGCTCACCGAACTGGGGCAGATTGGCAGCCTGGGTGAACCTTGGGCCGGGATGCGTGACCATTACCGCGTATCTGATGAGATTGTGCTGGCCTATCTCGCCGGGGATACCATCAGTGGTCTGTATCATCTCTCACCGGATGGCATGACCCTGCTGGACATCCCCGCTGAATATGTGGACGCGACCCGTATTGAGCGTTTTGATGTCAGCGCGTTCCGCTACCCATACATCGCGCTGACGCCGTTTACCCTGGCTGATGGCGTTGATTCTACCAGCGCAGATGTGGTACCACCGATTATCATCAACGTAGAAACGGCTACTGTGGCCGTGTTACCCCGCACCATAGATAAGTTCAACGGGTATTATGGGGTGCGCTTCGCTGAGGATGTATCTGCTGTGCGCTATGCCTTCCGTGAGGAGGTCGAAGGCGGGTATAGTGCAGGCGGTTTCGCTGTGGATGGCATCGCTGAATACGACCTGTCAACCGGGGAGGACCGCCTCATCTATGAAGCGGCGTTTACCTCGCAATACGCGCTATTTTTTGGCAGCCCGGATGGATCATACTGGTTGCATGACCTGGAAGGCATAGACCCGCCACGCCTGATTGCCCTGGACGGCACCAACACCGAAATCATCCCCTATGAGAATACAGGCAGCGCGATTTATAACACCTTCCGCGTCACCTTCCCGCTGGATTGCCTGGATGCCGACTGTAGCGTCACCATTCAACCGCTGAACAGTGATAACCCGCTGGTGGTATCCATGTCGCCGCTTGGTGAATTTTTCGCCGTGCTGGACCTGTGGCCGGTACCGGAGGAAGTCAGCATAATGGGGCTGCCGACTGAAGGCGACACGCAATCATTCATGGCCCTGGGCAGTGGCAGTGTTAACGATTACGCGCTGCATTTTGTGCGCGTGCAACCCGGCGCAGACGCTGAATTAATCGGCATGGTTGCCAATGATATGATACAAAGCGGCGATCCCTTCACCCCGGATGGCCGTTACGCGCTGCTATTTGATAGCCCGGCCAGCACCACGCTGCGCTTTGTGGATACCTACACCAACACCGACATCTACACAACGGATGCGGTTTCCCCATCAGATGTAAGCTGGGCGGTGTTCAGCAATGGCATGGCCTTCAGAATTCTGGATGGGATCACCCCTGGCGGCCAAAATCTGGTCTATCATTACGCTACAAACACCTTAAAGACGCCGCCAGCGGGTGAAGTGATTGACATGCTACCCGATGACCGTTACATACTCGCTACCCTGGACCGTATCCAGATCATCAATGGTGCTGGTGAAGTCGTCGCAGAGGTACCCGCCAACGGCACACCGATTATCAGCCGCGAAGCCCGCAATTATCTGTTGTATTTTGAGGGTTAGCACGGCAACGGCCAGCAGTAGGTACATCACCCGGCGGGGATGTTGCCCCGTTAATCATCTTCCTGGGGGAAGTGCAACAGCATAACGAGCGGGGTGAAATCGTCGTCCTGGTGTGCCTGCTGGTAATCGCTGACCATCTGCTTAAGGAATGCTGCCTGCGTTTGGTTTAAGCCGGAAAACGCCGAAAATGCGGTGATTTTGGCCGGGTCGTTCAGGGCCTCAAGTCCCTGCGGCCCTAAAAACTGTACGATGCCTGTCACCGCTTCGCCGTCGATGAAGAACTGGTTGGTTCCACCGGCAAAACAGCGGACTTTTAACGCGCTAAACAGCCGCTCATCCTCAATAACACACTGATACACCCGCCAATCCAGTGGGGTGATTGTCATAAGCTGGATCCTCTATTTACGGTCATGCGCTGATTATAGCGCAGGGTGCGCGGTGCATTGCATCCGAAAATAGAATGATAGTAGGACTTTCATTTGAGACCAGAAATTTGGATACGTCATGCACCATCAGATTTGATCTGCTGGCTAGGATCGTGTCTACTTAAAGTGACACTATTCGCGCCTGAGGTAAACTGTCTTTCTGTCGCTTCAGCAAACAGACATAGATTAGCTTGAGGTTTTGAACTTAAGGTGTGGTGCTTAATGCACGAAGAAGAGGTATTTTTTATGTGCCCGTACTGCTGGCAGGAGATTTCCATGCTGTTGGATTATTCGGTGCGGTCACAGGCATATATCGAGGACTGTGAAATCTGCTGTAACCCGATCCAGATTCAATACCGGGTCGATGAGGACACCATCACCGAGTTTACGGCACAGCCGCTGGCATAAATGTGATTGTTTTTGAGGTCGGGTAGAGGCGTGGCAGCCTGGGTCTACACCACCGCCATCAATGATTGGGCCATATCTGCGTCATCGGCAATATCTAGCCGGGTGAAGATCTTATGCGCTTCTTCAGCCAACCGCGCACATTCTTGATATTCGCCGTGGGCGTGCTGGTATTGCGCCTCGCTGAGCAGCACCCGCGCTACAATCACGCTTTCTCCCTGTGCATTCAGCAGGCTGCGTGCCTGTTGATAGTAGGCATTGGCGGGTTCGGGCGTATCCGGGTATACCTTGGCGATGTGGGCCATCGTCAGATACACCTCAACCAGGTTCATAAAGGTCTGTTTGCCGCGTGCCAGCCGGTAGGCATGTTCGGCGTGTGCCCACGCCTCCGCGTAATCCCCTTTAATCAAGCTGATTTCGGCCAGCCCACGGGTGGACTCCAACAACTCGCGCACGTTATCCCAGGATTGGTTGCTCAGCAAGTCAACCGCGTGCCGTAGATCTGTCTCGGCGGCTTCGTATTCGTCCATCATCAGCAGGGCCATGCCCCGGTTGTTATACACATTGCCGTAACGCTGCTTGAATGTCTCCTGGTCCGCCTGCTCATCGCGGAGTTGCAGGGTTTCAGTGAGGGTCTCAACAGAGGTTTCGTAATCACCGGCATGACGGTACATCTCGGCCATGTTGCAGCGGCAGACGATCATCGCGCCGACGTTTTTTTCTTCGGCAAAGAGCTGGTAAGCGTGTTCCAGGGAGGTTACCGCAGCCGCGAAGCGTCCAAACCAGGCGTGTACGATGCCAATTCCCATATACAGGCGACCCAGTGACATCTTATCACCGATGCGCTCTGCTGCCTGGATTTGCCGGTTTAACAGGTGGATCTCCGGCTCATAACGCGCACGTCCCTGGTATAACCGCTCGATCTTCTCGCCCAACAACTTGCGGATCATATTCTGATAACGTTCGTTAGCCGCCATACGCGCATACCTTCATAGTCTACTTAATCCGGTGAAGTATAGCGTATTGAACGGAAATGTCACAAAACTTTTACGTTTTTAATTAAGTTCTGCTGACGTTTGGATTTTTATTTCTTTTGTTACCTTTTTTGCAACTCATCAGGTGTCCCAATCTCACTTTTGAGTCACCAGCAGATCAAATCTGCTGGCTAGGCTAAGGGAGTGTCTACTAAAGGGACATGATTTGCGCCTTATGCAGATAGTCTTTGAGCAGAGAGGCATCAATTAGCCTGAGGTTCAAAACCTCAAACGGGGCCGGTGCTTGAGAAACATCTAATACCGATTTGGCTATGTAATAACCCCAAAGTGATGCCAGCGTAGTCCTTAATCAGTTCTACCTCACCCCTGCCCAATCGACGATTGGCAATCTTACGATTTGCCTTTCCCCTCTCCAATTTGGAGAGGGGTGGGCGAACGCGAGCTGAAAGTGAGCTGTTCGGTCGGGGTGAGGTCGTGCAAAGAAGTGATAACAGTAGAGATTTTGTGGTTTTATATACAGTATCACGCATCAGAATTGGTATAATTTAGGACTTTCGCTTGAAATGAGGATTTCAGGGGATTTATAGAAACGGTGTAGAGAAAATCAACAGATGTAGGGGCGGACCTATGTGTCCTCCCGCCGGTTCCAATGAACGATTGGCGCACACACAAGTTCGCCCCTGCACGTCAAATTAACATTGTCCGTGTAGTAGCAGAAACGTGTTCGCAGCACACACCACCTGCCTAATACGCGCCGATCAATTGCAGCGCGGCGATGCCCAGTAAGCTCAACCCACCCACCGTCACCGACGCGCCCAGCCCGGCGTAAAACGGCTTGAGGCCCAGGTGCGCCAACTGCTTGAAGCTGGTGCCCACACCCACCGCCGCCATCGCCACCGCCAGCAGACGCTCCGCCCAGGTTTTGATGGACTCGGTCAGCGCGTCCCAATCCGCCGGGTTGAACAGCCCCCAGGCGCGTCCGTCCTCTACCGTTACATCACCGACGGTACGCACCAACGCCATCAGCAAAAAGCCGATGATAAACAACGGAAACAGGCCGAAAAAGCCCTTGGCATCGCTGGTTTCCGTATCGCTGTGCTGCATATGCTGGAATGTCATATACGGCACCATAAACGCGATAAACACATTACGGATCAGCTTGGTGACCGTCGCTACATCCAACGCTTCGCCCGCGTCAAACACCTGTGCGTAGATCAAGCCACCCCCGGCGACCTGTGCGGTCTCATGAATGGATGTCCCCAGGAACAGGCCCGCCCCGGTTTGGTCCCCGGCGAAGATCAAATTTGCGAGATAGGGGTAAAGGAACATCGCCAGCACACCAAACACGGTGATGTTGGCGACGGCGTAGGTGGTTTCTTCCTCTTTGGCGTGGATGGCCGGGGCGGTGGCGACGATAGCCGTTGCCCCGCAGATGCTGGTACCGACTGCGATCAAGCGCGTCATGCCATCGCTGAGGTTCAAGCGGCGGCCCAGCCAATTGGTGAGCAGCAACGCCCCCGTGATGCACAACACGATCAACGGCAACGCCAGTGACCCGAACCGCACCACATCGCCCAGGCTCAGGCGAATACCCAGCAGGATAATCCCGGCACGGAGTACCAGCTTCATGCTGAATTGCACACCAGGGCGCATCACATCGGGCAGTTCCAGTAGATTGCCGATGAGCAACCCGAAGACAATCGCCATCATAATGCCGGAGATAGGGCTGTTATCAAAGCCGAGCACATCCCGCCCGATGATTTCACTGCTGGTCAGGCCGAGGAAGGCGATACCCGTCGTCAGCAGCAAGCCCGGCAGCAGATCAATCAAGGTTTGGGTCACATTACGCGAGGTCATGGGGCAAAATCCTGTATAAGGGTCGTATTTATTCGCAAAAAGGGTATAATTAATCCACTAAATAAATTAATTCCGTTCACGCTATTATAGGCAGGTTTGGTCATCATGGTCAAGCCGCCTAAAATAATAAGGCATAGACCACAAACCACACAGAAGCCACGTTCGGTGAAGAAACAGACAGAAATTCTTGGCGACCTTGGCATCTTGGCGATAAAGAAGGTTAAAAAATCCTCTGTGATCTCTGTGTCCTCTGTGGTTCAAAAAATAAAGTGAATTTGGTTGAATAGATAAGGACAAAATAATGCCAGAAAAAATTCTCGTAGGCGGCGAATGGCGCACCACCAATGAAATCTTAGAGGTCAAGTTCCCCTGGGATGGCACCACCATCGGTGAGGTTTACATGGCCGCAGAAAAAGACCTCGATGACGCGATGGCTGCTGCTGTGCGCGGCTTTGAGATCACCCGCAAGCTACCTTCTCACAAACGCACAGAAATTCTGGAAAACCTGGGCCGCCTGATGCGTGAACGCTTCGATGATCTGGTTGAGGCGATGATCCATGAGGGCGGCAAAACCCGTAAAATCGCCATTGGGGAGACCACCCGCGCCCTACAGACCATCAAGGTTAGCGCGGAGGAAGCCCGCCGCATGAGCGGGGAAGTCTTCGACATTGACTGGACCGCCGCCGGGGAAAATCGCCAGGGCTTTACCAAACGCGCCCCCATCGGTACGGTGCTGGGCATTACCCCGTTCAACTACCCGGTGAACCTGGCCTGCCATAAGATCGGCCCGGCTATTGCTACCGGTAACGCGCTGATCCTCAAACCAGCGGAGAAAACCCCGCTCTCATCGGTGATTTTGGCTGAGCTGGTGCTGGAAGCCGGGTATCCGCCGGAAGCCTTCAGCATGCTCAATGCCTGGGGGCCGATGACCGAGAAAATGGTCACCGATTCACGGGTGGCGATGCTCAGTTTTACCGGCAGTTCATCAGTCGGCTGGATGCTCAAGGCTAAGGCCGGGCAGAAGAAAGTCGCCCTGGAACTCGGCGGTAACGCTGGTGTGATCGTTCATAATGACGCCGACCTGAGCATGGCGGTGGCGCAGGCGACGGCGGGCGGCTTCGCCAACGCCGGGCAGAATTGCATCAGTGTGCAGCGGATGCTCGTTCATGCGGATGTCTTCGAGGAATTTACCGATCAGTATGTGGCGGCAGTGGGCGGCCTCAAAGTCGGTGACCCCCGCGAAGCCGACACCGACATCGGCCCGATGATCACCATGAAAGACGCCGAACGCGCCGAAAGCTGGGTGCAGGAAGCTACCGCAGCCGGGGCCAGCATCCTCGCCGGGGGCCAGCGTGAGGGGCAGATGTTCCACCCCACACTGATGACCGAAACCCGCTCGGATATGAAGGTCAACTGTGAGGAGAT
>JGI12109J20283_10172556_pt1 | contig 10250 bp, 8 predicted proteins | sample ElkSlonscriptome_12_FD_20283 | JGI IMG/M metagenome (IMG submission 20283) | reverse complement strand
GCCTGGCCGGCTGCAGCACGGTTGCGCTGGTGGAACACGAGGCCAGGCAGGAGGCGTGGCCGACTCCGGCCACGACGCCGATCGGCAGCTATTTCGCGGCCCAGCAGGCTGCTCATCCCGGGCGGTCCGGCGTCCTGCTACTGGAGAAGCCGAGCAGCGCCTTCACGGCCCGGTTTGCTCTGGCGCAGCGCGCCACCCGCACTTTGGATATGCAGTACTACTTGTGGAAGGGCGATTTGACGGGGCGTCTGCTGTTGTGGAGCGCATTGGAAGCCGCTGATCGCGGTGTCAAAGTGCGGCTGCTGCTTGACGACATATATCACTCAGGCCGCGACAACATCTACCGGCTGATCGCGGCTCACCCCAATTTCTCGGTGCGGGTGTTCAACCCCATGAAGGCGCGTGGTTTGGGGAAGAACATCAACTACTTGCTGAACCGCAGCACACTCAACAGCCGCATGCACAACAAGATTTTTCTGGCCGACAATGCTGCGCTGATCATCGGCGGGCGCAACATTGGCGATGACTACTTCGGCATTGACCCCAACCTGAATTTTCATGATCTGGATGTGCTGGCGGTCGGGACGGTCGCCGAAGAGGCCGGTACGGCCTATGACCTGTATTGGAACAGTCCGTACGCCGTCCCCATTGAGCGGCTTGCCGGCGGTTCGGTCACAGCGGAGGAACAACGCAATTTGAAGGACGAGCTCGATGGGTACCTTGAGAAACATCTGGGTGATGTGTCCTACCGCGTACCAGCGAACCCGGCCACGCTGGAAGCTGAACTCGCAGAAATCGCCGCGCAGCTGACGTGGGCCCGATCGCGAATTGTCGTCGATCCGCTTGAGCGATTTTCCGGAGCCGTGACGGCGTTCGACGCGCTCGGTGATGAAATCGCCGCGGCCGCAGAACAATCGATTACGGTGCAAACCGCCTATCTCATCCCGCACGACGGCACCGAGAGCGGCATTGAGGAGCTCACGGCCCGCGGCGTGCGAGTGCGGCTGATGACCAATTCACTGATGTCCAACAACCATGTCTCGGTGCATGGCCACTATGCGAAGCACCGCAAACGCTTGTTGAAGTCGGGCGCTGAGCTCTACGAGCTGCGGGCGAACGCCGGGCTGCTTGACTATTACCGGGGGGAAGATGACAACCTGACACGGTCACACTCCGGGCTGCATACCAAGGCCTTCGTCGTGGATGACAACCTGTCCGGGGTAGGCTCGTACAATCTGGACCCGCGATCCCGCGACTGGAATTCAGAGATCACGTTGCTTGTATACGGTCAGGAGTTTGGTCGGCAGCTACTGGCCACAATGGAAACATTGTTTGACCCCGAATACGCTTACCAGGTCTACCTCAGTGAGGGCGGGAGTACTCGCTGGCGCGCTGCAGATGCCGATGATGGCTTGCGGGTGTGGACAAGCGAACCGGAGTCGACATTCTGGAAGCGCTTTGCCGCGGGCTTCATGGGGCTGCTGCCGATTGGCGGTGAGCTTTAGGCAACCTCAGCAGCGGCTAAGGCAGGCACCACCTGCTCGCCAATGATCCGAATGGCGTGCGCCTGATCAGCGTGCAGTTTGAGCGCCACTTCATTGAGACCGCGGCGCCCCAGTTCGCGCAAGCGCTCAATATGCGGCCCCAGCTCCTCGGGCGTGCAGGCGATGCCGAGGTTGGCGACGAGTTTCTCCAGCACGCTGTCCGGCACGCCGGGAATCTCGGCAGAGTGATTCTTGTAGGCCTTGAAGAATTCATTGCGTTGCTGTTCGACCAGCGCGCACTCGTCAGCATCCAGAAACTCATCTATATACCAAGGGTCCAGCATGCCGCGCAGGGCCAGCTGCTGACGCGCTTCTGCTACAGCGGCGGCTTTGTCATCTTTGACATGCCATGCAACCAGGCCGCTGATGCACACATGTTGGCGGTGCCGGTGCGCATCGGCCAAATACCCGTCCAGCATTGCCATGGTTGCGCTGAAGCGACCGGGCAAAGGGTCACCCACCATGATGCAGTCGGCAACCTGCGCGCTCATCCGCATCATCTGCGGCTTGTTGGCGCCAACGTAAACGCGCGGCGGGGCGTGCGTTGCCCACGTCGGATGATAGTTCCACACCTGGAAGATCTTGCCGTTGTAGTTAAGCGGCTGCTCGGCACTCGCCTGCCTGACGACCTCGACGCTCTCACGAACTCGCCCGACCATGCGGCTCGCGCCCATGCCCATTGCGGCGTTGACGCCCGTGGGACCGCCAATCAGGATATTAGCGCGCCCGTCGCAGAGCTCGTTGAGGGTGGCCAGCGCTTTTGCCGTCTTGAACGGGTGCTGCTCATAAGCGGTGACCACGAGCGGCCCCAGTCGCAGCGTGGTGGATGCCAGCGCCAGCGGCGCCAGCGTGAGGAACGGGTCCCGGGATGACGGGTAGTTGGAACTCCAGACCGACTGGATGCCGTAGCTCTCAGCCAGCAGCCCCAGTTCAACGATTTCAGCCGGCGACGAGTCGGGCGACAGAATGACATCAACTTTCACGGCACGGATACACCACGCAGCCCCCAATCACACTGAATATAGCGAACCGGCTGCCGGACAGCCACGGCGACTTAACCCGCAAGGCTTCACTTTGCAGGCACCCGATGGCAGTCTCATACACCGGTACCCGGTTGAGGATAACGATGACCAAGCTTGGCAAACGATTAATCGGCGCGATGCCCGCCCTGCTGCTGGGAGCGCTGCTGTCGGCGGGAGTGCATGCGGCTGAGGCCCAGCGCACCGTGGGGGTGCTGTTTGTGGTGCACGGCGGCTCGGAGGAGAACGACACCGGCAACACCTTCGATAACTCGCTGCAGTTTTTTCAGTACGACCCCAACAATGTCATTTACCAGCGCATCATCTGGAACCCGAAAGCCTGGCCGGCTGTGGTGCGCTCGGATGACAGCCAGGACTACGCGAACGCCTCCACGCAGTTCAAAAAGTACCAGTTTCAGAACCGCCGCATCGGCGGTGCCGACCCGGCCCCGGACATTTCGGACCGCCAGTTTGAGGCAATGACGCGCCGGCTTGACGAGTTGGGCAAGCAGCGCGGCATCAAATTTGTTACCGACATCGCCCACTGGCTGGGCTCGCAAACCTATATTCACCGCTTACCGTGGCCGCGGCATATGTACGGGCCGCAGGTGAAGGGCGGGGTTGCGCTAACCTACTGCGGCAGCGAGGCGGACGGCGGTCCGTGGGAGCATTGCAACCCGGAACGCTACAATGTGGATGGCCCGGGTGAGCGGCTGCTGAAACGCGGCGCCGAAGAACTCATCATGGTCGACCTCACCACCTCGGGCGTCCGCTTCTGGAAAACCTATGACGTGGTCAGCATGACACGCAAAATGGTGGCGGACTGGAACGCGCGCAACGGCACCGACGTCAAAGTGCGCTGGGCCAACGACCCTACCGATTTGCTGCAAGAGAGCTATCCCACCGACCCGCCGAACTGGACCCGCTCGGCGGGGCCGCCCAAGGTGAACCCGCAGGTGCCGCTGGCGGGCCGCCCCAATCCGCTTATCCGCGACCCGCTGCTGGTGAATTCGATGGTCGACGGCATCGTTAAGGGGATGAACCCCGACGTGGCGCCGGCGGACACGGCGGTGTTGATCGTGAACCATTCAATTCGCGACGGTAACCAAGCCTACGACCCGAAGGTTAACGATACCGTGGAGATGGACCGGCTGATCAAGGCCGAGCTGCTGCGCCGCTTCCCGACCATGAGCGCCGACAACATTCTGGGGAGCTGGATGGGGTTGCGTGTGGAGAACCCGCAGATCGTACCCCGGCGCAAGGGCGGCTCAAAGATGGAGCGGAGCCGCGAAATGCGCGGCGAGAGCCTTGGCAACGCCTGGCTGTACCTGAGTGACCGGCAACTTCCGGGCGGCGACCACCAATACCGCTACTGGGAAGCGCTGGATATATTCAGGGAGCGAGAGATGGATCACATCGTGGTGGCCTTCACGCAGATCGTCACCGACAGCGTGCTGAACCTGGTCGAGCTGCCCAACCAGATTGCCAAGGAAATCGGCTGGAAAACCTGGCTGCGCGCCGACGACCTGGATTTCGCCACGTACCCTGAGGTGGGTCACCCCTTCGCGGACTACTGGGGCATCTGGGTCAACAAGTCCTGCCAGGTTATCGACGGGCCCGCCGACGCCACCGAACCCTGCTGTTTCGAGATGGGCGGTTGCGGCACCAGCCAGCCCTATCCGCCGTTGCGCCAGACACCGATAACCAAAGCCCGGCAGGACACTGACCCGTCACTCGTGTTTGATATTTCGGCCTATGGCTTGCTGGGGTACAACGCAATGCTGGGAGCGCCCAGCGATGACCAGCCGGTGCAGGGGCAGTACCGCGGTACCTGGGAGCTCTGGCGCCCACCGAACACCGACCCCCGTCTGGGCCAGTTGCTGGCTCGACAGGTTGTCCAGCTGCTTGATCAGGAAACGCCGCAATGAACCGTGAATCTCGATGTACCCGCCGCGAGTTGCTGCGTGCAGCCGCCGTGATTACCCCGGTTGCGGTCAGCGGTTGCGCGACTGTTGCCGGCAGTAGCGACGAACGCCTGGTGCGGGCCGACGACCCGGTCGCCCGTGCGGTCGCTTATTACCCGAACACCACCGCGGTGCCGGAGGACCACCCGCTCGCCGTGACGCACACCCCCGCGCAAAAATGCGCGAACTGCATTAACGTGCGCGGCAACGCCGGCGAACCAATTCGCGAATGTCCGACCTTCCCAGGCCGCCGCGTTAACGCTGACGGCTGGTGCAGCATCTGGGCGCCGGGTTGACTGACGGCGTGAACGTTGCCTGACGGGCGCCGCGACGCGTCCGGCTAGTGCACCGCCGGAGCGCGGTAGGTTGGCGCCCGGTAGCCGGTGCGCCGGCGGATCATAATGGCGGCCGCGAAAATCAGCAGGTTGATGCAGCCAACAAACACAAACGGCGCGCCCGGCATCCAGGCGTCAAACAGAAAGCCGCAGACGACGGCGATAATCAGCGTGCCAACCGAGCCGCAGAAATTGAACAGGCCGAAAACCGATCCGCGAATGTCTTCGTGAGCTTCCTGCCCCACCAACGCTGCCCCGGAAAGAATGGCTGCCGATTCACCCATGCCGAGCATCAGGGCGGCGGGAATAAACACGACGGCAAGCGGGTCTGGCGAGAACCCGACCCACAGGTAGGCCACAGCTGCGATACCCATCGCGCAGGCCATGCCGCTAAGCCGGTCCACCTTGTCCAGCACCGTACCGACTACCGGGGAGAATAGCAGCTGCGCCGCGCTGACTGTTACCGCGAGCGTGCCCGCCTTAGCCACCGCCTCCTGCAGGCTCATGCCGGCTTCGAGCCCCGCCTGCTTCGCCCACAGGCTGAGAAACGTCGACACAACAACGAGGTCGCCGCGGGCGATAAACGCCTCGACACAGGCAATGCCGATGCGCGGGTTGCGACGCGCCTCGGTCACGCCCTGCATGACCAGCTTGCTGAGCGGCATGCGCGCCTGCACTTTGCCCGGCTTGCCCGCCTTTAGTCCGCGCCCGACGATAAGCGCGCTGATGATGGCCAGGCCCGCGCCGCTCCAGTAGGTGAGCCGCCCGGACATCAGGGCGTCGTAGCCCATTTCGCTGAACACGCGCGGCAGCTGCGACAGCAGCCCCACCATGGCGACCGCACCCAGACCGTTACAAATGCCCGACCCGGCAAGCATCTTGCCGCGCGCCCGCTCCTGCGGGTAATCCGCCAGCACCGTCGCCATCATTGAGGTGATGCAGGCCGAACCCACACCGTAAAACGCCCGCAGGATGCCCAGCTGCAGCAGGTTCTCCGCAAGCGGCAACAAGGCCAGCACGGAGCCGACCCACAGAAACCCGATCGTGTAAATGGGGCGGCGACCGATGCGATCAGCCAGCGCGCCGAGCGGGCCTACCATCAACAGGTAGCTCAGCTCGTACGGCAGTGCCAGCAGTGAGGTGGCGCGGCCCTGCTCAGCCGCGGGGATACCCAGATTCTCGGTAAGCAGGTAGGGCTGCATGAAGCTTAAGAAAGCCACCATGCCAATGGTAAAAAACGCCGCGTAAAAGTAAGTAAGAGCATTTACCCGTGACACGCCGGGGTTCAGCCATATAGGGCCCAGTTTGGCGGCCTGGTCCGTGGCGGCGGCCGTCGCAAGGGTATCCGTCATCGCGGTGGCACGCTTGCGCCATACCCTTGGGTACTAAGCACTGACTTCATCAAAGAACTCCGAGGCATGCCGGGGCAGCAGGTAGGGAAACAGGTCCTTGTCACGCTCCTTGCTGCGGTTCATCGTAAAGTCCATCCGCGCCGCAACAGACTCCCAGCGTTCGATCAGAATAAACTCGGTACCCGGATCGGCATCGGGCTCGGGCGCGGGGTGTTTGGCAATTTGCTCCGGCGTCATGCGCGACTTGATGGCCGCAAACATGGCTCCGGTGCGGGCCTTCAGAATTGTGCGGTCAATAAACCCGGGTGCCGCTGCGTACTCGTCCTGCTGACTGAGGTAAAAAGCTTCCACTTTGTCTTCCATGCCGGCCTTCGCGGCAATGTGCACGACAACGGTTTCCATAGTTTGATCCTCTTCATTCGCTGGGCAGGCTGACACCGCCGTTTGCCGCCGGGCCAGCGCCCGTGACGCAGGCGAGGTTGTATGATGAAGCATCGGCGCAACTTATCAAGACGGCAACAGCCACGTTGCGGCACCGACCGCGCAGTCACCGCGGCCCGGAATGCCCGGCGATAGAAAACCCAGGCCGCTTTGCGCATACTGAGTCAGTGCGCAGACTGGCCTGAAGTCAGTGGCGGGTGCCGTTTTTTCTGCTTTACCGCCCCGGCGTGCCTGGTGAGAAGGCGCCGGAGGGGTCGAAAGAGTTGTATTCTTTGAGGTTATTCGTTGTTTTAGCAGCCGCATTGCTGACCCTGTCCGCGTGCGGCGGAGGCGGCGGCAGCTCAGCACCGGCCGGGTCGGGTCGGGTCTTCAGTCTCGGCAGTCTGAAAGGTGCCGAGACAGGACTGTTGTTCAGCAGCACGCTCGCCGGCGAGGATTCGTCCGGACGCAGCTGCGTCGGCAGTATCGCGCTGGACGCAGGCAGCCCGGCTGAGGTTCAGGGCGTTCTGGCGACCCCGGTGACCGCGGCACTCAGCGCAAACTGCGGCCGGCCCGACGCATTCAGCGAAACCATCGCGGCGGGCGACTCGTTAATGACGAGCGTGACCTACTTCTTTGGCATTCAGGACTACATTACGGCCCCCGACCTTGTTCTCAAGGAGAGCATTCCGGGCACCCGCCTCAACGACTGGACGACAATGCTCGACACGCTGCTTGCCGAGCACCCGAACGCGGACTCGCTGATCATGGCGCTGGGTACCAACGATCTCACCCGCGACCGCACCGCGGCCGAGATGATCGCTGACGCCAAAACTATTGTCACCGGAGTCGTTGCCGGCAACCGGGACATTCTGCTGATCGATATTCTGCAGCACGCCGACGATGCAGGCCGTTCGTGGACACCGCCGCGGCAGGCGGTTCTGGAGGAGTACAACACGGCGATGAAGAGCTGGATAAGCGGTGTCGACGGCGCCTACTGGCTTGACGTTTACGCGAGCATCGCCGACCCGGACCGTCCAGCGGGCATCTACAAACGTCCGGAATTCAACGCACTGGCCGCTCCGGGCCTCTTCGACTTCCGGCACCTGAGCGCAGCGGGCGCGCAGTTTATCGGCCGTGCCATCGATGCACGCATCGCAAGCGTGCGGTCGAATCAGGCGGAGCAGAATACGGTTACCACGCTCACCCGGCGGTACGTGGACCCGGACGGCGTGTTGATAACGCAGACGGATGACGCTCCCGGTTCGACCTGCACGCCGGTCACCCCCGACGGTTTTCCGGCAGCCGTGAGCGTCGGCGAGTCAGGGTCTCTGGCCACGCTCCTGTGCGATGACAACACCACCATCGAAACCATCTGGGTGGCGGAAGATGCCGGCAATGACGAAATGAATTTTGTGATCCGCCGGGTAACGCGCGATGCGCTCAACACACTGACCGAATCGTCCGAGTACGTGTACAGCATCGCCACAAACGGCGAGATCACCGGGTTCTCAAAAGCATCGACCCAGGAACCCGGCGGTTACACGCTGAGCCTGGCCAGCAACTGACTTGCGCAGCGCACAGGCCGGCGGCGCTATTCGGTGCCTGCCCAACTTTCGCCAGCACTCCTTCAACCGCTTCGCTCGCACACGCCCATTAAGTGACCAGTGGCAACAAATCACCGGGCTGCGAAATCAGCTGCCACGGGTTTTCGTGCTGCAGCTCATCACGACCTCCGAAGCCCCACAACACGCCGACTGCCCGCAGCTGATTAGCCGCGGCAGCAACGAGGTCGACGGCCCGGTCGCCAACCATGATGGCACGGCTGTCGACCTGACCTGCGTTCATCAGCCCGGCGAGCTGCGACCCTTTAGGTACGCCGATTTCGCCGCCATCCACAAACGCGAAATACTCCGAGATCGCGAACAGCTCGAGTATGCGTACCGCAAAGTCGCGGCGCTTAGAGGTGCAGACGCCGAGGCGCAAACCCGCCTGGCTTAGCGCCGCGAGTGTAGAGACCATGTCGGGATATAGCCGGTTCTCGGCAAACCCGATATCGGAGTAGCGCTGCCGATACGCAGCCACCAGGGCCTCCAGCTGCGCATCTTTCACGCCGGGCGCCAGGTTTCTGAACAATAAATCCAGGGGCGGACCGATTTGGCGATGCACGGCTGCTTCCGGCACCCTGTCGAACCCGCAAGCGGACAGAGCGTGATTGGCGCAGCGGGCTATGCCGAGGCTCGGGTCGCTGATGGTACCGTCGAGGTCAAAGATCAGGGTTGAGCAATTGCGATGCATGGTTGTTGGCGCTAAGCGTGCTTGTGCATGGCGTAACGAATAAACGCAACCTCACTGACCGTTGTGTGTTCAATCTTCGTTACCCGAAAACCAAATTTCTCGAAAAGTGGTTTCGATAGCTCCGACGCTTCTGTTGTATACCGTGTCGATGCGGCGCTTAAATCCAAAGATAGCAGATGCTCGAGGAGGCGGCTGCCAACGCCGCTGCGGGCAACGCCGGGCGCGACAAACAGGCTGGATATTCGCGACGGCGGCTGCAACCCGCCGAATCCGACAGGCGTGTCGTGATTGCCAACCGCAACCAATATGCGGGAGTCATCCAACCAGCTTGAGAACCCGGCGCGGTCGTTGGCGAAACCAGCCCATGCCTGAATTTGCTCCGCTGAATAATGTTCGCCGCCGAGTTCCCTGATAGCAGCCATGTAGATTGTTCGCAGAGCTTCGAGATCGGCCTGCGCATAAGCACGGATGGTGACGGCGTCAACGTAGCGCTCGCGGCTGTTTGCGCCTTCCCCCGGCTGTGTTTCATGGCTGCGGAGGCCCTCCTGCAGGTTCCACCACGCCGCCTTTGAGCGCGTCCAGATCTGATAGCTCGGTTGAACTTCTAATTCAGCATCGAACGTACCAATGGCGATGCCGATATGGCTCGCGTCGTCACGGATAAACTGCAACTGGGAACCGCACTCCCGGCAAAACGTCCGTTTCGTTCCGGCGGAGGATTCAAAACTTTGCAAAGACGACTGGCCATACGTGATTTCGAAGTTTTTGGCCGACACTCTCGCGTAGGTAGCGAACGCAGTCCCGTGCGCCTTCTGGCAAATCCTGCAGTGACAGTGCCCCACTTCGTCAACCGGCCCTGTAATGCCGTATCGTATTCTCCCGCACAAGCAGCTACCGCTATGCATCGTTGCAGCCCTCCGCGGACATCTGCCGCCGCAAGCACCAGCCCACGTTAGCGTCTCCGAGCCCGCATGCCAATATGCGTTTTACTACCAGTATTTCGGATCACTTAACGCATCAACGCAGCGGGTAGAACCTTGCATGGGTTGAACAGGCTTCCCATCCAGGGACTGCGCGAGCCAGCCAATTGGATGGCTGAGTGGATAAGGCGCTGTTACAAGAGCCTCACTGATTTGTTCGAAGCCGGTTTTTGAATAAAAGGCGGGGTCGCCATAGGTAAAGACCAGACTAACGTCGAGCGATCTCAGGTGATGCAGACCAAAGCTGATTAATTGCTGTCCTATACCAGTGCCTTGCACCTCAGTAGAAATAGCGACAGGCGAGAGGATAAAAGCCGCCTGGCCGTTAGGCACAGTAA
>JGI12109J20283_10009992_pt1 | contig 10250 bp, 6 predicted proteins | sample ElkSlonscriptome_12_FD_20283 | JGI IMG/M metagenome (IMG submission 20283) | reverse complement strand
TCCCGAATCCTTTACCGCCAGCCTTGAAGAGGCTCCGGTGGAAGGTGATCCCAGTACCCGGGATCCGAAAGACCTGCTGCCTCCCTACCACGCCTTCGCCACGGAAGGCGACGTGGAGGCAGAACTCGTGTTCGTCAACTATGGCCTCCAGGAGGACTACGACGCCCTGGCGCGGCGCGGCATCAGCGTCGAGGGCAGAATCGTCATCGCAAAATACGGACGTTCATGGCGCGGCATCAAGCCCAAGCTGGCGGCCGAGCATGGAGCCATCGGCGCCCTCATCTACTCGGACCCCGCCGACGATGGTTACGGCCAGGGCGATACCTACCCGGACGGCCCTTTCAAGAATGAAACGGGAGCTCAGCGCGGGTCTGTCATGGACCTGCCGCGCCGCCCGGGCGATATCCGCACACCCTACGTCGGCGCCCGGGAAGGGGTTGAGCGTATCCCCCTGGACGAGGTGGAAACACTCACGCCCATCCCCGTTCTGCCCCTCTCCTATGCCGACGCCACGCCTCTTTTGAGAGCGCTCGGCGGTGCCACGGCGCCGCGGGATTGGTTCGGTCAACTCCCCTTTGCGTATCACACGGGGCCGGGGCCGGCGCGGGTACGACTGGCGCTCGCCTTCCGCTACGAAATCGTTCCGGCCTACAACGTCATCGCCCGACTTCCCGGAGCGCGCCTTCCCGAGCAGTGGATACTTCGCGGCAATCATCACGACGGCTGGAACCACGGTGCCGCCGACCCCATCTCCGGCCTCGTAGCGCTCATGGCCGAGGCCAAGGCCCTCGGTGAGCTCGCCGCCGAAGGTCACCGCCTCGACCGGACCGTCATGTATGCGGCCTGGGACGCGGAGGAGCCCGGACTCATCGGCTCGACGGAATGGGTGGAAGACAATGCGGGCGACCTGCGTGAGCATCTCGTGGCGTATCTGAATACCGACGGCAACAGCCGCGGCTTCGTAAATGTCGGCGGCAGTCACAGCTTGCAGCGCCTGATGAACGAGGTGGCCGGGGACACCTTCGACCCGCTCGTGGATGTGCCCGTGATCGAGCGCCTGCGCGCGAGGATGCGCCTGAGCGAGAACGCCGATGAGCGCGAGCTCGCAAAGGCGACGGAACTGCCCATCGCGCCCCTTGGCTCGGGCTCGGACTACTCGCCGTTTCTGCAGCACCTCGGAATTGCCTCGCTCAACACCAGCTTTTCCGGCGAAGGCCCGAGCGGCAGTTATCACACGCTCTACGACACCTATGCGCACTACACGCGTTTCCGCGATCCCGGATTCCGCTACGGAGCGGCCCTGTCGGAGTTGAACGGCCGCGCGACGCTCCGCCTTGCGCAGGCGCCGCTGCTACCGCTCGAGTTCCAGGGCGTGGCCGACGCCGTCGAGCGCTTTTTGAAAGATCTGGAGGTAGCAACCGAGCAGCAGCGGGTCGCGCAGCATCAGAGGGCCGAGCGCCTCGCCGACGGCACCTACGCGCTCGCTCTTGACCCGCTGGACGACATCGCACCGCCGGCACCATTGAAGCCTGTCCCCTACTTCAATTTCGCCCCTCTCAGGAATGCCCACGCCGCCCTGGCTGACGCAGCGGCCCGCTACGGCGAGCTGAGTTCTCAGCCCGAGGCAATCCCGGCCTCGGTTCGCAGCACCGTCGATCATCACCTTGCCCAGGCCGAGGCCCTGTTAACGGACCAGGCAGGGCTGCCGCGTCGCCCCTGGTTCCGACACACGCTGTACGCGCCGGGCTTCTACACCGGCTATGGCGTGAAGACGCTGCCCGCGGTGCGAGAGGCGATCGAGGAAGAAGAATTCGATCAGGTGCCGAGCCAGGTGGCGCGGACCGCGGGACGCATTCAGGCACTCGCGGACCACGTGAACGCGATCAATAAGTTACTGACGCTTGGTGCCGGAGTGCCCTAGGCACCGCGCCGGTGCCCGGACTTCCGCATCTCCCGGACGGCTTACACCCGGCGCCATGAAGCATCCTGTGCCCAGCTACGCCAATAACGGGTGATTTTCGGAACAGGCACGCGGCGTAACCCTGCGCGGGTCATCGGCACGGACGGCAAGCGCCTCAGCGGCCCAGGCCTGGCGCTCGTTCCGAAGACCGCATCGCTAGGATTTTTCCAGCGCCTTCGCCAACGCGCTGGCGAGAGCGCCGCTCGGCGCTTTTTTTGCGCCACCGGCAGCGGAAGGCATTCGATCTGATCTTGCCGCGTTGCTTCTGCCGCGCGCCTTGCCGCGCGTGGAGTGGCGATCCGCGGGGGAAGACTTCTGCGTCCGCCGACCGCTGTCATCCTGGTCTGCCGCACTGTCAGTCAGGCGCATACTCAGGCCGATCCGTTTACGCGCTTCGTCGATCGCCATCACCTTGACCTTGACGATATCGCCGGCCTTGGCGGCGTCCCGCGGGTCTTTGATGAACTTGTCGGACATGGCCGAGATATGAACCAGGCCATCCTGATGGACGCCCACGTCGACAAAAGCACCGAAACTGGTGACGTTGGTCACCGTGCCCTCGAGCACCATATCGAGTTTCAGGTCAGCGATTTTCTCCACGCCGTCCTGGAGCTTTGCGGTTTTGAACTCGGGCCGGGGATCCCGTCCGGGCTTTTCGAGTTCGCTCAGAATATCGGTCACAGTGGGCAGACCGACCTCATCACTTACGTAGTCCGGTGCATTCACGGCACGCAGGAATGCGCTGTCACCGATCAGACCCGCCAGGTCGCGGCGACTGTCGGCGGCGATCTGTTGCACCACGGGGTAGGATTCCGGGTGCACCGCCGAGGCGTCCAGCGGGTTGTCCCCGTTCATGACGCGCAGAAAACCCGCGGACTGCTGAAAGGTTTTCGCGCCCATTCCCGTGACCTCGAGCAGCGCTTTGCGATTGAGAAAGCGACCCTTTGCATCGCGCAGCGCGACGATATTCTCGGCAATCCGCTGACTGAGCCCCGACACCCGCGTCAGCAGCGGCGCAGAAGCGGTATTGATATCCACCCCGACGGCGTTCACGCAGTCTTCAACCACTGCGGTGAGCTGGCGGTTCAGCTGCAGCTGGCTGACGTCATGCTGGTACTGCCCGACGCCGATCGATTGAGGCTCGATCTTAACGAGCTCTGCCAGCGGATCCTGCAGGCGCCGGGCGATGGACACCGCGCCGCGAATTGTCACGTCCACATCAGGAAACTCACGTGCGGCCAGCTCGGACGCGGAATAGATCGACGCGCCTGCCTCGTTGACCATCACGCGTCGGGTGTCCAGCTCCGGGTGCGCCGCCAGAATCTCTGCGACAAAGCGATCGGTTTCGCGACTTCCGGTGCCGTTACCGATGCTGATGAGTCTGACATCGTGCTTTTTGATCATCGATAGCAGAGCAGATGCGGCCTCTGCGGTCTTGTTCCGTGGAGGCGTGGGGTAGATCGTCGCCTGATCGACCAGCTTGCCCGTGGCATCGACCACGGCCACTTTTACGCCTGTGCGCAGGCCGGGGTCCAGGCCAATGGTCGCCTTTGGACCTGCCGGGGCAGCGAGCAGCAGATCCTTGAGATTGCTGGCGAACACCGCGATGGCTGCTGTCTCCGCCCGTTCCCGCAGGGCTGTCAGCAGGTCCGCCTCCACATGCGCGCGCATTTTTACCGACCAGGTCCAGCGCACCACCTCAGCCAGCCATGCGTCCGCCGGGCGTCCCTCGTCGCGGATGCCGAAGTGCGACGCAATCATGCCCTGACACGGGTGCGTATCGCTGCTCTTCTCTTCGGCGGACAGGCGTATATCCAGGGAAAGCAAACCTTCCTTGCGCCCGCGAAACATGGCCAGGGCGCGGTGTGAAGGTACGCTCTTCAACGGCTCGGAATGCTCAAAATAGTCGCTGAACTTCCTGCCCTCGGCTTCTTTTCCCGCCTGGACACGGCTGGCCAGCAGCCCGTCAGATTCGAGAAACTGACGGACGCGGTCAAGGAGCTCCGCATCCTGCGCGAAACGTTCCATAAGGATCTGCCTGGCGCCATCGAGGACCTCTTTGCCGGTCGCAAAACCCGCGTCGGCGTTCAGGTACCCTTGGCAGAGGGTTTCGGGGTCCAGTGCCGGGTTCTCGTACAGAGCATCCGCCAGCGGCTCAACGCCGGCCTCCCGGGCAATCATCGCCTTGGTACGACGCCTTGGCTTGAAAGGCAGGTACAGATCCTCCAGGCGACTCTTGGTGTGCGCGTCGCGGATCGCAGACTCGAGCTCGGGCGTCAGCTTTCCCTGCTCTGCGATACTGGCAAGAATCGCCTCGCGGCGCTCCTGGATCTCCCGCAGGTAGCGCAGACGCTCTTCCAGCATTCGCATCTGTGTGTCGTCGAGTCCACCGGTAAGCTCCTTGCGGTAGCGCGCGATAAACGGGACGGTAGCGCCGTCATCCAGCAGTGTTACAGCGGCGACGATCTGTTTTTCGGCAACAGCAAGCTCTTCAGCCAGAATCTCGGTAATGGACTGGGTCATGGGTGTGGAACGGTCCTTCGGCGGTGGGGGTTGGGAAAGGCAGGGGTGTCGTGGGCGGAGCTTCTCATATTGACACATTGCTGTGCGTCGAGGCGCGACCTTTCCGCCACGCTTCGCGGCAGTCAGCGATCCTCCACCACGGTGACGTTCACTGACCGTCGCGAACGTCTGGCTCCACCACTGAAACAGAGCGCCTCGAGCCCGCTGTCTCGCTCAACTCAGACCGGTTCGTGAAACGCCGGGCGCACGTTGCTTCGTCCACTGCGTGGATTCACCGGGATACAATCAGCTGCACCCCGACACAAGTACCATCATCTGAATGGGTGGGTCTCTGTCGAATACCCCTCCCTCCGGCGAAGGGAAAGCAGGTGCAAACCGGCTCTCGTGCGCTAGGATAAAACGGCAACTCCGCGCAGGGCGATTCCGCGGCAGTACTGATTTCGGGATGGGCCCGGGCGCCCCCGGTTTCGAAGCATCGAGGACTCGCGCGGCGGTGAGCGCGTAGACGCAGCCTGGATGTCGGGAGTTTGCTGAGGAAGGACGAGTAACGAGTGCTGAGCAATCGCGTAATGTGGGCGCTATCGATCTGCTTCAGCCTCGTGTTGACGTCGGTGCTCTTTGCCTGCTGGTACCAGCGATCCACTCAGCTTACCGTTACCGGCAATCAGCTGACCGACTTGCAGAAGGTAGAGGAGCAGTGGGCGAAATACGCTGAAGATATCGGCCTCGAAAGGGCACAGGGGATAAGTGGAATACCCACGGGGGTGTTCATTCAATCGATGGATTTCCGCGACAGTTCGCGGGTCTATCTCGCTGGATATCTCTGGATGCATTTCGCCCGCACGCTTCCCGATGCGTACAACGCCTGGAAGTCAGGCTGTGACGGTGAAGAGCTGCCCTTTATATTTGCGGATCAGGTCGACGCAGCGGGTGATATCGCACCCGAGCTCCGTTATCAGTACGGGTCGTCGCTCGGCAATCTTTGCGGCTGGTACTTCGAAGTGACCTTGCGGGAAAAGTTCGATTACCTTCAATATCCCTTCGACCAGAAAACCGTATCACTGCGTCTGTGGACGAGGAATCTGCTCAGGAACGTGCTTCTCTACCCCGATTTTGCCGCCTACCCGGAGGGCACCGGGGCGAGCGATCTTTTCGGCTACGACAGCGAGCGGATGGTAATCGACTCCCTGAAGATCCGTAACACCTTTTTCAGCTACTCGCGGACCTCCTTCTCAACAACGTTCGGCACGCTTGACCATCGGCTCCTCAGTGAGTCGCCGGAGCTCAACTACAACGTCGTCCTTACGCGATCCCTGGTCGACGGCATGGTGGAACATCTTCTCGGCGTTATCGTGGTCTTGATCTTGCTGTTTGCGACCATGCTCGTGGCAAGCCGGGATTCAGCCAAAGCAGAGCGACACGGTTTCAACACCGCTATGGTTCTCGGTGCATGCTCCGCGCTGTTTTTTGTCATCCTACTGGCCCACATACAGATCCGCGCCCAGTTCAGCGGCACGACGGTCGTCTACCTCGAAACGTACTTTTATCTGACCTACGCCCTGCTTATCGGCACGACGGTAAACACCTATCTTTTTTCCGAGGAGCCGACCCGGTTCAGCTCGCTGCTTCACTATCGGGACAATCTTCTACCCAAACTTTTGTACTGGCCGCTGGTACTGTCTTATTCGGTAGCCGTCACTCTCGTAATGCTCTATTAAAAACAGGAAAAAACGTAATGCGGGGCGCAAGTGCCCGACGTGAAGCCCAACAAAACACGAATAAAACAAGAAATAACAGGCCATCGACCGATGGCATCGGCACCGTCGATAACACCGAACACCGTTACCGAAGCGATCTCACCTGCCTCGGTAAGGCTGCGAGGTGAATGCCGCCAGAGCTGGCGCTGACCTGCCATCGCGCAGCGCGAGATTGTATGAATGACACCACGCTGCGATTGCGCGGGGGCCAGCGGACCGGCAATTGAGACACTGCAGCCAGTGTGGCGCTATGACCGCATTTAGTGTGCATCGCTTTGCGTCGCTGAAAGCAGTCCACACATCAGCAAAACGGATATGCCTGCATCGAAGGCGACCGCCGGCCACGCATTCCTGATCGCCTGGCCGCCAAGCGCCAGAACAAGGGCAACAAACATGGCCTTCCCGGCACAGGAAAAAACTATGACAGGACCCCGGTGCACCGGCCTGAGCCCACCGTAAATCAGCAAGACACCAGTCAGAAAAATGAGAAAACCCCAGTCTCTGACGACTATGTCAAGCGCGGAGCCCTCCAGGGACACGCCGAACATGCTTCTCATGGCGGCCGCAGGCCAAATCACCACGTAGAGCATGCAGCTCGTGAGCACGCCTGAAACGAGCATCAGTGCCTTGAGATTACGGCCGAGGAAATTCACCTTTATCCGCTGTCCCTAGCGGACAGCGTCGAAAACGCCCTAGGGAGCGGCTTTTTCATAAAGTCTCTCCAGAATCGGCAAATACACGGTCAGTTCATCCTCCTCATGAGTGGAGGTGCGCAGCAGTCGCCGCAGATCTTCCAGGCTGATATCCGGATGGCTCAGCCTCAGAAAATTGCAGGTTAGCTGCGCCTCCTCCTCTCGCCCGAGCACCGCCAGGATGATCATTTTACCCAGGAGAGCGGGCGTGTAGCGATTGAACCCCGCGAGAGACTTGTCGTACTCCTGGATTGCGGCCTCTGGATCTCGCTGGTTGAGCTCGATCGCCAGATAAAGGTGCCAGACGTAGCTTCTCGGCTCATAGGGGGAGAGGCGAAAAGCCCGCTCTATCATCCGGATACCTTCTTCCCTCTGACCTTCCTGTGTGAGAAAAAAACCGAGGTCTGCGAGAATATGCGGGTCGTTCGGATTTCCTTCCTTGGCGCGCACAAGCGTTGATATCGCATTTTTTCTGTTTCCTGCGAATCCCTGGATAACCCCCCAGTAAAAAAGAACGAACGGGTCGTCGGGCGCTCTTCTGACCGCTTTCTGCAAAGATTCCACTCCGGACTCCACCGGGTTCTCAACATCGATCTGGATGCCAAGGACCTGGGAGATGACACATAGGAACCCCAGGAATGCCAAGGCGTAAGGATAATCCGGATCTTTCTCAAGTGCTCGCCGCACAAGCCCCAGCGCCTCTTCCACGGAGCTGTTTTCCGGTCCCGACCACCACATGTGAATCGCTCGCTGGGTCAGCAACCAGCTATCCTGTCGCCTCAATGGGAGTAGTTCAGCTCGACTGGACTCGGCTTTCTCCAGGGAACTCACCAGTTGTGTGGCGATCCGGTGACAGATATCTTCCTCGTGCATCATGAGTTCGGCTTCGGGGAAGTCGAAACGTTGAGCCCAGATGTGCTTCTCCGATGCTGCTTCAACAAGCTGGACATTGACCCGCAACTGACCGCCAAGATGGCGAATACTGCCCTCAACGACGTATCGCACACCCAGCTCTTCGCCAATTTCCTTTGCTGACACGTCGCCGCCCCGGTACCTGCTGCTGGAGTTCCTTGCGATAACAAAGAGGCCCGGCGTGCGCGACAGCAGCGTTATCAGGTCATCGGTCACGCCCTCGGAAAGAAAGCCTTTCTCCGATTCGCCGTAGTACTCCAGCGGTATGACCGCCAGGCTGGACTCCGCCAGAGGCGCATCGTTCTTTTTTCTAGGAGCCGGGCTGTCTGCATCCTGCCAGTGCGATACGGTAATTCCGTCGTGGGTCAGATCAAAGGCCCACGCCAGCACGAGACTCAGGGGCAATCCGAGCACGATCAGGACAATAAATACCTGCAGGGCCCACTCTGGAGCCTGAAAAGCCTCCGTCAGTAAAGCAGCGACCTCGATGACCACCCATCCGACGACAATGTAGGCGGCACCGACTTTGAACACATGACGACGTCCGAGCTCGGCAATCATTCTGCTGAACAAAGTTTCAAGCTTCCCTGGCGGTGTCGGTTTCAATCGACTCACTGAATATCGGCCTATTGGGATCACCGGCAAAATAATCGACGTCGCAACCACCCGTTCGCGTCGCGCTGCCGAATTTCATTATCGTGAATCCATGTTCATACATGTTGCCGTCGGGAGTTTTGGGAAGCATTACGGGCGCCCCCCCCATTTTCACGAGTTCGGGTGTGCGTACGCTCTGTTTTCGTAACAGTAGTCTCCCGAGGAAGGCGATTTCGGACGAAACACGTCCCTCCCAGTGCCCTCGGGCCAGCCCGAAAAGACAGGCGCCGGCCTCGCCGATGGACATGGTTCTTGTGGCGTAGGGATCCGTGTCATTCAACACCGGCACTGCGGAATGGCCAACACAGCGTCCTCGTTCGATGCCTGCGAAAGGCTCGTAGATGCCGAGATTATGCTCATGACCCCAGATCCACAGACACACATCCCCCTGCGCGGCTGCCTGCAGTTTTTTGAACAGGTCGACGAGGTGTGGGTTCTGATAGAAGCGACTGGGTGATTTACGCTCCATCGACCCGATTTCTTCGTAAGGTGAAAAGGGCTGGTGGTGCGAAAGCAGTATGGTTTTACCGGGAAAGCCTTTTACTTTGTCCAACATCCATGCCTGCTCACGCTCCCTCACGCGTGTCATGCCCGAATCGACGAGGAAAGGGTCGTGGTCATGGTACGAGGTGTCCATGGCTATAAGCTGCCACTGTTGACCCTGCGTCCTGAGGCAGAAATAACTCGCGCCCTGCGCCAGCTTCGACAGCTTGCTGCATGCATTCCTTGCGTTCATCCAGGAAAACGCGTTGTAAAAAGCCTCTCCGCCCGCGTACATGTCATGATTTCCCGGCATGTTAAGAAAGGGTATAGGATTCCCCGCATCGTCTCGCGCGTGCTTTTCTATGATTGCCCTGAGCCTGTGATCATATTCTTCCTCCGTACCGGCGTAATAGATATCACCGAGATGGATGATAAGATCCGGTTTCTTCGCGACCAGACTGCGCAATTGCTCAATCGCGATACGTTGCCCCGTCCCCCAGTCCCCGAGGACGCCTATGGTCAGGTCATCAGGCAGGCCATCACAGACGAAATCGTTTAAATCCTCGTACTCAACGTAAGGAATATCATTGTGCGAGTGTCCCAGCCCGAAATGGCCGAAGTACTTTTCTACCGCTTCAAACCATTGCGGATCGCAGGTGGAAAATTCGAACTCCTGCTTAAGCGCAGCGTAACTCGCCCGGTCGCCGTACAAGCGAGCCATGGCAAGCCTGCAATAGAGTTCGAGGCATGCCGCGTGCGGGTCGAGATGTTTTAATTTGACCTCCCTTTTATGATACGGGAACTTCTCGAAACGATTGCCCCTGCGGCGCGCGTATTCAGAGCAAAGGTGCGCAACTTCGAGCATACGGGGGTGGGAAGACAGATCCCCGCCTCCCTCACCGTCCGGTGCAGCGATATCGGTCGGTGCATCGGGAAAAGCCTCTTCATGCTGTCTTCTGAGGCTCGACTCGACGCTCGCCTGAATCCGCGAAAGAACAGGATCAGTATAGTGCCTCATTAGCTAAACCGAATTTGCTTGCAGGAATCTCAGGAATCGTGGGAAAACTTCGTTCGCGGCGTTCTTACCCATAAAGGGGTCCTGGTGCCCGTAACCGTCCAGCGACTCGAATTCGAACCTGTTTTCCGGCTTGAGACGGTTCAACACCTGCACCGTGAACTCGTTCGCGCCGGGAAACACGTGGTTTTTGTCGCCCGCAACAAACAGAATAGGCGTTGTGACTTTGGCCGCGCCATCAAGGTACTTGTCAG
>JGI12109J20283_10008920_pt1 | contig 10252 bp, 7 predicted proteins | sample ElkSlonscriptome_12_FD_20283 | JGI IMG/M metagenome (IMG submission 20283) | reverse complement strand
GGACCGCGAGACGATCGCGACCGGTTCCGCGGCCGCCGCGGCGGGTGGATTCACCGACGTGGTCACCATGCCGAACACGCAACCGTGCGCGGACTCGCCGGGCGCGATCGAACTCGTCAAGGCCCGCGGCGCCTTGGCTGGCAGGGCGCGATTGCATCCGGTCGCCGCCTTGACGAAGGGCATGGAAGGCAAGTCCATGGTCGAGTACGGCGACATGCACGACGCAGGTGCCGTGGCCTTCTCCGACGATCTGAACTGGGTCCGCGACAGTGGCTTGATGCGGCACGCGATGGAGTCCGTACGCATGCTCGGCGTGCCGGTCATCAGTCACCCGGAGGACACGACCCTTGCTCCCAACGGGACCATGCACGAAGGAACGTGGAGCACGCGCCTGGGCCTGTACGGTCTGCCCGCGGCCGCCGAGGTCAGTGCGATCGCTCGCGACATCGAGCTCGCACGTCTGACCGGCGCCCATCTGCACATTCCCCACGTGAGCTCGCGCGACGGTGTGGCGTTGATCCGCAACGCGAAGCGTGAGGGGCTGCGGGTCACCTGTGAGACCACCCCGCACCACGTCTTCTTCACCGACGCCGACTGCCGCGACTACGACACCTCGTTCAAGGTGAAGCCGCCTCTGCGGGCAACCGCCGACCAGGAGGCCCTGATCGAGGCGCTCGCGGACGGGACGATCGACGCGATCGCCACCGACCACGCGCCCCACACCGACACCGACAAGGACCGATCCTTCGCGCACGCTCCGTTCGGAGCAATCGGCCTCGAAACCGCCTTCGCGGCCGCTCACGATCGTCTCGTGGTCCGGGGCCCGCTGTCGCTCTGGCGTCTCGTCGAGTTGATGTCGACCGCGCCGGCCCGTATCCTGGGTCACGACGCGGGGAGTCTCGCGCCCGGTCGGTCGGCGGACTTCGCCCTGATCGACGCCAAGGACATGTGGACGCCACACGCGGGCCAGTTGCTCAGCAAGGGCCGTAACTGTCCGTGGATCGGACGGACGCTGACCGGACGCGTGCACGCCACGTGGTTGGCCGGCGAACGGACCTTCGATCGCGAGATGCCCGTTGCGACCGGCGGTCACGTTTGACGCGTTCCCCCATCCCGCGCACGGCTGCCACACCCGCGCCCCGGAGAGAGCGACCCGGATCTTGGACCGTATCCTGAAGCGATCGTTCCTGATGGGCATCCTGCTGCTCGGCGTGATCGCGTCGGTGACGGGCTGTGCCTACTACAACCTCTTCTACAATGCCGAGGAGGCATTGGAGGAGGCGGAAAAGCTGGGTCGAGAAGTCGACCCACGCGAGCAACCGACCCAGCAACAGCGGACGCAGTATCTACGAGCCATTGGCAAGGCGCAGTTGTTGCTCGAGGAGTATCCCGACAGTGGACTCGTCGACGATGCCCTGTTCGTCATCGGCAAGTGCCACCTGCGCATCGGCGAGTTCACCGATGCCTTGCGCTCGTTGGACAACCTTCTGGCGAACTTTCCACAGAGCGAGTTCGTCGAAGAAGCGATGTATCTGAAAGGGCGCGCTCACCTCGGACTGGGCGAAGAGCAAACGGGACTCGACTGGTTCGCCCGGCTGCGCGAGGCCTTTCCCGAGGGTCGATTCGCCGCCGAGGCCCTCTTTCGTCTGGCCGACGCCTACGTCGAGGAAGGTCGCACGTCCCAGGCGATCGAGGTCTACCGTCAATTTCTCGAGACCTACCCCAAGAGCTCGGAGACCTCGCGCGTGCGTGTCTCGCTCGCGCGGACGCTGATCGACGAAGACCGGCTCCCCGAAGCGATCGACGAGCTCGACCTGCTCGTCCCGGAAGACCTGAACGACGTCCAGCGCTTCCAGGCGCGGCGTCTGCAGATCGAGAGCCTGCTCGCGGCCGACCGGGCCGAGGAAGCGGTCGATCTGGTCGAGAGCCTTCCCGATCTCGCGGGCGACGCGGAGCAGCGCGGTGAGGCACGTCTGCTGCGGGGCCGTGTCCTGCTCCAACGCGGGCTCGTGGAGGAAGGGACCGAAGTGCTCCGCAACCTGGCCGAGTCGCAGGTGGGGACGGAGTTGGCGGGCGAGGCCTGGTTCACGATCGTCCAGTACTTCGCGTTGGAAGAGGGGCCGGAGAGCGAGCGTCTGGACGAGGTCTTCGAGGACCTCGTCGACGTCAAGGTCGGGCGTCTCTTCGGTCAGCAGGTTCGTGAGATCGAAGACGACGTTGCGCGTTACGACACCCTCGTGGCCACGGCGAGCGAAGTCGACAGCACGTCGACGTCCGATCGTGCCGCGGCGGCGCTCGATCTCGGTGAACTCCTTCTCTTCGACTTCGAGAGCGGCGAACGTGCGCTCGTCTGGTACGAGCAGGCCTTCGAGCTGGGTCGCGACACCGACGTCGGGCCGCGGGCCGCCTACGCGATCGGTTGGATCCACGACGAAGTCCTCGACGACCCGGACGAGGCGGCCGTCGCCTACGAGCGTCTGAGAACGCTCTATCCCGAGTCGGTCCAGGCCCGAGCTCTCGAGGGCGAGCAGTTCCTCGAGCCCAAGGAGCGCACGCGCGAAGAACTCGAGGCTCTCGCCGAGGCGCGGATCCGTGCCGCGGGCGCGGGTACCGACGCGCAGGCTGGTGGCGGTGATCCCAACGATCCTCGCTTCGCCCCGATGCGTTCACTGCGCCTGGGTGGTCCGGGCGCCTTCACTCCCCGCAGTCGAGAAGGAACATGACGGCGCGCAACCCTTCCGAAAGTCTCTCCCGAACCTACGTCGAGTGTCCGATCGTGGGCCGGCGCGACGTCGCACGCGACACGGTGATCCTCACCCTGGGCGTGGACTTCGACGTGGACGTCACGGCGGGGCAGTTCGCCATGGTGCACACCGGCGACGACGACGAGTACGTCCTGCCGCGGCCCTACAGCATTCTGGAGGCGGCCGGCGGACGCATGGACCTGCTCGTCAAGATCGCCGGACGCGGCAGTCGCGAGCTCGCGGCGTGTCCCGAGGGTACGACGGCGCGTGTCTTCGCCCCGCTCGGCCGCGGTTTCGACCTCGGCGCGTTCCGTGGACGCCCGTCGATTCTCGTTGCCGGCGGGGTGGGAGTCGTCCCGCTCTACCGACTCGCACGCGAGCTGAAACGCAGCGGCGAGAGTGTGAGACCCCTCTTCGGTGCGCGCATGCCGGTCGACCTTCCGATGGAACTCCTCGGCGAGCAGCCGGCCGGCCCTTGGGATCTCTGGGTCGAAGCCGATCCGGAAGAAGGCCACCGCCAGGGGCTCGTCACCATGGGTCTCGAAAAAGCCCTCGAGGAGGCGCCGGATGCCGTCGTCGCCACGTGTGGACCGACGCCGATGATGCACGCCGTGGCGCGGATCTGCCGCGCGCGTTCGTCACCTCTCTTCGTGTGTCTCGAAGAACAGATGGGGTGTGGAGCGGGCGTGTGTCGAGCCTGCGTGATCGAAGACGCTTCCGAAGCGCGCATGCACACCGTGTGCAAGGATGGCCCCGTCTTCTCGTTGGATACGATCCGCTTCTTGCCCGAGGATCAGGAACCCACGACCACCGAAGGAGCGTGCGTCCGATGAGCATCGATCTGCGCGTCACGACCGGCCCGGTGACGTGGAAGAATCCGTTGTTCACTGCTTCGGGGACCTGGGGCTACGGGATCGAGTACTTCGATCTGTGTGATCCCTCGCGACTCGGTGGGATCGTGACGAAGACGATCACCGTGCTACCGCGACCGGGCAATCCGCAGCCGCGCGTGCGTGAGCTCCGTCACGGCATGCTCAACTCGATCGGTCTGGAGAACGTCGGACTCGAGGCCTTCATGGGCGAGAAATTGCCCGTTCTGCGCGACCATGGCGTGCCGACCGTCGTGTCACTCGCCGCGCGCGACGAGGGCGAGTTTCCGACGATGATCGAAGCCCTCGCCACCGAGGACGGTTGGAGTGCGGTCGAGCTCAATCTGAGTTGTCCGAACGTTGCCACCGGCGGACTGGACTTCGGTCGGGATCCCATGCGGGTGCAGCAGATCACCGAGGCGGCGCTCGCAGCTCTTCCCGACGACAAGGCCCTGTGGGTGAAGCTGACGCCGAACGTGACGTCGATCGGTGAACTCGCCGTCGCCGCCGAACGCGGTGGTGCGCACGCCGTGAGCTGCATCAACACGCTCGTCGGCATGGAGATCGATCTTCGCTCGCGCGAGCCCGTCTTCCCGCGCGCGACCGCCGGGTACAGCGGACCGGCGATCCTTCCTGTCGCGCTGGCCAAGGTCTGGGAAGTCGCCCACGCGGTGTCGATTCCGATCGTCGGGATCGGCGGGATCGGATCGCTCGACGACGTCCTGCGCTTTCTCGTTGCCGGCGCCACCTGCGTCCAGGTGGGAACCTCGTTGTTCGCGCGGCCGGATCTGGCGAACGTCTTCGAAGAAGAGTTGACCGCGGCCCTCGAGTCCCACGGGGCCGAGAGCCCACGCGGGATGCGTTCGTCGAGATTGCCGGCAGTGGATCCCATCACCGCGAAGAGCTGATTCACTCTTCGTCGAATTCGGCGTCCCATTCGGCCTCGTCCGGTGCACCGGGTAGCATGCCGCTGATCGCGTCGCACCACTCGTCACCGGAGTCGCCGTCGATTCCGTCGTCGGTACCGTAGCCGGAGAGGATGTCCAGGGCACCCTGCTGGATCAGCAGGGCGGCGGCCTCGGAACCGGTGCGGCAGGGATCGTCGGCCGGACTGGCCATCGTCTCGCGCAGGATCTCGCTCCCGTCCGGGGACGCGGCCATCGTGTGCAGCGTGAGGTGGTCGCCGTCGCTTCGCGCGAGCACGCCGAGAGGACGCTCCCAAGGGCCTCCCAACGCCTCGATCAGCGCACACTCGGCGGTGTATTCGCAGGCCGTCCGGGGATCGTGGAGCTTGCGCAGGCGACGGGCGGTCAGCTCGTCGTCTTCGCGTGCCATGCAGACCAGCACGCCGGCGCCGGGGCCCGGAACGACCATCTCGACCGGAAAGATCTCGCTCACCTGCGTCTGGAGTCCGAGCTGCTCGATCGCGGCTCCCGGAGCGACGAGCGCATCGACACGGCCGTCGATCATGGCATTGAGCCAGTCGCCGGCATCGCCGGGGATGATCTCCGTCTCGAGCTCCGGGCGGTAGTCGAGGATCTGGGCACGCGTACGGAGGTGGACCACACCCAAGCACTCGTCGTCGTCCATGAGGTCGAGCGTCGCTCCGTGCGGACTGATCAGGACCTCGTAGGGCTTGCCGCGGGCCAGGACTGCCGCGATTCGCAATCCGTCGGGCACCTCGCCACGCACGTCGAAGCCGCGATGGATCACGGTGTCGACCGCTCCGTCCCGGAGCAAGCGGTGCAGGCGCCGGAGTTCCGAGCGATTCTCGGCGATGTGGTCGTCGTGCAGAGGGGCCGACGGCGCTTCGTCCGCGCCAACGATTTCCAGATGGATGGGATGCCGGGCACGTTCGCGTCCGAGGGCGGTCGCGAGGGACTCCGCTTGCGTGCGGGCCAGTCCTCGTGCGGGGACACCGAGGACGAGGGGTCGTTCATCGTGTTGTCGGGAGGCCATGCCCTCGTTCCGGGTCAGGCCGCGCGATTCTGCGCCGCTCCCAGCGCCGGCTCGGAGTCCGGGCGTTGCGGAGCGACGTCGTCCCGGCGGGGATCGTCCACGCGAACCGTCACCCTCAAGGGAAGCACGACGCGCGCCAGTGGCAAGGTCACGATCCCAATGGCGGCCAGGCAGGGCGAGACAGGCGCTCCGAAACCGATCGCGATGCCGGCCGCGACCGCCACGGCCTGGATCGACCAGAGACTTCCGGCGGCCAGCCGCACGGAGAGTCCCCGACTCACGAGACGATGGTGGATGTGATCGCGATCCGGTCGGAAAGGGCTCATCCCGCTGCTGATGCGCCGGACGACGGCGAGACCGGTATCGAGGAGAGGAACCCAGCCGAGCAGAACCACCGCGAGCGCCGTGGTCGGCGTCGCGGATCGACCGACCAGCACGACTCCGATGGCGCCGAGCAGGAAGCCGAGAAGCATACTGCCGCTGTCGCCGAGGTAGATCTTCGCAGGGTGACGGTTCGAGCGCAGGAAGCCGAGGGCGCAGCCCGCGGTCGCGGCGGCGAGGACGGCGATGCCCAGTTCTCCACCGGCGATGGCCAGAACGGTGAGCCCGGCGGCGTTGAGCGTTGCGATTCCTGGAGCGAGCCCGTCGATGCCGTCGACGAGGTTCAAGGCGTTGGTCGTGCCGACGATCCAGAGACCCAGGATCGTGGCCGTGAGCCACACGGGGACGGGCCACGCGGCGTGCAACCAGCTCGGCGGGAGCGCGGCGACGGCCGAAACGACGACCACGGCACCGGCGATCTGAACGGCGAGCTTCTCGAAGGGCCGGCAGCCGCGCAGGTCGTCCACGAGCCCCACGCCGGCAGCGAGTAGCGCGCCGGGGAGAATCAGGAGGAGCTCGGGCCGGAGCCGGCGGACGATCTCGGGAAACGAGGCATCGACGCTCCAGACCGCGATCAGGAGCGCCAGGAGCACTCCGATGCCGCCCGCGTGAGTGCGGGTCGAGCAGCGCGCCTTGTGTTCCGCGCCCCCCGGGCAGTCGCGCCAGCGCAGACGCACGGCGAGACGACGCACCATCGGCGTCAGGATGAGGCTCGTCAGGCAGGCAACGCTGAACGCGAAGACCGCAGTCGAGATCGGCAAAAGGAACCGTCCTGTGCTGGCACCGTGCGAACACCCCGGCGGAGGGTCGCTGCGGAGCCCCGGAGCAGGGTCCGGAGCAGGGATGGGAAGGCGAGGTCGCGCCTGCCGCGCCGAAGCGGCACATGGACACACGCGAACAAGGATCGGAAAGGTTTAATGCCGCGGGGCAACGTGGTCAAGCGCCGTCCACGTCGCCGGAATCGATCCGAAGGCCCTGGCCGCGGTGCCCGACGTTGATCGCGAGAAGGGCCACGGTGCCGACCAGTGCCGTCACCGCGGCCACCGCCAGGCCGTGGTGGTCGAGTTCCAGGACGACGATGGCCACGCCCGCCAGCCCCGCGGAGACGATTGCCCGCATCGCGGGACGGGCGACTCGAGCCCAAGGAATGCGGGCGCCGGTGCCGGCCACCGCGCGATAGCCGCCCACGGTGAGCACGCCGAGGGCGAGTACGGTGCTCAGGATCGCGCCCTCCGCGGCGAGCCGGGGGATCAGGATCAGATTCGAGATCGCGTTCACCAGTGCCGTCCATCCCATCAGGCGCGCGTAGCGCCCTGCCGCGTCGGCCGCGACCAGCATCGGGAACACCACCGTGCCCAGGCCGCGCAGCACGAGCAGCGGAATCATCCACAGGAGAAGAGCACCGGCCGGAGCGAAGGCGGAGGTGTAGAGCCCCTCGAGGAGCGTGGGACCGAGCGTGGCCATGAGGATTCCACCGCTCGCGCCGTAGACGATCGAGAGTCGCATGCCGTCGGCCAGCACCCGCGAAGTCACGGTCCCGCTCGCGTCGCGGCGCGCGCGCACCAGAGCCGGTCGCAGCGTCCACGCCAACGCGACGATCGGGAACAGCGCCGCGTCGATCACGTTGCGAGCCACGGAGAACTGACCGACCGTCGCGTCGTCGTGGAAGAAGCCCAGCATCAGCCGGTCGGTGTGCGAATAGATCAGGTAGCTCGCCGAACCGAAGGCCAGGGGAAGCGCGATCTCCCAGGTTCGGCGCATCGGGCGGACACCGTCGGGGACACGTTGCGTCCAGGTCCCGGCCACGCTGCGGGCCAGCGCGATCGAGGCAGGGACCAGCTGGGCGACGGCGTGGCCGATCAGGAACCAGACGATCCCCAGATCCTCCGCGCGCACGACCAGCAGAGCCGCGATCCGCAGGAGCAGGGTGGCAAGGCGCAGGACGAACTGCGTGCGGAAGGCCCGGAGGCCGACCATGAGGTCGGTCCCGAACTCGAAGACGCTCGCACCGAGCACGACGGCGCCCGCCAGTCGAAAAGCGATTTCGGCCTGTTCTCCATCGGAGAAGAGGGCGGCGAACCAGGGAGCCGCGACGACCGCGATCACCGCGACCACGAGCGTCAGCGGAAGGCGCAGGGCCAGACCCGCACGGATCCACGGGCCGGGCGCGGTGTCATGTTCGCTGACCAGGCGCGAGGTGGCGGCGTGGAGCCCGAACTTGGCGACGATCAGCAGGAAGGTCGCCGCCGACATCACCAGGGAGTAGACCCCGAAGTTCGCGTCGCCCACGTAGGGCGCGAGCAGGATCGAGACGAGGAAGCCACCGATCGGCGGCAACGCAGCCGAGGCCACGTTGACGAGCAACGCGCCGCGCGTGGTGTCTTCGCTCACGCGGCCCCCGTCCGGAGGACCGCGTCGTGCGTCGAGGTCGTGCCGGTCATCGTCCGAAGGAATCGTAGGCGAAGCCCAGTTCCTTCATGCGTTCCACCGGATAGACGTTCCGGCAGTCGACGAAGACCGGTGCCTTCATGCTCGCCTTGATGCGCTCGAGGTCGAGCTCGCGGTAGTTGTTCCACTCGGTGACCAGGATCACCGCGTCGGCACCGTCGATGCAGTCGTAGGGGCCTTCGGCGATCTCCAGGTCGGGCACGTGCATCTTGAAGGTCTCGACCGCCTCGGGGTCACAGGCGACGACTTCGGCGCCGCGCTCGCGGAGCATCGGGACGAGACGAAGACTCGGTGCCTCGCGCACGTCGTCGGTGTTCGGCTTGAAGGCCAGGCCGAGCAGTGCGACGCGCTTGCCCTTCAGGTCGCCGGCGAGCGCCTCGAGCTTGGCGAGGGCGCGCGGGGCGCGATCGTCGTTCACGTCCATGGCACCCTGGATCATGCGGAGCGGCGTGTCGGTCGCACGGCCCATCTGGACGATCGCCTTGGTGTCCTTCGGCAGGCAGCTGCCACCGAATCCCAGGCCGGCGTGCAGGAACTTCTTCCCGATGCGGCCGTCCAGGCCCATGGCCTTGGCCACGACGTCGACCTTGGCGCCGAGCTTTTCGCAGAGGTCGGCCATCTCGTTGATGTAGCTGATCTTCACCGCGAGGTAGGCGTTGCTCGCGTACTTCACGAGCTCGCTCGACTCGAGATCGGTGTTCACGATCGGCGTGTCGAGAAGGTAGAGCGGACGGTAGAGGCTCTTCATGAGCTCGGCCGCGCGCTCCGTTTCCGTGCCGATCACGACGCGGTCGGGGCGCATGAAGTCTTCGATCGAGCTGCCCTCGCGAAGGAATTCGGGGTTGGACGCGACGTCGTACTCGACACCATCCTTCGCGCTGGCGTCGATGATCTTCTTCAGCTCGCGGGCGGTGCCGACGGGCACGGTGCTCTTCGTGCAGAGGACCTTGTACTCACCGGGCTCCAGGAGCTCCGCGACGTCCTGGCCGACCTTCATCACGTACCGGAGATCGGCCTCGCCGCTTTCCATGGGCGGCGTCTGGACCGCGATCATGACCACGTCCGATGGCTTCACGCCGGTCGCCAGGTCGGTGGTGAAGTTGAGGTGACCGCTCTTGCGGTTCTTCTCGACGAGCTTGTCGAGCCCGGGTTCGAAGAAGGGGATCTCACCGCGCTCGAGGCCGGCGATCCGTTCGGCGTTGATGTCGACGCACCAGACTTCGTGTCCGAAGTCGGCGAAGCATGCGCCGGACACCAGTCCGACATATCCGGTTCCGACCATACAGATCTTGGCCACGGTTCGGCTTCTCCTTGGAGCGGTCCTGGGTGGGGGACCTGGGCGTTCACGACGTCGTGGGACGTCAGGGGGAATCGCTCGGTGCGTCGACGGATTCTTCGATCCGATCGCGCCACCAGGCGAGGAGTTCGTCGAGGGTGGTCTCGATGGGGGTGGAGGGTATCCATCCCACCATCGAACGCAAGCGCGAGGGATCACCGACGAAACGCGGCACGTCGGCTGGACGCAGGCGGTCGGGGTCGACACGCCAGGTGACGGGAGCACGGGAACGCGCGCAGAGATGGTCGAGGGCCGTGCGAAGAGGGACCTCTACGCCCCGGCAGACGTTCACCACGCCGTGCTTCCACTCGGCGTCGAGGAGGTCGGCATAGGCACGGGTCACGTCGTCGACATGCGCCACGTCGCGACTCACTTCGAGGTTGCCGACGGCCAGTTCGCCGCCGCCCGACCGTTCGAGTTCGGCGATCTGGCGCGCCCAGCTCGAGAAGACGAAGTGGTCGGCCTGCCCGGGCCCGCTGTGCGTGAATGCTCGGACGCAGAGCACGTCGAGTCCG
>JGI12109J20283_10353278_pt1 | contig 10258 bp, 11 predicted proteins | sample ElkSlonscriptome_12_FD_20283 | JGI IMG/M metagenome (IMG submission 20283) | reverse complement strand
TGCGTCCGCCGCCGCACCGGTGGCCGAGCCTGTTGCCGAGCCCGTTGCCGAATCGGTTCCCGAACCCACCCTTGACCCTGCTCCCGAACCCACTCCCGAAGCGGCTTCCGAACCGGTGGTCGCGGCGACCCCCGAGAAACCCGTCGAGTCCCAGGTCAAGACCAGCGGATTCATCCCCCTGGGCAACATGAAGAAGAAGGCGCCCGCGCCCACGTTCGATCCTGCTCCCGCGAAGGAGCCCGCCGCGGCCGCCCCGACCCCGGCTGCCGAGCCGGCCGCCCTCGACGCCCCGGCCAAGGCCAAAGCCCCGGTCAAGATGAAGGAAGCCGTCCGCGTGGACGCCGATCGGCTGGACCATCTGGTCGAGACCATCGGCGAGCTGGTCATCGCCGAGAGCATGGTCAGCCAGAGCCAGGAACTGCGCGGCACGGGCCTGAGCGTGAAACTGACCAAGGACCTGGACCATCTGGACAAGATCTGCCGCGAGCTGCAGGAAATCGGCATGAGCCTGCGCATGGTGCCGGTGCGCCCCGTCTTCCAGAAAATGGCCCGTCTGGTGCGTGACCTGAGCAAGAAGACCAACCGCAAGGTGGATTTCCAGATGGTGGGCGAGGACACCGAGCTGGACAAGAACGTCGTCGACAAGATCGGCGATCCCCTGGTGCACATGGTCCGCAACTCGGTGGATCACGGCATCGAGCCCGACAGCGACGACCGCCTGAAGGCCGGCAAGCCCGAACGCGGCCGCGTCGAGCTGCGCGCCTTCCACAAGGGCGGCAACATCTGCATCGAGATCGAGGACGACGGCCGGGGCCTGGACCGCGAAGCCATCCTCCAGAAGGCCGTCAGCCGCGGCCTGGTGCGCGAGGGCGAGGTCCTCAGCGATCGCGATATCTTCAACATGATCTTCGAGGCCGGCTTCTCCACCGCCAAGCAGGTGACCGATGTCTCAGGCCGCGGGGTGGGCATGGATGTCGTGCGGCGAAACATCGAGGAGCTTCGCGGCACCGTGGACATCAGCAGCGAAAAGGGCAAGGGCAGCGTCTTCAGCATCAAGCTGCCGCTGACGCTCGCCATCATCGAGGGCATGGTCATCATGGTGGGCGAAGAGCACTACATCATTCCCACCCTGTCGGTGGTGCGACTGATCCGCCCCCGGCCCGAGGATATCACCCACGTCTTCGACAAGGGCGAGATGCTGGCCTTCGAGGGCCGCCACCTGTCCCTGTTCCGTCTGGGCAACCTCTTCGACGTGGAAGGTGCCAAGGCCGATCCCCACGAGGCGATGGTCATCGTGGTCGAGGAGGAAGGCAAACAGATCGGCATCATGGCCGACCAGTTGCTGGGCCAGCAGAGCATCGTCATCAAGAGCCTGGGCGAGACGGTCCAGGGCACCGACGGCGTGGCCGGCGGCGCGATCATGAGCGACGGCAACGTGGCCCTGATCCTGGATATTGCCGGGCTGGTCCGGGTGGCCCACGCCACCGATACGACCGTCCTGGCACGCATGCAGCCGTCCAGCGGCGCGGCCGCCACCGTCGATTTCGACGCCGCCCGCGGCCTGAAGACGGCATCCGAGGCGGAGATCACCGAGATCACCGGGACGCCGGAAAACGGCGACATCGTCCACGAAAAGAAGGCAGAACCGGTCGAGACCGGTGTCTGATAGAAGGCCCCGAGGGGCGAAACCGAAAGTTGGAGGTCCGAAATGCCAGCCGAATCCGCCGTTGCGAAAATTGCGCAGGCCGGAAAGTACCTGAGCTTCGTTCTGGGTCAGGAAGAGTATGGCCTGGAAATCCTGAAAGTGCAGGAGATCAACGGGATGATGGACATCACCCGGGTGCCGCGCACGCCGAGCTACGTGCGCGGGGTCATCAATCTGCGCGGTCGGGTCATCCCGATCATCAGCCTGCGGGACAAGTTCAAGATGCCGGCGGTGGAAGACACCGAGAAGACCTGCATCATCGTCGTTCAGGTCCAGTTCGAGGACACCACCCTGACCATGGGTATCATCGTGGACGAGGTGTCCGAGGTGCTGAACATCAGCGAAGGCGCCATCGAACCGCCCCCGAGCTTCGGCGGCGGCATGGAAGAAGCCGATTTCATCACCGGCATGGGCAAGCTGGAAGGCAAGGTCGTGATCCTGCTGGACATCGATCGCGTGCTGGATGCGGAAGAGATGAAGTCCATCGTGGAGTCGGCCCAGGGTTGATAAGCGGAAGTTGCGGGTGATGTTGAAGATCGGAAGAAGGAAAGCGGAGGACGCGGCCTTGAAGGCCGCCCAGGCCGGCATGTCCGCCGACGAGCTGACCGTCTTCCAGAAGATCCTTCACGAGCAGTCCGGGATCGTGCTGAGCGACCGCAAGCGCGCCCTGGTGGAATCCCGTGTAACCCAGCGCCTGCGGGCTCTGGGCATGGATTCCTTCCACACCTACCTCGAGTACCTGGTCCGCGACGGGGACGGCGACGAGCTGGTGCAACTGATCGATGTGATCTCCACCAACATCACCAATTTCTACCGCGAACCGGACCACTTCGAGATCCTGGACCACAAGCTGGGCGAATGGGCGGAGAAGGGCCAGCGCAAGGTACGTATCTGGTCGGCGGCCTGCTCCACCGGCGAGGAGCCCTACACCATTGCCATGACGGTGCACAAGCACATCCTCGAACACAACCTGGACCTCAAGATCCTGGCCTCGGACATCAGCACCCGCGTGCTGGCCCGGGCCAAGGAGGGGATCTACGACGAGGAACGGCTGGTCCAGGTGCCCGAGGAAATGAAGTCCCGCTACTTCCGTCCCAACTTCACGGGCGGGACCGGCAAGTACGAGATCGCTGCCCAGCTGCGGGGACTGATGATGTTCCACCGGCTGAACTTCACCGTATTCCCCTACCCGATCAGGGGTGTCTTCGACGTGATATTCTGCCGCAATGCCATGATCTACTTCGATCGCGACTTGCGTCAGAAAATGGTCCTGGAGTTCGCTCGCCTGCTGAAACCGGGCGGGCTGCTCATGATCGGACACGCCGAGACGCTTATCGGAATGGAAAAGAAATACCGGACAATCAAGCCGTCGGTCTACCTGCGGCTCAATGATGGAGTGGACGGTTGACACAATTATTGACAAGACCCAGCAGGCTTGCGGGAGTCAAGAGCAACATCACGATCGATATCAGCGACATGAAGATATCGCGCAATCGTGAAGACGTGCTCGTGACGTATTCCCTGGGCTCCTGCGTTGGCCTGACCCTGTTTGATCCGGTGGCGGGTATCGGCGGCATGATCCACTGCATGCTTCCCCTGTCCAAGATCGATCCGGAAAAGGCCAAGATCAAACCCTTCATGTTCGTGGACACGGGTGTGGCCCACATGCTGGGTGAGCTCTACAAGATGGGCGCCCAGCGCCAGAATCTCATCGCGAAGGTTGCCGGAGCCGGTTCCCCCCTCGGCCGCGAGGAAACGTTTCGGATCGGCCAGCGAAATTACACGATCCTGCGCAAGTTCCTCTGGAAGAACAACATCCTCATCGACAAGGAGGATGTCGGCGGATCCAGGGCGCGCACCCTGTACCTGTACATGGCCGATGGTCGCACAACCGTGAAATCCGAAGGCAAGGAGGTGGAGCTATGACCGAGAAGAACAAGATCCTGGCTGCGATCAAGGGCGTTCCTTCCCTGCCTTCGGTGGTTATCAAACTCCGCCAGTACCTTAATGACCCGGACGTGGGCTTCGAGGAGCTGGCCAGGGTCATCCAGGTGGATCCCGGCCTGACTGCGAACATCCTGCAACTGGCCAACTCGGCCTACTTCGGGTGGACCCGCACCATCAGTTCGGTCAAGGAGGCCATCTCCCGCCTGGGCACCAACCGCGTGTTCCAGATGGTGCTGTGCATGTCCGTGGCCCCGCTGGTCCGCAAACCCGTCCGCGGCTACGACATGGATGCCGAGGGTTTGTGGGAGCACTCCCTGGCCGTGGGCATCTGCGCCGAGCAACTGGCCCAGGCGCTGAAGCTGCCCGAGGCACGGGACGCCTTCACCGCCGGCCTGCTGCATGACATGGGCAAGGTGGTCATGGGAACCTTCGTCGAGCTGGATGACCAGCCGCTCAAGGAGATCATGGAGTCGGACAGCCTCAGCTTCAACGAGGCCGAGATGATGGTCATGGGTGTCGACCACGCCGAGGTGGCGGGTCTGCTCCTTTCCGAATGGAATCTGCCCGACCCCGTGGTGGAGGCTGCCCGGTGGCATCACGAGCCGTCACGGGCCTGCGAGGAGAACCGGGTCCTGGTGGATCTGGTCCATATTGCGGACGTGCTCTGCATCAATGTGGGGTGGGGCATGGGCAGCGACGGACTGCAATACAAGCTCGATGAGGCTGCCAGTCGCCGGTTGGGAGTCGGCAACGGCCTCGCCGAGGACGTGATACTCAAGACCATGGTCGGCATGGACGAGATGAAAGACCTGTTCAAGCCCAGCACGGAAGGTAAACCCAATGGCGTTCAACATTCTACTCGTTGACGACTCGGCCACGGTCCGGGCTGTTATCAGCAAGGCCCTCACGCTGGCCGGGGTGGATATCAACGAACTTCACCAGGCCGGTCACGGGCAGGAAGCCCTGGATGTCCTCGATGACCAGTGGATCGACCTGATCTTCTGCGACATCAGCATGCCGGTCATGGACGGCGAGGAATTCGTCAAGGTCATGAACGAGAAGGGGATGATCGAGACCATTCCGGTGGTCATCGTCTCCTCGGCCGGCAGCGAGCCCCGCGTGGCCCGCCTCAGGCAACTGGGAGTCCGGGACTACGTGCAGAAGCCCTTTACCCCCGAACGGATCCGCGAGGTCGTGGATCAGGTCATGGGAGTGATTCAGGATGCAGAATAGCGTACAGGAACAGCTCTGTTCCACTTTTTCGGAGGTCGCCGAGCAGTTGACCTTCATGTTCGGCGAAGTCGTTCCCAAGGACGAGGCCAATACGCCGGACAAGCTCTTCACCAAGGCGAGGATGACGTTCACCGGCGACCTGGCGGGCACCCTCTCGCTGGCCGTCCCCTCGGATACGACGGCCGAGATCGCCGCCAACATCCTGGGCCTCGAGCCGGAGGATATCGAGACCGAGTCCATGATGAACGACGCCCTGGCCGAGATGCTGAACGTGGTGTGCGGTCACGTGATCATGTCGATGGTGGGCAAGGATGCCAATTTCAAGCTGGCGACGCCGGTGACGGATTTTGTTTCCGAGGAGCAATATGCCCACATGATGGCATCGGAGGAATACGTCACCCTGCTCCTGGACGAGAACCCGGTCTTCCTGGGCCTGAAACTGGAGAGTTGATGTGAGCAACATCCGTGTCTTGATCGTCGACGATTCCCCGACCGTGTGCCGGGTCTTCGAGAAAGGCCTGTCGCGCGCCGCCGGCATCGAGGTGGTCGGGGTGGCCCCGGATCCCTTCGTGGCCCGGGACATGATCGTCAAGGATCCCCCCGATGTGATCTCGCTGGATATCGAGATGCCGCGCATGGATGGCCTGACCTTCCTGCGCAAGCTCATGAAGCACTTTCCGATCCCCGTGGTGGTGGTCTCCACGTTGACCACGGAGGGCAGTGCCAAGGCCATCGAGGCTCTCGAATGCGGAGCCGTGGAGGTGGTGGAAAAGAAAATGGATGATGACCGGGTCAACGACCTGATGCTGGAGATCGTGCGCAAGGTGCGCTCGGCCGCGGGCGCCAAGGTGCGCCGCAAGGCCATCGGATCCCAGAAGCTTGCTTCCCGCAACGCCACTCCCCAGCCCCTGAAGGACCTCAAGGGCGGATCGGCGGACCGTGTCCTTGCCATCGGTGCCAGCACGGGGGGCACCGAGGCGCTTTCCCGGATCTTCGAGCGGTTGCCGGCCTCCACGCCGGGCACCCTGGTGGTCCAGCACATGCCGCCGGTTTTCACGGCCCAGATGGCCGAACGGCTGGATACCATGTCGGCGATGACCGTGCGCGAGGCCGCGGGGGGCGAGTTCCTGGAGCCAGGCCTGGCCCTCGTTGCGCCGGGCGATCATCACATCGTGCTGCGTCGGGTGGGCGGACGGTTTCGGGTGGAACTGCGCAGTGGCCCCCGGGTCAGCCGGCACAAACCGTCGGTGGATGTGCTCTTCAGTTCGGTGGCCGAGGTGGCCGGGGACAAGGCCCTTGGCGTGATCCTGACCGGCATGGGCCGCGACGGCGCTGCGGGCATGAAGAAGATGCACGAGGCGGGCGCGCACACCATCGCCCAGGACGAGGAAAGCTGCGTCGTGTACGGCATGCCGCGCGAGGCCTTGGAGATGGGCGGGGTGGACGAGAGCGTCCCGCTGAACCGCATCGCGGAGAAGATCTGCGCCGCCCTGGAAAAGGTGAAGGTCTGACGCGCGGTAATCCAAGGATCCAGGAGCCGGGGTATGGCGCCCCGGCTCTTTTTTGTCCCCCCATCCCGGATGATGGAGAAGTGCCCGCCGAGATCCGGGAAGGCTCGCTTGTCGTGCAGGAGCTTGTGGCAGGCGCTGCAGAGGATCACGAGATTGCCGAGATCGTTCCCACCACCACGGGCGCGCGGAATGCGGTGATGGATTTCCAGGAACCGGGTGCTGCCGCAGCCGGGCGCCTGGCAGCGCTGCCGGTCCCGCCGCAGGACTTCACGCCGGCGGGCGGGCGGGATGGTGTGGTGGTTTGGCTGGCCGGGAATGTCGATGCGGGCGTCGCACTGGATCCTCTCCAGGTTGCCCGGGGACAGGGCTTTGGTGCCGCGCCGGGTTTCGACCGCGGCGGTGGCGCAGGCGGGGCATTGGTGCACGTGGATCTGGTGGTGGGGGCCGGTGTGACGGTCCCCCCGGGGGGCCTTTTCGTGTGCGAGCAGGGCGGCGAGGGCGGCCAGCAGAATGTCGGCCCGATCCCCGCGAGGGAGGCGCTTCTGCTTGTGGAGTTGTTCCATTAGAGCCTCGTAGCGGGCCAGCTGGTCCGGGCTGAAGGTGAAGCTGATGCGCTCCGGGGTTTCGAGAGGGATGGGGGGTGGTGGCGGCAGGAGTTGGGCCGCGGGGGTGGCTGCCGCCGGAGTGTTGGGCCCGTGGAACCGAGGCTGAGGCGCGCCCGCAGGGTTGGGTGTGGGTTTGGCGGCAGCGGATTCGGTGGGTTCGGGGGAGCCGGTCGCCGGGTCCTTCGGCAAATATCCCTGCGAGCCGACGGCCGTGCTGGGCGCGGGGTCGGCCTGCGGAGGGGGCGTGGTCTGGTAGATGGCTGCGGCCGGTGGCAACAACTCCCCTTGAGCCAGGGGCTTGCGTGTGCCCCGGGCCAGATCGCGGTAGCGACGGACCAGCTTCTCGAGTTCGCGCCGGCGCGTGTGGCGGGCCTGGTCCAGCCAGTCTGCGATGGTGTTGGGTGTGGCGACCTTGATGATCTCCCGGGCCTTGGTATAGCCGATGTCGCCGTCTTCGAGGGCGCGGTGCAATTCCGGCAACTCTTCGAGGCGGCGCACCAGCTGCAGGAAATCGCCCGTGCGGGTCTTGGAGAAACCCAGCTTCTGGTGGGCGTACTGGTTCATGCTGGAAAAACCGAGATCCTTGAACAGCCGGCGGCGCTGGATCTCCGCAAACCAGAGCACGGCACAGTGCTCGGCGCGATGCATCCTGTCGATGGAGGACTTGAGGGCACGATGGGCCTGCGCGGCCGGCTGTCCGGCGCGAAAGGTGATGGAATTCATGGGCAGCAGCCCTGTATCCGGGAGGAGGTTTTTGGGAGGTTGGAGAATTATAGCGAAAGTTTGACGAAAGCGCAAGGAAAAAAGTGGGGCGAGGTCCCGAAGGCCCCCCGGGGGGGCTTTTTTGCCGATGGAATTTTTACCAAAGACTTGTTATTAAATAAATTAGGTGTGATTTTTCAGAGTCCCCCAGCATCCAGCCCCCTCCACAAATACCAGCTCCCCAGTGATCGGTATGGCGCCCAGGGGGCTGCAATCTTTTCCAGTTGGAGGGGGGTGGCCTTGTCTGCCAGCCCGTAGAATCGCCCCGCGCCTACCTTCAGACCAAGGTCCGCCGTGGGCAGCACATCGAGCCGATCCAGATGGAAGATGAGATGCATCTGCGCCGACCAGCGGCCGATGCCCCGCACGCGGGTCAGCTCCGCAATCACTGCTTCATCGTCCAGCTTGCGCAGACCCCGCAGACCCAGGGTGCCGTCGTGAACCCGGGCGGCCAGGTCCTGCACATAGGATGTCTTCTGGGTCGATAAGCCGACTGCCCGCAGGTCCTCGGTGGGTACCCGCAGCATCTCCTCGGGCCGGGGAAAGCGGGCCCCCGGCGTCAGGGCGCGCACGCGGCCCGCGATGGTTCGGCCCGCTTTCACCGAAAGTTGCTGATGGATGATGGCCGAGACCAGGGTATCCCAGGGCGGTTCCGGCTTGTCGGGCAATGGGCGGTACGGCCCGGCGCGGTGGATGATCTTGCGCAGCACGGGATCGACCCGACGCAGGTGGCGCAGGCCCGCCTCGTACCGGGCATCGGCCACATAACCCTCACGTTGCAGCATACGCGCCTTCAGGCCGATGCCCCCCTCGGTACTGAAACCCGTCAGGGATCCGTCTTGCCCCAGGCAGCGGTGGCACGGGATCACGAGGGGAACGGGATTGCTCCCCATTACCCGGCCTACGGCCCGCGCGGCGCCCGGTTTACCCGCCCGCGCGGCCAGCTCGCCGTAGGTGATGATCTCACCGGGCGGGACCCGGCGCAGTTCCTCCAGCACCCGACGGCTGAATTCCGATACGGACTCCAGGTCCACGGGCACATCCAGAAAACCCTCGTTCCGACCCTTCAGGTGGCTCTTGATCCGTCGGATCACCCCCGCAAGGGGGCCGCGGGGCCGGGCCTGCCAGGGTGCATCCGCGAAGGCATTCAGAACCGCCCGGGTGCTTTCCTCGGATCGGCCCAGGACCAAACGCCGCAGGCCGGCCTTCCCCCAGACCAGTCCCACAGCCACGTCCTCCGCGGTGAAGGTGGCGCGCCCGCCATCGTCGAAAACCAACATCCTGATGCCTTTCCCCGTCCGGTGGGTTAAGTTGGAGTGAAAGGGGAATCTACCACAGAAGGAGCCGGTAAGGAATGATCCGCATCGCCGAAAGCCGCGAGGACCTCTGGAAGGTGCTGGTCGTGCGGGGCATCGTTTTCATCGAAGAACAGAAGGTGGATTGGGAAGGGGAAATCGACGAGTTCGAGGACTTCGCCACCCACTTCCTGGGCGAGGTGGGCGGCCAGCCGGTGGCCGCCGGACGGTTGCGTTTTTTGCCCGAGGGCTGGGCCAAGCTGGAGCGCATCGCGGTTCGGCCCGCCTGGCGGGGGCAGGGGCTGGCGCGCCGCATGATGGAGGCGATGCTGGATGCGGCGGCCGCGCGCGGAGTCTCCCGTCTGAAGCTCCACGCCCAGGTCTATCTGGAGGATTTTTACGCTTCCTTTGGATTCCGGACCGAGGGTGGTATTTTCCGGGAGTGCGAAATCGACCACATCCTGATGATACGAGAGGGTTCCGAATGAGCGACGAAGGACATGGCGGCAAGGGACGCGGCCGCGGCAAGCGACCGGCGGGTAGCAGGCCCGGCAGCAAACCCGGCCGCAAGCCCGGCGCAGGACGGCCTGGAAGCCGACCTGGAGGCCGGCCCGGAGGCCGGCCCGGCGGACGGCCTGGAAGCCGGCCCGGAGGACGACCCGGTGAAAACCCTGACGAAAGCCGCGGCTCCCGCCCTGGTGGCAACCGCCCAGGTGGCAACCGCCCGGTCGGCAAACCCACCGGCAAACCCACCGGCCGTCCCGGGGCCCCCGGCCGCCGCTCTTCCATCGATCCGGCTCCGTCCAACTCGGCCCGGCCGGCGCGGGTGCGGTCCGGCAAGTTCGTGCCGGGTATCGACACCGTCGAGCCCATCTACCAGCGCACCGGGGTCTACTTCGCGCAGATCGCCGGCGGCCTGGAGAAGCTCGGCGCGCGCGAGCTGGAGATCCTGGGTGCCACGGACATCAACATCATCAACCGGGGTCTGGACTTCAAAGCGGACCAGGAGACCCTGTACCGCATCTGCTACTGCTCCCGCCTGATCACCCGCGTTCTGGCGCCGATGCACAAGTTCCGCGCGGACAATGCCGAGGCGCTGTATCTGGAGACCAAGCGCATCGACTGGACCAACATCTTCAAGCTGGACCAGACCTTCGCCGTGTTCGCCAACGTGAGTTACAGCAACATCGACCACAGCCA
>JGI12109J20283_10599358_pt1 | contig 10260 bp, 5 predicted proteins | sample ElkSlonscriptome_12_FD_20283 | JGI IMG/M metagenome (IMG submission 20283) | reverse complement strand
ATCGGTGTCGTGGGTCTGGGCACCGGCGCGATCGCGAGCTATGCCGACGCGAACGACACCGTCCGCTTCTTCGAGATCGACGCACGCAACGTCGCCTTGAGCGCGGACGACGATCCTTTGTTCACGTACCTGGAGCTCTCGCCCGGTACGATCGACGTGGTCGTGGGGGACGGTCGTCGCGCCCTCGCCGCCGAGGCCGAGCACGACGCCCCCGTCTTCGACCTGCTGGTGCTCGATGCTTTCAGCGGGGGCAACGTACCTTCGCACCTGCTCACCCGGGAAGCCTTCGAGCTCTATTCCGACCGCGTGCGTCGCGACGGATGGATCGTCATCCACTCCTCGAACACGGTTCTCGACCTGCGTCCTGTCGTTTACGCGGGTGCCGAACACGTCGACGCGCGCGCCATCTTCGTGCGCAACGCGGCCCGGGCCGACGCCGATGGCAACCGCGAGAACGCCCACCTCGTCATGCTGAGCGACTGGATCGTGATCGGATGGGAAGGATCACCGTGGCACCCGCTGGAGGAACGACTGCGCCGAGGGCTGAAGGGCGACGATCTGCTCGTGGTCCAGGACTCACGGCAGGTCACCTTCGACGGCATCCCGGCGTGGACCGACGACCGACGCAGCGTTTGGACCGTGCGCCAGGGTCACGTGGGCGAACGCGAACGCCGGTCCACTCCAGCGAATCGTTCAGGCGGACGTGACGAGTGACCGTCGGGTCGCCCCCAGCGCGGCCGTGATCACGTCGGCGCACACCGGCGGTGTCAGGCGTTCGACGTCGAGGACCATGTCGTAGGCGTGCACGTCGCGCAGATCCCTTCGCAGCATGTGCCGCACGAGCTCGTTCTGACTGCGATCGGTTTCTGCGACCCACTGCTCTGCCTCCTCACGCTCCATCGAGTGCTCTCGCATGACGCGTTCGACTCGATAGTCGAGCGACGCCACGAGCCGCACGCGCAGCCCCTGGTCCTGGGGCAACACGAAGTGGAGCCCCCGACCGATCAACACCACGGCACCGCGCGCCGCCAGGGCCGACGCGATCGCGACCAGTCTCTTGAGATAGGCGTGGTGTCCCGGATAGGCGCGATCGAGTGACATCTGGACCGCTTCACGAAGCGCATCGTGAGGTCCCTTCTCCACGCGTTCCAGGTCAGCGCGGGCGACCGGACTGCCTTCGGCCATGCGGTCGAGGAGCTCGCGGTCGTAGACGTCGAAACCCAGGCGGGTGCTCAATTGTTCGGCGACGCATCGCGCGCCGGCACCGGGTTCACGAGATATGGTGATCCAGAGCGGTGTGACTCCGGGATCGACCCTCCGTTCCGTCCTGCGTTCGTCGGCGGCGCGGGCCTCCGCGAACCAGCGTTGCATCTGTCGCGATACGATGCGCTGAACGGCGGGAGTTTCGAAGGACTCGGACATGGCGGACCTCCTCCCGGCCCACCGCACTTCTGCGTGGGGGCCGATCCGAGCTCCGCAGCTCCGACGGGCATTTCGTCCTTCGCAGCGCGGAGCGGTTTCCGACTGCAGCTTTCACTCTATCACCGGACACGGACCCGCCCCCCGATCACAATGCACCATACCTTCTTTCCCCACCCCGCTTGCCTCCGCGGGGGGTACGGGCTATCGTCCTCGGGTTCGACATCCGACGCCCGGCGGGTCCAACCGGGAAGCTGGTGCAAATCCAGCGCGGCCCCGCCACTGTGACCGGTGACGGCCTTTCGCACACGCCACTGGAGCTGACGCTCCGGGAAGGCGCGAACGGCCGGCTCGAGCCGGAAGCCAGGAGACCGACCCCGGGCGTTTCCACCCAGTCCTTCGGGGGAAGGAAGGGTGGGTTTCGTGCCACCGGCGCGCGGGCGTTCCCGCCCGTTCCGCGCACCCGTCGCGCGCGACCTGACCGTACCGACCACCGGGACGCAGCCTACGGCGGTGATGGGCCATGCCCCGTCCGCGCTCGTTGCTGCTCCTTGGTCTGACCGCATTCGTTTGCGGACTGACGAACGCATCGACGGCGCGGGCCGAAGATGCCGACGCCCGGACCGGAGCTACGCGCACGCTCGTCGACGTCGATTCGACGGGGCGCTTCATCGCGCCCGTCCTCGAAGTCCGTGGTCGGAGGATCACGGCCCAGGGTCGACTCGATCGCGATACCGGCTTCGCCGACGTCCTCGAGGCGGCGAGCTGGGAGGGTGCGCCCTCGACGGCCGACGTCCTCTCGCGTGCGGTCGGCGTGAGCGTCCGCGAGAGCGGCGGCGTCGGTGGATACGCCACCGCCAGCCTGCGCGGGTCGACTCCGTCGCAAGTGCCCGTCTATCTCGACGGCATGTTGCTCAACGGACCGGGACGCGGAGCCGTCGACCTGGCCGACGTCGAACTCGCTCATCTCGAACGCATCGAGGTCTACCGCGGCAGCGCGCCCCTGGTTCTCGGCGGCAGCTCGCTCGGCGGCGCGATCCATCTCTTCACCCGTGGAGGACGGCAGAGTCTCCACGGCGCCCTGACCCGCAGCAGCTACGACACGTGGAACGCCGAAGGGGCGGGAGCCTGGACCCTTGGCACGTGGAACGTCGCGCTGCGCGCCCGTGCGGTGCGTAGCGAGAACGACTGGGACTTCCTCGACGACAAGCGTACGCCCTACAACCCCGACGACGATGAAATCATCGGTCGCGTGAACAACGACGCGCGTGGCGCGGGCGCCCAACTGCAGATCAGTCGCCCCTGGGGCGAAGGAACATTCGTCGTCAGCGAAATCCTGGACATACGGGAGCAGGGTCTTCCCGGCCGCGGCGTCGTGCAGTCGACGTCGGCGCGTAGCACCTCGACGACGCATCACGTCCGTGCCGCCTGGCGTAGCAGCCCGCGCGCGGAAAGACGACTGCGCGAGATCGCCCTGCACCAGCGCAGCGAGATCCAGGGCGTATCCGATCGCGAGGCGAGCCTCGACGGCGTCGCGCGTGATCGCGTCGATCGCCTCCATACCGTCGGACTCTCGTTGACGGGCGCTGCCGTCCCCTGGGGCGCCACACTCTGGCGTCTCGAGACGAGCGCTTCGCGCCTGCGCAGTCGGGACGACGCCCTGCTCGACGGCGACGGAGAAGCCCAGACGCGATGGACGAGCGCCGTCGGCGTCCAGCCGAAATGGCGACTCGTCGGCGGCCGCCTGCTCGTGTCGCCGGGTGCACGCGTCGAGGTCCACGAACAGTGGTGGAACGAGACCGACGGGCTCGACGGGCTGCCACGCGGAGACGCTCTGCGATCGACCTTGTGGTCCTACACCGCGCAGGTCGGCGCCCGACTGTCACTCGCGCCTGACCTCGCGCTGAAGGCCAATCTGGGACTCTACCGTCGCGTGCCGACCTTGCTCGAACTCTTCGGCGACCGTGGGACGACCGCTGCCAATCCCGACCTTCGGCCTGAAGAAGGCGTGAACCGCGACCTGGGCCTCGTCTGGTCGAATCCAAGCCCCGGTGCGCGAGTCGCCGTGAGCGCCTTCGCGAACGATGCCTTCGATCTGATCACCTTCGAACGCACCTCACCGGTGACCTCACGGGCCCGCAACCTCGGGCGCGCCGAGATCAAGGGCTTCGAGTTGCAGGTCGACAGCGGTCGACTCGGTCCTTTCGGGCTGCGCACCGCGCTCACGCGCTTGTGGACGAAGGACCTCACCGACGACGTCAACGCCCGGAACAAGTCCCTTCCCTTCCGCCCCGGCATCGAATTCGAGGCCGAGCTCAGCGCGACCTTTGGTTCTCTGCGCTCGAGCCTGGACGTCTTCGCTCTGGGCGAGAACTACCAGCAGACCGGCGAATTCCTGCGTGTCCCCTCGCGCCGCCTCGTCGGAATCGCGACCCGCTGGCGCTTCGACGACACCTGGTCGCTCCGCGCGCGCGTCGACAACCTCGGCGACGTGGCCGTCTACGACTTCCTGGGCGATCCCCTCCCGGGTCGTCAGATCTCGATCACCTTGGAGGCCAACAGCCGATGATCCGACGACTCTGCGCGACACTCCTCTTCTCGCTCGCGCTCCCTGCCCACGCGACCCAGGACCTCTTCGCCGTCACCACAACCTACGAAGTGGTCGGCAGCACCGGACGCATCGATCTGGACGACTACGGTACGACCACGAACGAGTTCACCGTGCACAGCGATGCGGTGGTACGCAGCCACGGTCGCTACGTCTTCGTGGTGAACCGTCTCTTCGCCGACAACGTGCTGGTTCTCGACGCCGGCGACGACTATCGCGTCGTCCGTCAGTTCTCGGTCGCGGACACCGGCCTGAATCCGCGCGACATCGAGATGGTCGACGAGACGAAGGCCTACGTGACCCTTTTCGAGTCGAACGATCTGCTGATCTGTAATCCCCTGACCGGCGCGACACTGGGCACGATCGATCTGTCGTCCTTCGTCGTCGAAGACGACTTCGTCGAGGCCGATCAGATGCTGCGCGTCGGTGATCGGCTGTTCGTGGCCCTCCAGAATCTCGACCGGCGTGTCCTGCCCTGGGCCGTGACCGGTTCCTCGATGCTGGTGGTGATCGATACGACGACAGATACGATCGTCGACGCGGATCCCGAGACGTCCGGGATCCAGGGTGTTCCCTTCCAGGTGCAGAATCCCTACTGGCGACTGGCGTGGGACGCGGATCGTCAGCGCGTGCTCTCGATCCAGACCGGTGTCTTCGGCGTCCTGGACGGCGGCGTCGAAGTCGTGGATCCCTTCACCCTGCGATCCGAAGGTCTCCTCGTGACCGAGGCGGCGCTCGGGGGCGACCTGCTCGACTTCGCCCTCGTATCGCCCACGCTCGGCTGGGCGATGATCAGCCGTTCGGACTTCTCCACCTGCCTCGTGCGCTTCGATCCGTCGACCGGCGCGACGATCGACGAGTTCCTGTGCACGCCGGGCTTCGACCTGGCCGACATGGAACTGTCGAGCGACGGACGCCTCTTCGTCGGAGACCGTCGCGCCGCGAACCCCGGCGTGCGCGTCTTCGACGCCACGACCGGAGCGGCGTTGGCCGGACCGATCAGTACCGGACTTCCACCTTTCGACTTCGTCCTGCTCGAGGGCGTTCCGACCGATGCGCCATCGGTCCCGCGGAACGAAGCTCTGGCTGCGTATCCGAACCCCTTCAATCCGCGGGTCGTGATCGAGGTCGAAGGGATGGAGGACGGTCGGGTGGAGATCGTCGACGCGCGCGGTCGCATCGTGGCCGAACGCGTCCTGCAGGCGGGTCGCGCGGTGTGGGACGGCACCGCTCGCGACGGACGGCCTGTCGCGAGCGGTGTCTACCGTGGGCGGCTGGCCGGACGTCCGGATATTCGGCCCGTGCCTCTGACGCTCGTCCGATGATCTATTTCAGAAGACTGATCTTCCCGCCGAAGGTCTCGTCCCCCGCGACCACGCGCACGAAGTAGACCCCGCTGGCAACCGTGGCCCCGCGCTGGTCGCGCCCGTTCCATCGGATCGCGCGCGGTCCGGCGCCGAGTTCGCCCAGGTCGAGGCTCCGTACGATGCGGCCGGATGCATCGAAGACGCGCACCTCGACTTCGGCCGACGCGGCCAGTTCGAAGCGGAGAACCGTCGCCGGGTTGAAAGGATTCGGGGAGGCGCCGATCCAGCGCGTGCGCGACGCACCCGCGATGCCGTCGGCGGCGGTCACGATTCCCGGTTCGATCAGTTCGCTCTCGTTGCCGGCAAAGTCGACGGCTGCGACCCGGTGCTCGACACCCAGGTCGGTCGTACCATCGCCCCAGTTCGTCGAGATCGTCGAGTGAGCCAGCGCGAATTCACCGGGCGGATCGGTTGCCTCGCGACGGTAGACCCGGTACTCACGCAGATCCGTTGCCGCGCTCGGCGCCCAGTTCAGCGCGTAGCCATCGTTCGCGTCGTAGGCGATCGCGAAGCTGAGGGGCGCACTGGGACTGAGGTTGTCGATCGACATCCCCGAGTCGACCACGGAGTCGAAGAACACGAAGGAATCGTCGGTGATCGCCGAGACGAAGAAGGCCGACGGGCAAGGCCCGGCGTCGGTCGAGTCGCAGAGCGTGGTCGCGACGATCTGATACTGTGCGTCGCCGCGCGCCGGAACCTGGTTGAGGAAGTCCCATCCCGCCAAGCGCATGGCGCCACCGGATCGAAATGCATCGGGCAGCGTCGCGAACTGGTCTTGTCGTCGGTAGACGACGTAGCCCTCCACCCGCTGCGGCGCTTCAGGATCGTCGTAGTGCGACGCCTCCCAGATCAGCCTCAACTGGCGCCCTTGATCGTTGCCGACGTCTGCGAGCGAGATCCACTGCGGATGCACGAAGGCGCCCGGATCGAAGGCGCCGATCCGTCCACACGAATCCCCATCGGGGTGATTGCCTTCGGCAGCCGGGGAGAGATCGACGAGCGTGTAGTCGCCGTTGGGTGCGTCGACGAAGAGTGGATCGGCCTCGAAGTTCCCCGCGGTCGCGAGTTGCGTGGCCAGGTCTCCGATCCAATTGCCGCCCACGTTGCCGAACAGGTCGCTGCACGTGAAGGTGGCGGTTCCGCCCAGACCGAGGTCGACGGCCACACCGTCGTTGAGGGCGATGATCGAACGGTCGATCTCGACGTCCGTCGAGCCGACGACGAGGCCGGGACCCGTGTTGTCGGCGATCGTCGTCGTGCTGATCGCGAGCGACGCGGACCCGAGACTGGTCGACAACTCCAGACCCGCACCGCCGTTGTCGGCGATCACCGTGTCGACGACCCGCATGCTGTCGAGGTCCGCGACGGCGGAGATGCCGCCAGACGCGTTCCCGAGTACGGCGGTTCCGTCGAGCCGCAGATCGGCGGTCAGGTCGATGAATTGCGCACGGCGCTCCGCCGGGCCGGCGATGGCTGCGTTGATGATGCGTGGTGCGGCCTCGGCAGCGACACCCCATCCCTGGTTCCCACGGACCGATCCCCCGCTGATCCAGACGTCCTGGGCGCCGGAGATCCCGTGCGCCCCGTTGCCGACCACGTCGGTGTCGACGAGTTCGACGCGCGTCCCCGAGTCGGTCACGATTCCCGCACCCACGTTCCCGACGACGCTACAGCGTTCCAGATAGATGAATTGCGAGTCCCCCGAACCGGAAAGACCGTAGTCCACGCGGCTCGAATCGACGCGACAGTCCACCAGCTCGATGCGAGGGAATTCCTTGTAGAAGGAGATCCCGGCGTCGTTGCCGACGAAGTCGGACTCCTCGATCTCGATTGCCGTGAGCACGGGGTCCGTCTGGTCGAAGTCCAGGGCGAGACCGTTGTCGCGAAAGACGCTGCGCCTCACTTCCATCTCGAGGACCACCAGGGCCTGAACGCCACGGTCTGTGAATCCGCGGACCCGCGTGTCTTCGAGCCGGAGCGCACCGTAGATCATGTCGATCCCGCGCTGACCGGTGACGAGACGACAATTCGAGACTCGCAGATCGAAAGGCGCCCCGACGATGATCTCGGGATCCGTGTAGAGGTTCGTCGCTCGCACCCGGATCGCGGTCGACGCGTTCTGGATGGTCACCCCTTCGACCCGAAGCGACTCACCGGGACCGGGAATCGTGTCGACGACGGAAAAGGCGCGCTGTCCCCCGGCATCGATCACCGTGTCCGTGGGATCCCCGCTCGTAGAGGCGATGACCAGGTTCCTCTCGCCCCATACCAGTCCTGCGTTGCCGGGGCCGTCGTAGGTTCCCGGCGCGATCAGAACGGAATCACCGATCGCGCGCGCGGATTCGATCGCACGACCGATCGTGAGATATGGAGCTTCGGGAGCGCCCGTCCCCGTGGTGTCGTTGCCCGTCTTGGCGACGAACCAGCCTCGTGGGACGTTGTCCCCGATCACGACGACCCTCGCCGGACCATCGAAGGTGCCGTCGCCCGCGAGGTCGATCCGCAACGTGTCGCGCGCACCCGGTGTGAGATCGTCGAAACGAACCGTCACGGCCTGCGTCGTTCCGTCGGGAACGGTCAAGGCAGTCGGAACCACGGTGAAGGGCGCCCCGACGTCGTCCAGGGTCAGCGTGATGTCAGGCGACGAGAAGTCGCAGCCCACGGTGCTCACCGTGAAGCTGTCGACGATCCCTCCGACGAGACGGACCGTATCCGGCGCGACGGTGAAGATGAAGTCGTCGAACTCGGTGTAGTCGATGGACTGCTGCACGACGCAGGCCGAGTCGACCTGCGTGGCCGTGACCAGCGCGGCCGTGAACCCGGTCGCACATCCGGTGCGCAGGTAGACTACGGTCGTCGTGTCGCTCTCCCCCGCGGCGAGCGTGAAGGCGGTCGGGCCCTCGAAACCAGCGGCCAGGAGCGGATCGACGCCGTTCGATTCGAGACTCAAGGTGACGTCACGCGCCACCGTGTCAGGGTTGGCGACCTCGAAGGTCCATCGAGCACGGGCTCCGACCTCTTCGAAGCCCGTCTGCGACAGCGTGATCGTACACTGAGAACGCGCGTCACCCCCCAGGGCGACGACGAAGATGGCGATGGCCAGTCCGATTCGACCGCAGAGCCCATGAGGGCACAGCATCGGGTTCCTCCGGAACACGGGACAGCCAGGATCCAGGAAGGCGCGCACGCCCGGTGGCAGCGGGCGGCACGTGATGATGCGTCAGCATTCGAGTGTAGGAATTCGGCTGACGGCAGGTCAACCGGCTTCGCCCAGGGGGCACGAATCCACCCAGGGAACCCGCGAGAGGCGCCGTACGCACAGGGCACGACGCCTCGGAGAAGGTCGCGGGCGGCCGCCGGGGTCTAGGGCAGCATGATCGAGCGGCCCTCGACCTTTTCCATGCGGACGCGGTATTCGGCCCCATCGTAGTAGTCGCCGATGTTGCACGGACGCGCGCCCCCACTGACCACCTCGAGCGGCACGGCGCGGTACTGCCCGTCGACAAGCGCCGTCATCTGACCGCTGCGGTCGTTCTTCAAGAGGTCGTAGGCAAGCGTGCCCCAAGCACGGCCAACCATGCGATCGAGCGAGTCGGGTGAGCCCGAACGCATGAGATAGGCGAGCTTCTGCTGCAAGGTCTCCCGCCCGGTGTGTTTGCGCACCTGATCGGCGAACCAGTCCCCGATGCCACCGAGCTTCTTGTGACCGTAGGCATCCTCTTCTCCGCCTTCGATCGGCGCGCCGGCCTTGGGGTAGGCGCCTTCACTGATCACGCACACTGCGTACTTGCTCGGGCTACGGTCTTGGTCGGCGGCGAGGAAGTCGGCGGCCTTCTCGGGTTCGAAGGGCACCTCGCTGAGAAGAACGCGATCCGCTCCCGAGAGCATGCCGACGTAGAGAGCCGTGGCTCCACTGTTGCGTCCGAACAACTCGACGATCGCGATGCGTTCGTGGCTTCCCGCCGGCGTCCGCACCTGATGGATCAATTCGACCGAGCGCGTGATCGCCGTGCTGAAGCCCAGACAGTATTCCGTGCCCTTGACGTCGTTGTCCATCGTCTTGGGTACACCGACGATCGGAAAGCCCGCCGCGTGCAGCTTGGCCGCGTAACCCAGGGTGTCATCGCCTCCGGTGACCACCAGAGCATCGACACCGAGCTTCTCGAGATTGCTCGTCACCACCGGCGTCAGGTCGCGCCTTCCGTTCGCGTTGGGCGGATAGTCGTTGGCGTCGACGTGATCGGGCAGATCCTTTTCGCGCATGTTGCCAGGATTGGTGCGCGCACTGTGCAGGATGGTTCCGCCGAAGCGGTCGATCGATCGGATGTCGAGTGGGCCGAGCGGCTTCGTGTACTGCTTCACCGAATCCGGATCGTCAGGAACGACGTGGGAGATGCCCTTCCACCCGTTGCGGATGCCCAGGACTTCCTGGCCGTTGGCGAAGGCGTGTTCCGCCACCGTCTTGATGACGACGTTCAGGCCCGGGACGTCGCCGCCGCCGGTGAGAATGCCGATGCGCTTCATGGGTCCTCCTGCTGTGGACTTCGACTCGTGGCTTCGGATGAGGGCGTCGCGGGGGGCGAAAAAGCGGAGCAGGGAGCCTATCCGAGGGCCGCTCCCCCGCCCACCGGCCTCCACTCCGATCTCACAACTTCGCAGCCGTGCGCCGGCCTCGAACGCGGCAGATGCCGAGACCGCGCCACGGAGCTACCTTCGGGATTCGGCCCGGCGCCGACACCCAGTTCTCCAGCCACGACCGGACCCCATGGAACCGCTGAGCACCACCGAAGACCTCGTCGCCTTCTGCGACGAAGCGCGCGCCGAGGCACTCGTCGGCATCGACATGGAGTTCGAGCGCGAGCGGAC
>JGI12109J20283_10084131_pt1 | contig 10260 bp, 6 predicted proteins | sample ElkSlonscriptome_12_FD_20283 | JGI IMG/M metagenome (IMG submission 20283) | reverse complement strand
GGGTGTCAGCGCGACCGCGGGTGCCGGCTCCGTGGTGGCTTCGTCGCCGGGAAACGGCGCGGGCTCGGTGATATCCAGATCCAGATCCAGGGCATCGGCCAGCGCCTGCACATCCTCGAAGCGGTCCCGGGGCCGTAGCCGCAAACAGCGATCCACCGCCGCCAGCAGAGCCCAGGTGTAGTCGTCCTCGGCGGCCTCGCTGGCCGGTACCAGCCGATCGTCCAGCAACCGCTCCGAGGCCAGGGGCGGCAACCCACCGGTGACGCAGCGATACAGCAGCGCGCCCAGACTGTAGAGATCCGACCAGGGGCCGTGGACCCGCTCCACCGGCAGCAGATGCTCGGGGGGTAGAAAACAGGTGACAGTCTCGGCATCCACCGTCTGGCTGCCGGTGGACAGCAGCAACACCGCCCGATCCCGGGCGCGGATATGGACCTTGTCCGGCTCCAGACTGCCGAACACCGCGCCCCGCCGGTGGACATCCCGCAGCACCGGCAGCAACCGGGCCAGCACCTCCCGCAGATCCGCCTCCGGCAGGGTATCTTCCAGGGTCAACCAGGTGCGAAGCGATTCACCCGGTTCCAGCGCCACTACCACATAGACCGTGTTGTTGGCCTCCAGCACGCCTTCCACGGGCAGGATGCCCGATAGCTTCAGATCCTGAAGGGTACGATGCTCCTCCAGGAAGCGCCGTTGCTCGGCCTCGAAGGCGCGATCCCCGTCCACCAGCACCGTGACGCCATCCTCGGCGCGACGGCAGATCTCCCGCGGAAAACACTCGCGGATGAAGAAGCGTCGATCACCGGCCGCTTCCCTGGCCCGGTAGCTGATGCTGGCGGTGCCGATGCCGAGCACCGCCTCCAGAAAATAACCGTCGAGGGCAGCCTCGCTGGGCAGGGGTTGACTGGTCTGGGTCATGCTCGACCGTGCTCGTGGTGGTTGATCCGGATCCGGCTTGCTGTCCCAGTGCCGTTGACCGGGACTCTGTACAATGCAGAAACACGTAAGCTTACAGGGTTCCGTCGGGCCGGTCAGCCCGACCCATCGCCCACCGTGGTGGCGGCGACTATGGTTTATACTTGGCGGAGCTTCCGAACCCCCCAAGGGTGTGCCATGATCACTAAAACCGTATCCACCCAGCCCTTCACCGACCAGAAGCCCGGCACCTCGGGTCTGCGCAAGAAGGTCAGGGTCTTCCAGCAAGCCCACTACCTGGAAAATTTCGTCCAGTCCATTTTCGACACCCTCGACGGCTACCAGGGCAAGACCCTGGTGGTGGGGGGTGACGGCCGCTATTACAACCAGCAGGCGCTGCAGACCATCCTCAGGATCGCCGCCGCCAACGGCATCGGCCGGGTGCTGGTGGGGCGCGACGGATTGCTCTCCACCCCGGCGGTCTCCTGCGTGATCCGCGTCCATCAGGCCTTCGGCGGCATCGTGCTGTCGGCCAGCCACAACCCGGGTGGTCCAGACGAGGATTTCGGCATCAAGTACAACACCGGTAACGGCGGCCCCGCTCCGGAGCGGATCACCGAGGCGCTGTACGCCCGCAGCAAGGTCATCGACCATTACACCATTCTGGTGGCCCCGGACGTGGATCTTTCCCAGCCGGGCGAGCATCCCCTGGGCAGCATGATGGTGGAGGTGATCGACCCGGTGGCCGACTACGCGGCACTGATGGAAAAGCTCTTCGATTTCGACAAGCTCGGAGCACTTCTCAGCGGTGGCGAGTTTCGCATGCAGTTCGACGCCATGCACGCCATCACCGGCCCCTACGCCCGGGCCATCCTGGAGGAGCGCTTAGGCGCCCCGGCCGGCACGGTAATGCACGGCGAACCGCTGCCCGATTTCGGCGGCGGCCACCCCGACCCCAATCCCACCCACGCCCATGAGCTCATGGACAGCCTATTCGGCGACAACGCCCTGGATTTCGGCGCCGCCTCCGACGGCGACGGCGACCGCAACATGATCCTCGGCCGCCACTGCTACGTCTCCCCCAGCGACAGCCTGGCGGTGCTGGCGGCCAACGCCCAGCTGGTGCCGGGTTACGCCCGGGGACTGGCCGGGGTGGCCCGTTCCATGCCCACCAGCGGCGCGGTGGACCGGGTGGCCGAGCACCTCGGCATCGGCTGCTACGAGACCCCGACGGGCTGGAAATTCTTCGGCAACCTGTTGGATGCCGGCAGGATCACCCTCTGCGGCGAGGAGAGCTTCGGCGCCAGTTCCGACCATGTGCGGGAGAAGGACGGTCTGTGGGCGGTGCTGTTCTGGTTGAACATCCTCGCCGAGCGACGGGAATCGGTGGCCGATATCATGGCCGACCACTGGCGCCGCTTCGGACGTAATTTCTACAGCCGCCACGACTACGAGGCCCTGGACAGCGAGGTGGCCGCGAAGCTCATGGACGATCTGCGGGAAAAGGTAACCGGCCTCGCCGGCCAGACGGTGGACGGCTACACCGTGGAATGGGCCGACGATTTCAGCTACACCGACCCGGTGGACGGCAGCCAGAGCCACCACCAGGGCATCCGGGTGGTGCTGGCCGGCGGCGATCGCATCGTCTACCGGCTGTCCGGTACCGGCACCGCCGGGGCAACGCTCAGGGTCTATCTGGAGCGCTACGAGGCCGATCCCGCTCTCCACCAGCAGGATACCCAGGCGGCCCTCAAGGGGCTGATCGGGTTGGCCGACCGGATCGCCGGGATCCGTGAGCGCACCGGCCGCGAGGCCCCGGACGTGGTCACCTGATGACGGGCAGCCCCCTGCTGCTGGTGGATGGCTCGAATTTTCTCCACCGTGCCTATCAGGCTCTACCCCCCCTCAGCAACGCCGCCGGTGAACCCACCGGGGCGGTGTTCGGGGTGGTGAACATGCTCCACAAGCTCATCCAGACTTACCGGCCGGCGTCCATGGCGGTGGTGTTCGATGCCCCGGGCAGGACCTTCCGGGACGATCTCTTTGATGAGTACAAGGCCCACCGCCCACCCCTGCCGGACGATCTCGCCGCCCAGATTCCACCCCTGTACGAGCTTATCGAGGCGCTGGGTCTGCCCATGATCCTGGAATCCGGGGTGGAGGCCGACGATGTCATCGGCACCCTGGCCAGACGCGCCGCCGCCGAGGGCCGCGACGTGGTGATCGCCACCGGCGACAAGGACATGGCGCAACTGGTGGACCGGCACATCACGCTGGTGGACACCATGAAGGACCGCACATTGGACGCGTCGGGCGTCAAGGACCGCTACGGCGTGACGCCGGTCCAGATAGCGGACTATCTGGCGTTGATCGGCGATAAATCCGACAACATCCCCGGGGTGGCGGGGGTGGGCGACAAGACCGCCGCTCGCTGGCTGGCCCAGTATGAGAGTCTCGACAATCTCATCCAGCACGCCGACGAGATCAAGGGCAAGGTGGGCGAGCGGCTGCGGGAGAGCCTGACGGCACTGCCACTGTACCGGGATCTCACCACCATCCGCTGCGAGTTGGATCTCAGCCTGGATTGTCGGCGCCGCCCGCCGGATCGGGAACGGCTGCGGTTGCTCTACCAGCGCTTCGAGTTCCGCAACCTGCTGCGGCAACTGGACAGCCTGGACGACGAGACGGCTGCCGGCGAGATGTCCCCGGAGCGCCGTGATCGTCCCGAACGCCGCTATCACACCGTCACCACCGAGGCTGATCTGGACGCCTGGCTGGCGCGGCTTGCCACCGCCCCGCTCACGGCCTTCGACACCGAGACCGATACCCTGAACTACATGCGCTCGCGCATCGTCGGCGTCTCCTTTGCGGTGGCATCCGATGAGGCGGCCTACGTGCCGCTGGCCCACGACTATCCCGGCGCTCCCGACCAGCTGGACCGGGACGCGGTGCTGGAAAAACTCCGGCCTTTTCTGGAAGACCCGGCGCGGCCCAAGGTGGGTCAGCACCTGAAATTCGACGCCCACGCCCTGCACAACCACGGCATCACCCTGCGGGGCATCCAGCACGACACCATGCTGGCCTCCTACGTGTTGAACTCCACCGCCACCCGCCATGACATGGATTCCCTGGCGAGTTTCTATCTCGGCGAGCAGACCGTGCATTTCGAGGATATCGCCGGGCGCGGCGCGAAGATGCTCACCTTCAACCAGATCCCGCTGGAGCAGGCCGCGCCCTACGCCGCCGAGGACGCCGACGTGACCCTGCGGCTGCACCACTGCCTGTGGGGCAAGCTGCAACAACACGACAGACTCGCCCGGCTCTACCAGGAGATCGAAATCCCCCTGATCCCGGTGCTCACTGGCATGGAGCGGCGCGGGGTGCGGGTGGACGTGGCCGAGCTGCGCCGCCAGAGCGGCGAGATCGCCAGGCGACTTCAGGAACTGGAAACGGCGGCCCACGAGGCGGCGGGGCAGCCCTTCAACCTGGGTTCCACCAAGCAACTCCAGCAGATCCTCTACGAGAAACAGGGCCTGCCGGTGCGCCGCAAGACCCCCAAGGGCCAGCCCTCCACCGCCGAGGACGTGCTGGCGGAACTGGCGCTGGAGTTCGAGCTACCGAGACTCATCATGGAACACCGGGGCCTCAGCAAGCTCCGCTCCACCTATCTGGAGCGGCTCCCCGGGGAGGTCAACTCCGACACCGGTCGCGTGCATACCTCCTACCATCAGGCGGTGACCAGCACCGGGCGGCTGTCCTCCTCGGACCCGAACCTCCAGAACATCCCGGTGCGCACCGCCGAGGGCCGGCGTATCCGCCGGGCCTTCGTGGCCGAACCCGGCTACCGGGTGCTGGCCGCCGATTACTCCCAGATCGAACTCCGGATCATGGCCCATCTGTCCGGCGACGCCGGGCTGCTGCGGGCCTTCGAGACCGGCGAGGACATCCACCGGGCCACCGCGGCGGAGATCTTCGGCCTCGCGCCGCTTGAAGTGAGCGGCGATCAGCGGCGCAGCGCCAAGGCCATCAACTTCGGGCTGATCTACGGCATGTCGGCCTTTGGTCTGGCCCGGCAACTGGGCATCGGCCGGGACACGGCGCAGGACTACGTGGAACGCTACTTCGAGCGCTACCCGGGGGTGCGGGCCTTCATGGACGACACCCGGGAGCGGGCTGCCCGGGAGGGCTATGTGGAGACGGTGTTCGGGCGGCGACTGTACCTGCCCGAGATCAACGCCCGCAACCACCAGCGCCGGCAGGCCGCCGAGCGCACCGCCATCAACGCTCCCATGCAGGGCACCGCCGCCGATATCATCAAGCGGGCGATGCTGGCGGTGGAGGAGACATTCGGCGACGACCACCGGGTGCGGATGATCATGCAGGTCCACGACGAACTGGTGTTCGAGGTGGCGGAGGACCATCTGGAGGCGGCCAAACAGGCCATCCGTGCCCACATGGTGGCGGCCGGCACCGATGCCATCGAAGTGCCGCTGGAGGTGGAAGTGGGCATCGGCGCGAACTGGGACGAGGCCCACTGACGGCGCGTTGCGGATAGCAGGCGATTGGCAACCGGGAAACTTTACATTAGAATGTTCTTATCTAATACCCCAAGGAATTGCCCATGAATGCTGTCACCCCCGCCCTGCGTGAAGTCGATCCCCCCACCGCCCGTGACTGGCTGGAAAAAGGCGAGGCGGTCCTGCTGGACATCCGCGAGCCCGACGAGTACGCCCGGGAACACATCCCCGGCGCCCGGCTGACGCCCCTGTCCACCTTCGACGCGGCGGATTTTTCCCGGGATCGTCATAGGCGGGCGGTGTTCCATTGCAGCTCCGGCGCCCGCACCTGCCAGGCTGCCTCACGGTTGCTGGGCACGGGCTTCGATGAGGTGTTCTATCTGCACGATGGCCTGGAGGGCTGGAAAAAGTCCGGGTTCGCCACCCGGGTCAACCGGGATGCACCCATCAGCATCATGCGTCAGGTGCAACTGATCGTGGGCACCATGGTGCTGCTGGGGGTGTTGCTGGGGGTCACGGTATCGCCCTGGTTCCTGCTGATCCCGGGCTTCATGGGCAGTGGCCTGCTGTTCGCCGGCGCCAGCGGCACCTGCGCCATGGCCACCCTGCTGGGCAAGCTGCCCTATAATCGCCGCATTCTCGGCGGCTGAGGCTACCAGCGCGGGTTCCGCGCCAGCAGCGCCTCCACGTCATTGGCGGCCAGGGGTCTGGCGAACAGATAACCCTGGCCGCTATCGCAGTGCAGTTCCCTGAGGGCCAGCAGATGGCCGGCGGTTTCCACGCCCTCGGCCACGGTGCGCATGCCGAGACTTCCGGCCAGGGCGAGGATAGCCTGAATGATTTCCAGGTTCTCGCCCCCCACGCCGATACGACCAATGAACGAGCGGTCGATCTTGAGGATGTCGATGGGAAACCGGTGGAGATAACTCAGCGAGGAATAACCGGTGCCGAAATCGTCGAAGCCCAGGCGGATACGCCTGACCTGAAGCGCGTTCAGCACCCGCATGGCGGTCTCGTCGTTGTCCATCACCACGCTCTCGGTGATCTCCAGTTTGAGGTTTTCCGGCGCCAGCCCGGTCTCGGCCAGCGCGGTGTCGATCTGCTCCAGCAGATCCGGCTGGATGAACTGGCGAATGGACAAATTGACGTTGATATCCAGCCCGCTCAGGTGGGGATAGCGCCGTTGCCAGTCCCGGGTTTGGCGGCATGCCTGCCGTAGCAGCCAGGTGCCCAGCGGCACGATCAGGCCGGTCTCCTCGGCCACCGGGATGAAACGATCCGGGGTGACCAACCCCGCCTGCGGATGCTGCCAGCGGGCCAGCGCCTCCAGACCACTGATGCAACCGCATTCCAGATCGACGATGGGCTGATAGTGGATCAGGAACTGGCGGTTTTCCAGGGCCCGTTGTAGATCGTTCTCCAGTTGAATCCGCCGCAGGATGCTGTCGTGCATCTCGGTGTCGAACAGCCGGTAGGCGTTGCGCCCCATGGCCTTGGCCTGATACATGGCGGTGTCGGCATCCCGCAGCAGGTGCTCCGGTTGCTGATAATCGGGATTACCCACGAGGATACCGATACTCACCGAGACATACAGCCGGTTACCGTAGAGTAAAAAAGGATCCTGGCTAAGGCACTGCTGCAACTGGACAGCCAGCGCCCGGATCTGATTGCTGGAGGGGTTGTTGTCCAGCAGGATGGCGAACTCGTCGCCGCCGAGTCGCGCCAGGGTGACATCGGGTCCCAGCGCCTTGCCCAGACGCCGGGCAATAGCGATCAGTAGTTGATCGCCCAGGGGATGACCGAAGGCGTCGTTGACCAACTTGAAGCGATCGCAGTCCAGCACCAGCACGGCGAATCCCTGCTCCGGGTCCTGCTTGATGCGTTGCAGGGCCTGGGTGATGCGTTGCATGAACATGGCCCGGTTGGGCAACTGGGTCAGGGCATCGTGCAGCAGGGTCTGCATCAAGCGGCTCTGGGTCCGGCGCCGCTCGGTGATCTCCCGGGACAACTGCTGGTTGGTCTCCTCCAGCGCCTCCTGGATGCGCTTGCGCTCGGCCACCTCGGCGGCCAACGCCCGGGTGCGCTCGGCCACCCGGGATTCCAGTTCGGTATTGAGCCGCTGCACCTCCGCCAGCGCCAGGCTCAGGTGCAGGTGATGGCGGATCCGGGCCAGCACCTCGGCGGCGTGGAAGGGGCGGGTGATGTAGTCGCGCCCGCCCACCTCAAAACCCCGGGTGCGGTCCTCGGCGTTGTCCAGGGCGCTGATGAAGATCACCGGAATGGACCGGGTGCGTGGCTCGCGCTGGAGTTGCTGGCAGACCGTGAAACCGTCCACAGTCGGCATTCGCACATCCAGCAGGATGATATCCGGGGCAGCGGTGGCCACTTCAAGCAGGGCATCGTTGCCATCCTGGACAGCCCGGACCCGGTAGCCCTTGCGGGTCAGCATGGCGCTCAGAATGTCGATGTTCTGGGCGCTGTCGTCGACGATCAGTACCTGCGCCGATCGTTCGATATCGACAAACGCCGCTGGCCGATCCGGCCAGAGGGGCTGTTTACCGTCCTCCACCACATCCAGATCCCACGGCGGCGCTACATGACCGCGCCCAGTTGCCAGGGCGTGAATTCGTCCTCGCCGTAGCCGAGTTCCTCGCTCTTGGTGCGGGCGCCGGAGGCCACCGCCAGAATGCGGTTAAAGATCCGTTCGCCCATCTCCGCCACCGAACGGGTGCCGTCGAGGATCTCGCCGCAGTTGATATCCATATCCTCGCTCATGCGCTGGTACATGGCGCTGTTGGTGGCGAGTTTCAGGCTGGGCGCAGGCTTGCAGCCGTAGCAGGAACCCCGGCCGGTGGTGAAACAGACGATGTTGCTGCCGCCGGCCACCTGGCCGGTCACCGACACCGGATCGTAGCCGGGCGAGTCCATGAATACGAAGCCCTTGTGGGTGGGGTGCTGGGCATAACGCACCACCTCCACGAGATTACTGGTGCCGCCCTTGGCCACCGCGCCCAGGGATTTTTCCAGGATGGTGGTCAGGCCCCCTTCCTTGTTGCCGGGGGACGGGTTGTTGTCCATGCTGCCACCGTTACGGGCGGTGTAGTCCTCCCACCAGTGGATCAATTCCAGCAGATGTTCGGCCACCGCCGGTTCCACCGCGCGGCGGGTGAGCAGGTGTTCGGCGCCGTAGATCTCCGGGGTCTCGCCGAGGATGGCGGTACCGCCGTGGCGCACCAGCAGATCGGCCGCCGCCCCCAGCGCCGGGTTGGCGGTGATGCCGGAATAGGCATCCGAGCCGCCGCATTGCAGGGCCAACGTGAGATGGCTGGCGGGCACCGACTGGCGGCTCACCCGGTTGGCCGCCTCCAGCATGGTCTGCACCCGCTCTACCCCGGCGCGCACCGTGGCGGCGGTGCCGCCAGTCTCCTGCATCACCAAAGTGTGGAGGTTGTCACCGGCTTCCAGCCCCTCGGCCTCCAGCAGGCGGGGAATCTGGTTGGCCTCGCAGCCGAGGCCCACCACCAGCACCCCGGCGAAATTGGGATGGCGGATGTAGCCGGCCAGCGTACGGCGCAGCAGGTCCATGCCCTCGCCCTCGCTGGCCATGCCGCAGCCGCTGCCGTGGGTGAGGGCCACCACCCCGTCCACCGCCGGATATTGCGCCAGCGCCCCCGGCGCCCGGAAATGGTCGCTGATATAACGGGCCACGGTGGCCGAGCAGTTGACGCTGGTGAGTACGCCGATGTAGTTACGGGTACCCACCCGCCCGTCGCCACGGACGATGCCGTCGAAATGGGCCGCCTCGGCGGCGGGCAGGGGTTCCACAGCACGGGCATCGGCGCCCACGGCGTGATCCCGGGCGAAGGTCCGAAACGCCAGGTTATGGGTGTGTACGTGCTCGCCGGGGGCGATGGGCCGGGTGGCGAAACCGATGATCTGGTGGTACTTCAGTACCGGCTGGTCCTGAGCGATGGGTACCACGGCCACCTTATGACCCCGGGGGACGGGCGAGCGACTGTGCAGACCGTTGCCGTCGAGGGCGGTGTCGGATTGCAGATCCTGGATGGCGATGGCGACGTTGTCGGCATCGTGAAGCTTGAAGATGGAGGCTGAGTTCATGGCTGAATGCCTTTTTGGTCTAGCATCCGACAATGATAGTAAACTTCAGAGAATACCGTCATTGTCTGTAAGCTGATGCCAAACCAGGAAACTTTTCCAGAAAAACTATCAGTTTAAATAAAATTCCCGCGATGGACGCAGTCCACCGCAGGAATCGGCAATTCGGTGGCAAGCTGTGCTTTAGTTGGTGCCGGTGGCGGGAGTCACCACGGTGACGACTTCTTTGCCGTCCTCAAGCTTCACCGCGGGCGCCTTGTCGGCGACCTTGTTCTCGGTGGTCTCGGTCTTCTCCACCTCGGCGTAGTTGATCTTCGTGCTTCTCTTCATCCAGTCGCAGGCCTGGGCCGAGGAGAAGGCGAAAACCGCCACCAAGGCGAACAGTACAGCAGCTTGTTTCATGAACAGGGTCTCCAGTGACGTTGCGTTACGGAGTTGACATGAAGGCGATGTCGTGAACTTACGATTCATCACCAGCTTTCAGTATACGTGGCAAAAACCTACTTGTCATCTCGGACTCTGGCATCGCCGGCCACCGCCACCAGCGCGCCGCCGGTGAGCCGCTGGAGATCCGTCGGGGTCAGGGAGAACACCGCCCGGGGTGTGCCGGCGGCGGCCCAGAGGGTGGAATAGCCCAGCAGATCCCGGTCGATGAAGACGACCGGCGAGGTGAGATGCCCCACCGGCGCCACCCCGCCGATGGCGAACCCGG
>JGI12109J20283_10081574_pt1 | contig 10265 bp, 8 predicted proteins | sample ElkSlonscriptome_12_FD_20283 | JGI IMG/M metagenome (IMG submission 20283) | reverse complement strand
GGGCAGGCCCTGTCCCTACGACGGCGTCGTTATCAACGGTTATCGGATCGTACAAATCGGGCGTCACCCGGCGGGTACGCCACACGTACAACACACCTGATCTAATGGTGTGGCAGGGCCGCTTTTACGATCACATCATCCGTCATGAACGGGCACTGAACAACGTGCGGGCCTACATCCAGAACAACCCCGCCCGCTGGACCCTGGACCGTTATCATCCAGATATACCGTGACGAACAATCACCGCCCGACGCGCCGCCGCACAATCGCCACCAGCCAGCGCAGTTCCTCCAGCCGCAGCAGATACGCCAACACCAGGAACACCGCCCCACTCACGCCCCCGGTGACCAGTACCCATACCAATTCGGTCAGTGTGCCGCCGCTTAAGCTATCCCCGATGAGAAATAGCAGGGCCACGCCCGTCAGCGCCAGCCCAACCGCCGCCGCGCCCGTGCGCAGCACCGTATCCAGTAGGTTTTGCTCACCCAGGCCACCCACCCGCCGGTTAAAAATCACGCCGCTGATGGCCGCATGCACCACATGCTTGACACTATCGGCAATCATCAAACTGAACAGGCCGTAAGTCGGGGCTAGCAGCAGCGCGACCACCATATACACCATCAAGCTAAACAGGCCGATCAACGCCGGGGTGAGCGTATCCTGCCGGGCGTAAAAGGCGTACACCAACAGCAGATCCACCGCCGCAAACGGCAAGCCCAGCAGATACAAACGCAAGGCTTGCACCGTCATCTCGCCATCACTTGCCGTAAACGCGCCATGCCCGAAGATCAGCGCGACGATGGGTGTCGCCAGCACAAATAGCCCCACTGCCGCCGGGATAATCAGCGTGATAGCGAGGCGTAACCCTAATCCGAGCGTGTTTTTGAAGGCGTCGCGGTCCTCAGCGGATTCAACGAATAGCGCGGCCTGCCGGGAGAGCGTGGGCAGAATCGCGATGCTGATGGCCGTCGCCACCAACCCCTGCGGGAACTGAATCAACGTGGTGGCGAGGTTCATAATCGTCACGCCGCCGTCGTTCATGATCTCCGTGGCGAGGTTGTAGCTAAAAATGCGGATCACCAGAATATCCAGAACCAGGCTGAACATCACCGGCAGATAAAGCAACCCGATCTTACGGATGGCCGGATGCTGCCAGTTCAGCGTCAATCGTAGGCTGGCCCCACGCAAGCCGGGCAGTTGCAGCAGCATATACGCCACCGACCCCAGCAGCCAGCCCATCGCCGCCGCCGTGATGCCATTATCTGGGCGGGCGATGGCCCAATCTATCTGCACCCCGCTCAGATTAGCTTGTATCTGCGGGGGTGGGGTGAATAACAGCATCGCCAGCACAATCACACCGTTGAACACCGCCGTCGCGAAGGCCGGCCAGGTGAAATCCCGTAATGCGTAGAGGGTACTGCTCAACACGGCGAACAAGCCCATGAAGATTAGTGCGGGTGAGGTCAGGCGTAGTAAGGTCGTGGCGAGGGCCTGCGTCGGCGCGTCCAATCCACCGCCGACCAGATCAACCACAAGCGGCGCACCGGCCTGTAAAATCAGCACCAGCAGCGATAGCACCGCCAGCAGCATACTCACCAACACGCTGACCAGCCGCCACAGCGCGGCCTTGCCATCCTTCGCGGTGATCTCGCTCATCACCGGGATGATGGCCCCGTTCACATGGCCGCCAATCAGCAGATCATAGAGGCCCTTGGGCACCACCACCGCCACGTTAAAGGCATCCACCGCCGCCGACGCGCCGAACAAATTCGCCAGCGTGATCTCGCGGAGCAGGCCCAGCACCCGGCTGATGATATTGCCCAACGCCAGGATGCCAGTGGCCTTTGCCACGCCTTCATTGGTGCGGGCCTGTTTTTCGGCTTCGGTCTCGCTGATGGGGGCCGGGGTATCCAACGGGACTTCTACAAGTGGGTCTACCGGACCGGGGCCGGTATCCCCTGCTGGCGTGCCTTCGACGGTCATTACAGGGCCTTTATACGTGCGATCAACGCGCTGGTGCTGTGATTGGGCAGGTAATCAATGAGGGCGACACGTCCGCCGTAGGCTTCGACAGTGGCGCGTTCCGGCAGCGGCTTATCCGTGTAATCCCCACCTTTGACGTAAATATCCGGTTGTAATGCGGTGATCAACTGTGAGGCGGTGTCATCCTCGAAAATAATCACGCCTGTCACCGGGATCAGTGCCGCCAGCAGACGCGCCCGTTCCACGGCAGGCACCAGCGGACGCCCCGCACCCTTAAGGCGTGTGGTGCTAGCATCTCCGTTCAGGCCCAGGAACAGCCCATCACCCAGGGCACGCGCTTTTTCCAGATAATCCAGGTGGCCGATGTGCAGCAGATCAAAGTGCCCGTTGGTAAAGACCAGCGTTTGCCCGGCTTGCCGCAGACCGTCGCGCTGTGTAACAGCCTCATCAAGTGTGAGTACCTCGCCCATATGTCTGTATGTATCCTCTGGTTGACCCTAAAGTGTTCTGCATTATTGTGTATCAACGGCCCCTAGAACAGCGTCAACTGCTCCGGCGGGTCATCGGTGGGGGCGTCCCCATCTGCGGATGGGGCGAAGTTGTCATCCTGTGCCCGGCGGCGTTTGACCTCCGCGACCACCTCCGGCAGTTTTTTGATGTCCGCCTCCATATCCCAGCGCAGGCCGGGGTTACGCAGAGCCGCCGCCGGATGGAACATGGGGTAGATGGCGCGGCCTTCACGGTAAACGGGTTGACCGTGCGCTTTGCTGATCTTGTAGCGGTTGCTCAGGAAATACTCCATGCTGAAGCGGCCCAATGTCGCCACCACCAACGGATCAATCACGGCGAACTGTTCATCTAGGAAGTGTTTGCAAGCGGCCAACTCATCCGCGAGGGGGTCGCGGTTATCCGGCGGGCGATGCTTGACCATATTAGCGATAAAAACCTGCTCGCGCTTCATGCCGATGAGGTCCAGCAGATAATCCAGGTAGCGGCCACTGCGCCCGACGAACGGCAGCCCTTGCTGGTCCTCATGGAAGCCGGGGGCCTCCCCGATGAACAGGATTTCGGCGTTGACATCACCGTAACCGGGCACGGCGTTTGTGGTGTTTTCGTGCAGGCGGCACTCTTTACAGGCGCGGATGCGTTCGGCAATCGCTTCCAGTTGTGCGGCGCGGTCTTCGCTCATGGGTGGCGTCCTCCTCAATTCGCTGTTGGTCAGGGTGCCAGTCATTATAAATCAATGCCTTGCAACTTCACTCATCTACCACTTATAATAGATATATCAGACACAGACACACATCCTAACCCTTAGCTCAACAGTGCCAAAAATACTAATCTAAGAATGGGTCGCTTACGCTTGTCATGCACGTATTCTAAGGTATAATTCATGTTGAGGATTTGTTCAAATTTTAACAAAGCGTAATTAAACAACTCGGTAGGTCGGTCAGTAAGTGTGCGCGATCCGATCTGCTGATGCTGCCACGGCTCAATTACCCGGCGCAATTTGTGTTGCGCCTGCGCACTCTACTGACGTGTTCTTTGACATAGGGCAACCGAGATGGACTTAGGAAAACCCAATAATTCGAACTCAACCCCGACTGCACTTCCTGTCGTTGTCGGCGTGCTAACGGTGGTGCTGGCTATTGGCGGCATCATCATCGCACAGGGCACCGGCGCACTCTTTCCGGATCAAGCCTCAGCAGAAGCGGAACAGATTGACGGTCTTTTCCGTATTATGCTGGGCATCGGCGGGGCATTATTTCTACTGGTGCAAGGCTTGCTCTTGTATTCCGTTATTCGCTTCCGCGTGCGCAAGGGGGATACCGGCGACGGCCCAACCGTACACGGCAACACCACATTAGAACTCATCTGGACGGCCATCCCTGCCGTGATTGTGGTCTTTCTGGTGTTCTATAGTTGGCAGGTATGGAGCGACATCACCGAACCCAAAGACGATGAAATGGTGGTCAACGCCATCGGCGCCCGCTACGCCTGGACCTTCGAGTATGACATCCCGGCGGAGCTTTACGCGGGCCTGGATGCCGAACAGCAGGAGCGTGTCGATAGTGCCGGGATTGTCACCTCACCGGAACTGCACCTCTATGCAGAGCGGCCCACCCGTATGGTCATGGATACACAGGATGTAATCCACTCCTTCTGGGTGCCTGCCATGCGCATGAAACAGGACTTGCTGCCGGGCCGTACTACCGAGGTGCGCTTCACCCCACAACTGGCCGATACCCAGGAGATGGAACCCATCACGGTGGTCGGTCAGCAATTTGACGCGCACCGTTACCGTGTGGTCTGTACAGAGTTGTGCGGTGGCGGGCATGGGCAGATGTACAGCTTCGTCAACATCTACGAGAATGAAGAAACCTACATAGATGTGATGGCAGCCCTATGGGAACCCGTGATCAACCCACCAGCGGACCCGGTGGCACGCGGGCGGCAGTTATTGGCCTCCGGCGCGTACCCGTGCTCTGGTTGCCATTTGTTGCAAGATGAGGGCATCGACTGGGCCGGTGTGACCGGGCCAGCCTTAACCGGCGTCGGTGACCGTTCCGTAGACCGTGCCAATGCCTCTGGCGTGAGTGGGCCGGAAGAATACCTGTATCTGTCAATCTACCAGCCGCAGAGCTACTACGTGCCCGGTTATAATGGCGTGAACATGAACATGTTCCAGCCGGATGACCCCAGCGCACCCAATTACATGTCCACCACCAGCCTGTACTACATCGTGAGCTACCTCTGCGCCCTGACGAGTGAGGAAGGCTCCAATTGTGATCAAGAGGTACTGCTCAACCTGATCAATCAGGAACACCCGGATATGCCGGTAGTTCTGGAGGAAGCCGGTGGTAGTGATGAGGCCGAGGCAGACGACATGGCGACTGAAGATATGACCGGCGATGAGGCCGAGGCCACACCTGAAGCCGAAGCCGCATCCGAGGCTGAAGCCACACCCGAAGCCGAGGCCACACCCGAAACTGAAAGCTAATCCGAATACCAACAGCGTGGAGGCCACCGACAACCTCCATGCTGACCTCTAATGTAACTTGTAGCGATAAGGACTTTTATTATGGCAACCGCTTCATATCCGTTAGGAGGCGCAGCAGAGGCACCTCGCCGCCCCGCATTGAGCGAATATTTTCGCTGGTCCATTGATCACAAGATTATTGGCATTCAATACATGGTCACAGCGTTTTTCTTCTTCATTTTCGCTGGTGCGTTGGCGATGCTCATCCGCTGGGAACTGCTGACGCCACAACTCGACTTGCTGAGTAACGGGCAGGAATACAATACGCTGTTCACCATCCACGGGACGATGATGATCTTCGCATTTATCGTGCCGATGTGGGGTGGCTTTGGCAATTATCTGGTGCCCCTGATGCTAGGCGCGAAGGATATGGCCTTCCCCTGGTTGAACGCCTTCGCGTTCTGGTTGATCCCCCCGGCAGGCATGATGCTGATCCTGGGCTGGTTCATCGGCCCGGCAGAAGCGGGTTGGACCAGTTACCCACCACTAAGCACCATTGCCGATTACAGCAACGACGGGCAGACGTTATGGGCCTTGTCTATCCACCTGTTGGGGCTGTCCTCAATCCTGGGTGCGATTAACTTCATCGTGACGATTAAAAACATGCGTCCAGAGGGTATGGGCTGGTACCAGATGCCGCTGTTCTGCTGGGCGACCCTGGCAACCGCCATCATTGTTGTGCTGGCGACGCCCTTCCTGGCAGGTGCGCTGACACTGATGCTGATGGACCGCGTAGCCGGGACGACGTTCTTCGATGCGACGGCAGGCGGCGACGTGCTGCTGTGGCAGAATGTGTTCTGGTTCTACAGCCACCCGGCGGTATATATCATGGTGCTGCCTGGCTTCGGCGTACTGAGCGAAATTCTATCCGTACATGCGCGTAAGCCGGTGTTCGGTTACCGTATGATCGCGCTTTCCAGCATGGCGATTGCGCTGGTCGGCTTTACGGTGTGGGCACATCACATGTTCACCAGCTTGCAGCCAGAACTGCGCATTCCGTTTATGATCACCTCCATGATTATCGCTGTGCCAACCGGGATTAAGATCTTCGGGTGGTTGGGTACGGTATGGGGGGGCAAATTACGGCTTAACAGCGCGATGTTGTTCGGCCTCGGTTTCCTCTCGCTATTTGTGATTGGCGGTATCAGCGGTGTGATGCTCGGTTCGGTTCCGGTAGACATTCACATGCACGATACGTACTTCGTGGTTGCCCACTTCCACTTTGTGCTGTTCGGTGGGTCGGTATTCGGCATCTACGGTGCGCTGTATCACTGGTGGCCGAAGATGACCGGGCGCATGATTAACGAGCCGTTGGGCCGTTTACACTTCGCCTTTACCTACATCGGCTTTTTGCTGAGCTTCTTCCCAATGCACTTCAGTGGTGCCCAGGGCATGCCGCGCCGCGTGGCCGTCTATGACCCGGCCCTGCAAGACATCAACGTGATTACCAGCATCGGCGCGTTCATCCTGGGGGTGAGCACCTTCATCTTCATCTATAATGCGGTGATGTCCCTGGTGAGTGGCCCACAGGCGAGTGCTAACCCGTGGCGTGCCCTCACCCTGGAATGGCAGACGACCTCACCGCCGCCAGCTTATAACTTCGTCGGTGAGCCAATCCCATTTGAAGATCCATACGGCTACGGTACGGAAGCGTCCAAGGCATACCTGGATGCGATGGAAACCCGCTTCAGCGCAACCAACCCGGCCCCATCCAAGATGACAGTCGTCAACAATGATGAGGGCGGTGAACCGGCACCGCAGCCATCCGGGGATTAGATAACAGCTCCTAACTCTACTGTCCTTGCTCACTGAAGGTTGAACCGTAAAAATGGGGAGACCAACAATGCAAGACCCGCAGTCTGAGTAACTCTCTTCCCCCTCTCCCCTTGTGGGAGAGGGGGCCGGGGGGTGAGGGGGAATCAAAACAACGAAACGTGATTTAACGGTATGACATCAAACCCTATGCAACGTGATTTAGAGTTACTTGAAGACGAACTGACACGCGAAGAATTGCAAGACCTGCGCAATAAGCGCACCGGCATGTTCATTTTCCAGGTAAGCTGGATTATGGCCTTTCTCTGTCTGGTGATGGTTAACTGGCAGTTGAGTTTCAGCCGCGAATGGCTGCCAGAAGGTGCAGAGCGGATGAGTGTATTACCGGCCACCTTCGCGACGGCCACCTTGCTGTTGAGTGCGTTCCTGGCGCGGCGTGGCCTGCAAGCCATCCGTGCGGATGACCGCAGCAGCTTTCTGCGGGAATGGGCGGTAGCCCTGGGCTTAGGCAGCCTGTTTGTGATGGTCATGCTGTACGAGTGGATTGCCATTAACAACACCTCGGCGGCGGGCACACAGTACGCGCAGGTCTTTCGCTTGATGACGGGCTTTCATATGGTCCATGCCGTGGCGATTGGCGGCTACATGTTCAGTGTGTGGCAGGGTGCCCGCGCTGGTCATTACGGGCCGCTGAACTTCTGGGCAGTGGAAGCAGGCTTGAAGCTGTGGTATTTCGTATTCATCGCCTGGATGATATTCTACGGGGTGATTTATTTCGTGGCGTGGTAAAAGATCCATGTGATTGTAGGGATGGTGTCCGCGTTTTCCCTACACAATCAGGCGGTTGAGCGCGGACGATCAACTGATACCTTATTACTAAAAACTGACTATCTGTTAAAAACATACTGGTCGGGGGGAACCTGCCAGAACATTCGTAAGCTCAAAGGAGTGGCTATATGCAACCCGGATTGTCTCGCGCAGTGCCAGTCTCCATACTGGCATTTGTTGGATCACTTATTTTTGTAATGCTTGTGCGTTACCTGCAAGATGTAACGCCTTTGTTCGACCCTGGCGTCGGCATGATTCTCGCCGCATTTGTGGCCTCGTTCGCGTTTGTGTGGGGTATGGGCGGCGCAGACCCGCGCATGTCTACCCATCCGCACGAGCCAGCGGTAGACCCAGAAACTGGGTTGATCATCCCAGCGGAAGAAGACGACCACCACGAAGACGCCGAAGAAGCTGATGAGCCATTGAGCGTACTCGGTTACTCGATCTGGCAGGTCAGCTTTTTGACGATTGTGGTGCTGAGCTTAATCGGCGTGTTTGTGCTATTCCCCACTGGCTTTACCCTGCAAACCACCAATGACCCGGACGCAAACGTGGCCGCCATCGGTGACGAAGCCTGGGAAATTCCGATCATCGGGGTGGAAACTGAACTGAGCCAGTTAGCGGCCTTCTCTATATTGATTGTCTTCACCTTTGCGATATTGTTTATCATCGGTGGTGGCATCGGCCTGATGATGACCAGCCTGAGCACGGGTGTCAAAGAAGTGGCGGAAACAGAACAGACCGCCCTACCCAGTAAAAACGAACGCCTGGAAGCGGCCCAATCCGCAGCAGGGGTCGGCATTGCTGATCTGGTCAAATTCGCCGGGTTAGCCCTGGTCCTCTACTGGTTGCTAGATACGCTACTGGTCGGCACACCCGTCCCGGACCCGGCCTGGTTGCGGGTTGGCCTATCGGCCTTCTTTGCAGTGACGTTCGCAGCCTATTTCACCATGAAGCCGCTGCTGGTCCGTACTGTAGGGGAGCGGGTCATCAATCTTGTGCTGTTCTTAGGTGCGACGGGCGGCCTGTATACGGCGTTCTATTACGTGCTGATTGGCCTGGCGATCCCCAACCCGGAAAGCCTGCGCTGGTGGCTCTCAGTCATTAACGCGGTGGCGTTCGCGGCGATTATCGTCTACCCATCGGTGATTATTCAGTCCGTTGGTCGGTTTGCGGGGTCAGCGGCGAAGGCCCTGCGCGGTCTGCCAGAGGGCCTGGGTCAGAAATAAGCACAGCGGGTAGGGGAGCACCTATGTGTGCTCCCGCCAAATATACGGGAGGGCACACAGGCCCCCCTACAAATCCTGCAACAACAAAGGGGAAAAACAATGAGTGATATGACAGCAGAATCACAAAGTCATGCGGCAGACCACGGCCACGGTCACGGCCATCAGGATGTCGCCGCCAAAAGTGAAAATCAAAAATTTGCCATGTGGTTGTTTCTGGCGAGTGAAGTTATCATCTTCACCGCGATGATCGCCCCGTGGATTATTTTCCGCATCCAGGAACCGGATCTGGTCAAGGAATTCCACAAAGCAGCCGGGTTGGAAGGCATCTTACTGGTGACGTTCAACACCTTCCTGCTGCTGACCAGCAGTTGGGCGATGGTGATGGGCCTACGCCAGATCACCAAGGGAAACGCCGAGGGTCTGGTGCGCTGGCTCAGCGTGACGGCTGTGCTCGGTGTTGCGTTCTTGTTCCTGCAATATGTGGAGTACCAGCAACTGGCACACGAAGGTCTGATTTTGCAATTTGCCGATGATGAATGGTCAGGCATGGGCGCACGCTTCTACGGGCCGACGGCCTTCCACGGGGCGCATGTGTTCATCGGTGTGCTGTGGACGCTGTTTGTGATCTATAATGCTCGACGCGGTGAATACAGCGCAGAAGACCATGTCGGTGTGGAAGTATTCGGCCTGTACTGGCACTTTGTAGACGTGGTGTGGATCTTGCTGTTTACGCTGATTTACCTGATTTAACGGGGGATTTTATGGCTGACGAAGAGAAAAAAGATATCCAGGATAACGTGGACGACGCCGTTACCGAGGCAACTGACGCCGCAACCGAGACCGCCGAGGACACTGTCGCTGAGGCCGAAGCCGCAACAACCGAAGCGGTAACCCCAATCGGGGCAGATGATGATGCGGCTGATGCGGGTGATAAAACACGGGTGGATACGGAAGAACTGAAGGCTATCGCTAGCTCAGTACCGCCACCGGACGCCTACCCCAAGGGCCAGGGCGAAGAAATCGAAAAAAGCCTGGGTGAAGACGCGACCACCTTCGATAAAGGTGTGGCTGCTGTCGTCAAAGAGACGGAAGCCCTCAGCGAAACTGCGCCAGTAAAGGCTTTTGGCCGGGCGATTACATCCATCCAGCGCGGCATTGAATCGTTCAGTGATGCGCCGCCAGAAGGCCACGACCCACACGACACCGATACAACGGTGTTCCGGGGCAAGGTCTACGATATTCCACTGTATACCAGTGTGTTTCTGGTGTTGGGTGTGCTCACAATCATTGAGGTTTTGGTCGCGGAAATTTTCACAGCGGATGCCATTACCATCCCGGTCAATCTGGGCCTCGCAGTGACAAAAGCCTTCCTAGTCGTGTATTACTACATGCATCTGAACACAGATAGCCGCGTG
>JGI12109J20283_10181113_pt1 | contig 10270 bp, 7 predicted proteins | sample ElkSlonscriptome_12_FD_20283 | JGI IMG/M metagenome (IMG submission 20283) | reverse complement strand
TCAAATTGGTATTGTCTTGCAGGATACGTTCCTGTTCAGTACATCGGTGATGGATAACATCCGTTACGGGCGGCTTGATGCCACCGATGAGGAGGTCATCGAAGCGGCGAAAATGGTCGCCGCCCATGACTTTATCGAGCGGTTGCCCGATGGCTATGATACCGTACTCGGTGAGCGGGGCGGTGGGTTGAGCCAGGGCCAGCGACAGTTGATCGCTATTGCCCGTGTCGCGCTGATGAACCCGCGTATCCTCATTCTTGATGAGGCGACCAGCAGTGTCGATACCCGCACCGAACGAGTGATTCAGGCTGCGTTTGAGCGTCTGCTAGAAGGGCGGACCAGTTTTGTCATCGCGCACCGCCTCAGCACCATCCGCGATGCTGATCAGGTGTTGATGCTTAAAGCCGGGGAAATCATCGAACGTGGTGATCATCACAGCCTGCTTGACCAGCAGGGCGCGTACTACGATCTATACATGAGCCAATTCCGCGAGGAAGACGACGAAGCCATAACACCACAGCCGCAGCCTTCCGGGGACTAACAACGCAATCGACTTAATCCCCCTGTCCACAATAGCAGGGGGATGATTGCCTCATGCACTTAGGCTTTTCCAGAATTTAAACCTGCGCATATTCCATGCGATATGCTGGAAAAGCTCAAGCGATCCCATAAGCAAAGCATCTTTACAATGGTGTTATTTCTTTGGGATTGCCTTAATTGTGTGAAATACTGCTGAACTGCTCCACCGGGACGGTCAACTTGAGGCAATCGGGCAGATGGGCGGCTTTGCCGCTTTTACCCATCTGGCGCAGTGCGTTCAGACCGTCTTCCAGGAGTTGCGTAAACCGCATGCAATCCTGGGTAGAAAGGCGCAAGCCTGCGTCCTGTATCCAGATTTGGTAGCCGTCATCCGGGGTGCCATACGCCTCAAAGCCGATGGTACGCCGATCTTCACCCTTCAGGAAATCCACCAGGTAAATAAAGCCGGTAACGTTAATGCGCAGGGTAATATGCCGCCACATGATATGGATCATGTCGTCCTCTGCGATGTGAACGGTTTCGTTGGCGCGTTGTGTGGTCAGCAATTGTAGATTTTTCATCGAAATTTCCTAAAACACAGGTCTTATGAACAGATGTGAGGCTATATACGTCCTCACAGGTGCAAAATAGTGGTCAGCGTAGTTAGCATGACTGCTATTTCATTCTGTTTATACATTAGCGTGAGGTTAAAATCCACATTGGTGATTAAGTATTATTCCAACGCCGCCGGGGTTTGATCATTTTGCGCGTTAATCCCGCAATCAACGCAACCTAATTTTTGGATTAACGCACAATTCAACTTGTTTTTAACCTGTGTTTATTGATGGATTGTCACCCGCCCGCATAGGATTTCCAGCGATAGCTCATAAAAATGACGGATGTGCTCGTGTTGTTGTTGCGCAAGAGCGATTCTGTATCAGCGTAGGGTAAGCGTAGTGTGGGCATTGTTTCGGCGTGGAGTTCGTAAGCTTCAAGCACGTTACCATCAGAATATAACGTCAACTACTACCGGGGAGTGGAACGAATGCGAAAAATTATCTTTTTGATGGGATTAATGATCACTTTAGCACTGTCTGCCTTTACCATCGCCGCCGAAGACACGCCGCTACCGGTATTGCGTGCCGCCATCAGCGATTTGGAGAGCCGGGTGCCGGGTATCGGCTACCCGCAGACGTGGCAGCATACCTATGTGGAGGTGCCTACCACCGATAGCTCTCTGGGCTGTGCGATGGTCGCTGGGGAAACGATGAACCGTTCTGTGGTGGCGTATCAGGTGACACTGGGTTACGACAATGCCAGCTATCAATATATGGTCGCAGGGGATGGTTCGCTGGTGGTGCCGTGTGACACGCAACTTATCGGCGGTGATTTGCCGTCCAATGCTGACGGTGATTTAGCCGTCGGCGGGCCGCTGCGCCAACCGGATATTGATGTGGACAATGGGGACAAGGCTACAGAGGACGCACTCTGCGAGGTGACAGCCGTTCGCGCCAACATCCGCCTGGAACCGAGCGAGGACGCCATGATCATCGGAGAACTGGTCACCGATGAACGCGCTCAGGTCACCAGCCGCACCGAGGGCGATGAGTTCTGGTGGGAACTGGCAGCGGGTGGTTATGTGGCAAGTTGGATCACCACCGAGATCGGTGAGGACTGCGCAGAGATGGCGCAAATCACCGAGAGCGACGATGATGCAGACGCGGACACGGACGAACCCGTCACCTGTGGCGGCAGACTCGAATCACGCATGGGCGTAGGTGATGACGGGCGGGTGATCAGCGGCTTACCGAATAACCTGCGAGCGGCCCCTGGCCTGGAGGCTCGCTTGATCGGCCAGATCTGGCATGGGCGTACCTTTACCGTAGTTGATGGCCCCGTGTGCGCGGATGGACTGATCTGGTATGAGGTAGAGCACGCCAACAGCACGGGCTGGACCGCCGAAGGTGCCAGCACACAATACTGGCTGCGTCCACTCACCGTCGAGACGGATAATTAGCCCGGTTAGAAGCTATGGGTGAGTGCCCCTACTCACCCATTTTCTTAATTCTTCCTCACGGAATGATATTCATCAGCACGAATACCCGTCATATATAACTTTTATCCTGCTGCAAATTCCGTTAAGATGAATGCGTACCTTTCAATTAATGATCAACAGGGGTAATCAATACTATGTCAATGGACGACTGGAAACAGCGTATCATCTCAGCAGAAGCCGCCGCCGGGCTCGTACAATCCGGCCAGCGTATTTTCCTCACGGGCAATTGCTCTACACCACAGGTCTTCCTGCAAGCCCTGGTAGACCGCTACGAGGAACTGCGCGAGGTTGAGGTTACACAATTACTTGGGCTGGGGCCGGGTGAATACATTACACCGCAGATGGCTGAACACATCCGCTTGAACAGCCTGTTTATCGCGCCGAATGTGCGCAAAGCCATCAATGACGGCCTGGCCGATTTCACACCTGTTTTCCTATCGGAAATTCCCAAGCTATTCCGTAGTGGTCGTCTGCTCCTGGATATTGCCGTTATTCAGGTCAGCCCACCAGATCAGCACGGCTACTGCTCCTACGGCGTGGAGGTAGGCGTGACGAAGAGCGCGGCAGAAAGTGCCGGTATCGTCATCGCTGAGGTGAACCCCAACATGCCACGTACCCTGGGCGATAGCTTCATCCGTGTGGATCAGATCAGCCACTTCATTGAGGTGGATTACGAGTTGCCGGAACTACCACCCGTACCTCCATCACCGATTCAGGATCAGATCGCCGGGCATATTGCCGAACTCATCCCGGATGGGGCTACTTTGCAGCTTGGTATCGGCGGCATCCCGGATGCGGTGCTGCGTCGCCTGGATGGGCATAAAAACCTGGGTGTACACACGGAGCTATTCAGTGATGGCGTGATGGAGATGATCGAAAAGGGCATCATCAACAACGCGATGAAAGCCATTCACCCCGGTAAGGTTGTGGCGGGTTTTGTGCTGGGGTCACAGAAGCTCTTTAACTACATCCACGATAACCCGATTTTTGAGATGCACCCAACCGAGTACGTCAATGATCCGTTTATCATCGCGCAAAACAGCAAGATGATCTCTATCAACTCCGCGATTGAGATTGATATCACGGGGCAGGTTTGCGCGGATAGCATCGGGCCGAGTTTCTTCAGTGGGGCCGGTGGTCAGTTGGATTTCGTCCGGGGTGCGGCCCGCAGTGAAGGTGGTATGACCTTTATCGCGCTGCCGAGTACCGCCCGCAAAAACACGCTCAGCCGCATTGTGCCGCAGTTGAAACCGGGCGCAGGCGTAGTCACCACTCGCTATGATGTGCATTACGTTGGTACTGAATTCGGTGTGGTTGATCTATGGGGGCGTTCACTTGAAGAGCGCGTCCTGGCGATTGCCAGTATCGCCCACCCGGATTTCCGTGATGAGTTGCTGAGTTACGCTCGCGAACAGAATTACATCAATAAGGTCTATGCCACCAGCTAGACCAGACACACCCAAATCAAAAGCGGGAGCATGTATTGTGCTCCCGTTTTTGTCTATCGCTGGCGTGTCACAAGCTGTTATTCACCCGCAATCAGATCAACCGTATCCCAGATCAGGTCGAAATCGAGTTCGTCATCAGCGTGTAACAACACTACGATCATCTCCTCATCGACAAAGTAGCGGGCATCACTGGTGAACCCCAGCACTGATCCGCTATGCCCATAGATAGTGCCGTAATCGGCATCGTCCAGCACTTCGATACCCATGCCATATTCACTCTCCAGTGGATCAACCAGCATCATGGCGAGTGTGTTGTCCTCAAGCAGGTCTTCTTCATAGAATAACGCCGTGTAGAACAGCGCGACATCCTGCCCATTGGCGATTAATGCACCGTCGCCCATGCCCGCGCCGTCATTAATCGCAAAGGCATCGTCCAGGGTGCCGTCACCGTCCAGATCTTCATATCCATGCACAAATTCACCCGGTAAGGTCTCTTGAATTTGTGTGTAGGTGTTGGCTGCGCCAATGGGATCAAGGATGTATTCACGCACCACCTCATGGAGGGGTTGCCCGGTGACGGACTCTACAATGAGTTGCAACAGCAAATAATTGGTGTTGGTATACTCGAATTCTGTACCAGCAGCAAAGAAGGCCGGTTCGTCATAAACATACGCTTCGATAGCGCGTGTCGGCGTCCAATCCTGATTCGGATCATCGAGAATGGCATCGTAGAAATCATCGTTCAGGTATTCATAGAGGCCACTGGTCATGGTCAGTAATTGACGAACGGTGACCGCCTCGGCCCCGTCAATGTTGGCCGTCATCTCCGGCAGATAGGTGCTGATGGGTGCATCCACATCAATTAACCCCTCATCGACCAGTTGCAACGTGACGACTGAGGTGTAGGTTTTGGAGACGCTACCGATACGAAAGCGGGCATCAGCAGTGATTAGTTCACCACTTTCAACATCAACAATGCCTGTAGCTGCGCTGTAGGTGGCATCTGGTGTCCACACAAACAGCGTTACGGCTGGTGAGCCAGCATCGCGGTAACTTTCTAGCAAGTTTTGTAAGGCGTTGTTGGTCTCATCCTGGGCAAAACTGGCCCCCGTGACGTATAGAACAAGTATCATCACCACAGAAAACAATTTGTACATGATTTCACCTTTTACCCACCCGTGAGTGGTCACTATGCAGACAGATTTTTTCATCATCCTAGCACCGAACGTCAGCGGCAATGATTGAGAGCGTGTTTGAGAATTGCAATCTTGTGATGCGGATTGCTGCCCTGCGTTTTGTAAAATCAAGTTGACACGTCATAACCCCGGTGTTATAGTCAAATTCATAGTATAAAACTAAGCTAGAGGTGTGCTAGAACCCGGATGTTCAGCACACAATAGGGAAAGCCCGGTGAAAGTCCGGCACTGTCGCGCAACGGTAAGTGCGGTTCTCCGCATCAGTCCGAACACCTGCCTTTAACTTAGCTCGTAACGGTTGATCGTCCCTCATAGGCGGTCAATAACCTTCGCGGAAAAGGGAAACGAGCGTGAACCAGTCCACTCTGACTCACGCCCGCTGCACAGCGGGTTTTTTGATGGGATATTCATCCTCCCACCATACCAACGTCTATCAACGCCCCCGGTCAAAACGGCCTGTTCAACTTGCCATGTACCTGTATGAGCAATCATGCGTGCTTCCCTTCACCCGTCCAGCAATAAATGCACCACCATGCAGTAAACAGTCCTGATGGTTACCCGTCAGGGCCAGGGTCGGTTGTAGCACAGTGCTACGACCTTATTTAACCCCACAAGGAGGGGATTATATGCAAGGGATCACGCGTTTTGCACTGCTATTGGTGATGATCGGTTTACTGGTTATCGTACCCGGTATAGCACAAGATGAAGCAACGAACCTCACCGATGAATGCGTCACCGAATATGATTCTGAAGTCGATTACTTCCCGGAGAAGGTTGAGGTCACCGACGCGGAAAACTTCACCGTTGAATACTTCAATAACTACAAAGTCGTCACTGTGACGGGCAGCATGGATACGTTCGATTATGTGCTTGTGCAATGTGGCACCCCGGCCCCGGCAATGGATGACTTCCCTGAAGGCGCACAGATGATTGAGGTGCCAGCCGGTAATCTGATCACGTTTTCAACCACCTATCTACCGGGCATTGCCGCGCTGGGCCTGACTGACAATCTGATCGGCATGGATAGCCTGGCCTTTACCAGTACCCCGGAGATTATCGAACGTATTGACGCAGGAGACATTATCGAAGTCGCCCCCGGTTTTGAGATGAATCTGGAATTGGTGTTGGATGCCGAACCTGACCTTGTGATGACCGATGACTTCAACCCGGATCGCTTCACCCAACTTACCGATGTCGATGTGTTTACGGCCATCAACACCGATTATCTGGAAGGTACACCATTGGGCCGCGCCGAATGGGTTAAGTTCACTGCGCTGTTTTACAACACAGAGGCCCTGGCTGAGGACATCTACAGCGAAATCGTCGCCAATTATGAAGAAGTAGCCGAACTGACGGCGGAAATCCCCGCTGATGAGCGGCCTGTGATCCTGTGGAATGGGCCGTTCCAGGGGGAGTGGGGTATACCGGGTGGTGAGAGCTTCTCCGGGCGGTTGCTGGCGGCGGCAGGGGTGAACGTCATACTGAGTGACCCCGATGCTGAATTTGCCGAGTTATACGCGCTGGAAGCCGTCTATGAAGCCGGGCTGGATGCTGATGTATGGATCGCTAATTTATTCGGGGTAAGCACGATTGATGATCTACTGGCGATTGACCCGCGCCTGGGTGATTTCGCTGCCGTGCAGAGTGGGGACGTGTGGAACAATGACCTCGATAGCAATCCTAGTGGGGGTAACAACTACTATGAACTGGGTGCCGCCAACCCGGACCTGATCTTGCGTGATCTGGTGGCGGTTTTCCATCCAGACCTGCTGCCCGACCATGAATTCCGCTTCCTGCAACCACTGGAACCCACCAACGACTAGATACATCAGCGCGGGTGGGTAGGTGGGTAGACTGATCCATCATCCACCCGCACTTGAATAAACTGTGAGACAAGCTTATGCGCGAAACCATCTTACAAACACATCAGCTTAGTATCGGTTACAGGGCACCCCGGCGACCTGACTTTAAGGTTGCGGATACGCTCAACTTGTCGTTGCAGCGTGGCGAGTTGGTATGTTTGCTGGGACCAAATGGTGTGGGTAAATCCACCTTGATGCGTACCATCGCTGGGATGCAAGCACCGCTCGCCGGGCATGTGACGATTGATCATATGAATATTACCGACATCAACCCACGTGCGCTGGCAACCCATCTCAGTGTGGTGCTGACAGATCGGCCTAATGTCGGCCTGTTGAATGGATACGCACTCGTCGCGCTGGGGCGGTACCCCCACACCAATTGGACGGGTCGCCTGAGTGCCTATGACGAGGCCGTGATTCGCTGGGCGGTAGATGCCGTCGGCGCGGCTGACCTGGCCGAACGTCCGGTCATGGAGTTGAGCGACGGTCAGCGGCAGAAATTTATGGTTGCCCGTGCTTTAGCCCAGGAAGCCAAGCTCATCCTGCTGGATGAACCCACCGCTTACCTGGATTTACCGCGTCGTGCAGAGATTATGCAGGTGTTGCGGCAGGTCGCTGAACAGACCGGACGCGCCATTTTACTGTCCACCCATGATCTGGATTTGGCCCTGCGCACGGCGGATACACTATGGTTGATGGCCGAGGGTAGCATTCACGTCGGCACGCCGGAAGATCTGGTGATCAGTGGTGTGTTTGAACGCGCCTTCCAGGGTGAAGGGGTGGTTTTTGACCGGGCAACAGGTGCCTTTGGCATGGAAAAATCACCCGGTCAAACCGTGCAAGTGCGTGGGAATGGCACCCCGCATATCTGGACGCGCCGTGCCCTGCAACGGGCAGGGTATACACTCGCCGCCAACGGCACCCACACCCCCATGCAGATTGAGGTCTATGGCAGTGAGTATCAACCCGTATGGCACCTCTACCGGCATGGCGAGTGTAGTGAACATCACAACATTGCTGATTTGCTGGCTGCGCTGAGTGAAACAGGCGTATCTGCTTAGAACAAGCCGACCACCCGCCCATTTTCGTCAATATCGACGTTCTGCGCGGCGGGTGTGCGGCCCAGGCCGGGCATGGTACGCATATCCCCACATAACGGGTAGATGAACCCGGCCCCGACTGACGCCCGCACATCAGTAATAGGCACGGTGAAGCCACTCGGCGCACCTTTGAGCTTGGGGTCCGCGCTCATGCTGAGGTGAGTCTTCGCCATGCAAATCGGCAAATCACCAAAGCCATCGGCCTCAAACTGCTTGATCTGTCGTTCGGCGGTGCGCTCATAAGTCACATCTGCCGCGCCGTAAATCTCTTTGGCGATGATCTCGATCTTGTCCTTAATGGGCAGATCCAGCTCATACAGGAATTTGAAATCATTGGGTTGTTCGCAGGCACTGACGACCATCTCGGCTAGTTCTGTGGCCCCGGCACCCCCCCTGGCCCAATGATCGGCCACGGCGACACCCGTCGCGCCAGCATCCAGTGCAATGCGCTTAATCGCGTCGATTTCGGCGGGCTTATCTGTATTGAAGACGTTAATCGCCACAACCGGGTTGACCCCGAATTTGCGCAGATTTTCAATGTGCTTGATCATATTGGCCGCGCCCATTTCAATGTCTGCGATGTTCTCCTCAAGCAGTGCCGGGTCCAATGGCTTACCGGGCACAATCTTGTATTTGCCAGTGTGCGCTTTGATGGCGCGTACCGTGACCACCAGCACCGCCGCATTAGGGCGCATCCCGGAGGCACGGCACTTGATATTGAAGAACTTCTCCGCGCCAATATCCGCGCCGAAGCCGCTTTCGGTAATCACATAATCGGTGGTGCGGGCGGCGATCATATCCGCTAACACGGATGAATTACCGTGGGCGATATTGGCAAATGGTCCAGCATGGATCAACGCGGGGGAGTTTTCCAGCGTCTGCATCAAGTTGGGTTTGATGGCATCACGCATGAGCACGGTGGCGGCTCCTGCTGCTTGCAAGTCCTCTGCGGTCACTGGCGTTTTATCACGGGTGTAGGCCACCACCATCTTACCGATGCGCTGGCGCATATCCTGTAATGAGGTGGTCAGCGCGAGGATTGCCATGATCTCAGAGGCGACGGTGATGTCAAAGCCGGTTTGACGGGGGATGCCATCACCGCGCCCACCCAGGCCGATGACGACATCACGCAAGGCCCTATCGTTGAGATCAACGACGCGCTTCCAGGGGATGTTGTTCACATCAATATTGAGATCATTGCCAAAATGTAGATGTGCATCGAGCATAGCGGCAACCAGATTGTGCGCGGCACTAATCGCGTGGATGTCGCCGGTGAGGTGCAGGTTAAAGTTTTCCATCGGGACGACCTGGCTGTATCCACCGCCAGCGGCCCCGCCCTTGATGCCGAAGGTTGGCCCCTGGGAGGGTTGGCGCAGGGTGACGACAGCCCGTTTGCCGATGTGTTTCATTGCCTGGCCCAGGCCCACGGTGGTGGTAGATTTACCCTCACCGAGTGGCGTGGGGGTGATGGCAGTCACATCGACGTATTTGACGTTGGGGTTTTCCGGCAGACGTTCCAGCACACCGAGATCAATTTTAGCGATGTACTTGCCATAATGTTCGAGGTCGGTGTCCGGGTCCAGGCCCATTTCCTCGGCAATCTGGTTAATGTGGACGAGGTTGGCCCCCTGTGCAATCTCCAAATCAGAGGGTACGGATAAATTCTTGGTCATTTTTGATCCTTTTGATACCGCAAAAAATAGTTACCTGTATTGTAATCTACACGGTAAAATGTGCCTATCACCACAGGGACCAAACCCATCTCATCAACCAAAATCTAACAAAACCCCAAAAATTTGGGGTGATTTGAATAGAACATCCAGCGTATAAACATATATAGACCAGTGGGCACTTTTTAAAAGGATGAGTCGATGAGTGCAGATAATAATATTACAGAAGGGAAAGCTGAACTTCAGCTTAGAGGTAAAATGTTGTTTGATCAACTAAAACATGGTGATAACGACGCCTGGGAACAGTTCTTGAAGCAATATGGGCCACGCTTGCGGGCGAACATTCGCCGCTCTTTGGGCAAACGTGGCATGCCGATGGATCGCGCCGATGATATTGAGCAAGATGTGTGGCAGTTTGT
>JGI12109J20283_10153646_pt1 | contig 10273 bp, 6 predicted proteins | sample ElkSlonscriptome_12_FD_20283 | JGI IMG/M metagenome (IMG submission 20283) | reverse complement strand
ATGGTTTTACCCCAGATAACAAGGCAAATTGCCCCGCCGCCGTTGAGGAAAGCCACGCCGTAGAGATGCCATAGTTGCAAAGCATCGGTGAGGTATAATCCCCCAATCATAACGGTAGACAAGGCCGCGATCGCGTCCCCCAATAGCTAATTCACCGAGATAGCTTTGGGCGGTAATGGCGGTAATTACGCCTCCTTTAAGACTATTCGCACCGATAATCAGGGTTTTGGGGTTGGTGGCCACAATTGACTTCTTTCCAAGCCGGGTCAATCTCAAGAGGTGGGGTAAAGATTTCGATGCAACGAGTATTAGTGGGGCGATTGCTCTTTGCCCCCCTAGAATTGCCCTGTGGCTTAGTCACAGCCGCCCTGGGTGCGCCTTACTTCTTGTTTTTACTGATGCGCGATCGCCCTTGAAAACTAACATTGCAGTATCCGTCCCTTTCCTAAAAGATCGGTAACCGCTTGGGGTGAAAGCGGTCGGGCCAGCAAATAACCCTGACCCAACTCACAACCCAATTCTTTGAGCCAGATTAACTGTTGTTCGGTTTCGATGCCTTCTGCGATCGCCGCCAATTCCAACTGATCGCTCAGTCCGACAATCGCCTGTACAATCTTATAATTGCGATCGCCCATCTGCATATTGCCCACAAAAGATTGATCGATTTTGAGATAATTCGCAGGAAGATTATACAAATAGCTCAGGGAAGAATAACCCGTCCCAAAATCATCAATACTAATGCGAATCCCAATATCTCTCAATTGGGATAACACAGCGATGGTCGCTTGGATATTTTCAATCAGCATACTCTCCGTAATTTCCAAAGTTAAAGAGGTCGCAGGTAGCCGGGACGCTTGTAGGGTTTGCTGCACGATTTGTACCAGGGAGGGTTGCCGTAAATCTTGACTCGAAAGGTTAATACTAATTCTGAGATCGTCAGTATCAGCAAACTGTCGCTGCCAAATGGCCACTTGCTGACAAGCGACTTGCAGCATCCAATGACTAATCGGCAAAATCAATCCCGTTTCCTCCGCAACCGGAATAAACTCAGCCGGAGAAATAAAACCTCGATGGGGATGCTGCCAGCGAATCAGGGCTTCAAACCCCGTTAGTCGTCGCGTTTTGAGGTCAACAATCGGTTGATAGTAGGGCCTAAACTCCTGCCGCGCGATCGCGATGCGTAAGTCCTGCTCCAAGGTCATGCGTTTTACCGTTTGGACGTGCATCTCAACATCAAACACTTCGTAGCGATTACGACCCCCGGCTTTGGCACGATAGAGAGCGATATCGGCATCTCTGAGGAGGTCAGAAGGGTCAGTATAAGCATCGGTTCCCCAAACAATGCCAATACTGGTGGTAATAAAGATGTCCTGACCATCAATCGAAGTTGTGCCAGTAAATTCGGTCAAAATGGATTCAGCGATTGCGACCGCAGTTTGCAGATTATGAAGATGTTCGAGTAAGATTACAAATTCATCGCCCCCCAAACGGGCAGCCATATCCGTAGAGCGAATCAGGTTTTGTAGCTTTTGAGCCACCGTAATCAACAAGCGATCGCCCACTAAATGCCCCAGACTGTCGTTGATAATCTTGAATTGGTCAAGATCGAGAAATAAAACCGCAAAGTGATAAGTCTGGGACTGATCAGCCCGCTTGAGAGCTAGTTCTAACCGATTCTTGAGTAAAGCCCGATTGGGCAAATCCGTCAGGGAATCGTGCAAAGAGCGATAGACGATCTGTTCTTCTACCTGTTTGCGATCGCTAATATCTAAATTCACACCAATCACGCGCAACGGTTGCCCCTCGGCATCTCGCTGGACAAGGGCATGAGCTTCAATGTGGCGAATCGTGCCATCAGGCCAAACAATCCGAAACTCAGTATCAAAGTCTTTCTCGCCGTTCAAAGCTTGCTGTAGGGCGGTTCGAGCCGGAATTAAATCTTCAGGATGTATTCCTGCTTCCCAAGCTTCGTAGACTTCGCTAAAGTCTTCACGGGTTACACCGTAAAGGTCATACATCCGGTCATCCCAAAGCAAGCGATCGCTCACCACATCCCAATCCCATATCCCCATGTGAGCAGAGTGAGTGGCTAATTCGAGTCGATTCGTTAAATCTTGGAGTTGAGTTTCAGCAAGTTTGCGATCGCTCACATCCAGAATGAGCGTATGCCATAATACAGAACCGTCGGGCTGTCGGGACGGTTGACCAATTCCCTGGAGCCACTTGCGACGACCGGATACCGTGGTAATGCGCCATTCACAATTCCAGGTTTCCAGGGTTTGAGCCGACTCGATCACCGAAGCTTGCATCACCGGTAAATCCGCCGGATCGACGATTTCCCACAGCAAACTAGCATCTTGCTCGACAAGATCGGCTTCAATTTCCCAAAGTTGAGAACACCCCGGACTCATATACAGCACTCTATCCGTTCCGTTGGGGTAAAGAACATAGCGAAATATCGCCCCTGGCACATTCGCGGCCATGTTGCGGAAGTTTGACTCACTGGTTTGCAACGCCGCAAAAGAAGCCTGAAGCCGTTGGGTCATCTGCTCGAAAGATTGACTTAACTCGCTCACTTCGCGAATGCGGCTGGTCGCGATCGCCCCCTGGAGTGGGTTTGACTGTAAGGAATTCTGGGTAATCTCCTTCGCAACTCGGTTAAGCCGCAGTAACGGTTTGGTAATCCAACGGGCCGTCAAAATGCTCGAACCCGTTGCCAATGCTAACGCGATCGAGCACAGTAAAATGGTGTTGCGAGTATTAGCCTGAATCTGTGCCATAAAATCCGATTCCGGCACAACGATAACAATCAGCCAATCCAAACCAAAATCATCAGAAAACGGCGTAATCTGCACAATTTCCCGTTCTCCATCCGTGATAAATTCAGTGCGTTCGACTTGTTGAATCCGATCGAGATCGTCAAATTGCTCGGTCAAATTTTCTGTAGTTTGCCGCACCAGGGCATTACTGCTATCAATCGCATTCAGTCGTTTCCGAGTTTCCCTGCCGCCATTATTGTCAATTTCAGAAAGTTGCTCACCCGTGGATGAAGCCACCAAATCGCCATTACGCTCGATGATAAAAATTTCCCCCGACTGCCCAATTTCAAGCTGTTCGAGAAAATCGCTGATTTGCCAAAGGGATAGCGTGGCATTCGTCACCCCGATTAGTTGCCTGGTTTCAGGATTGTAAATGGGACTGACCGCACTCAGAATATTAAACGGCGGATTGTAGTTCGGGTAAATGTCTGTCCAAATCAACTGCCCCGCGATCGCCCCATCCCGATACCAAGGGCGACTTTTGAGGTCAAAATCATCGGCTCTAATGAGTTCGTCGCGATCGCCCTGTCCTGAAATAGCATAGGTATGGAGTTGAGTTTGGCCGGGGTCAATGGCTCGCGTCACCAATTGCCCATCTTCAGTTACCCCCACTCCCACAACTTCCCCAGTTTCGTAACCCACCGCCGTGATAAATAACTCCGGGTGGTCGCGCATTTGATGCCAAAGATAGCGCGTTAAGAGGTCGCGATCGCCTAAATCAATCAGGTTTGACTGTTGATTCGCCAAGGTATCTACAATAAGGTCTTGAGGAATCTGGGTATAAGCGTTAATATACTGCACCGTTCGGGCAGTGATTTCCTGCCAAAGATTCTTGGCAACACTGTCAACCGCCTTTTGTCCATTGCGAATCGATAGCCACGCCGTTAAACCGACGGCCGCCGTAATCTGCACCACGAAAGGAACAATTAGAATAACTCTTAAAGGCGTGTGGGCAAGTAAACGACGCATTACCGAATAATTACTCAAAAACTCTATCAAACGACAAACATGAGAACTGTTTGTCCAAAATCATCTATCGCATCAAGGTCAACCCCTTTTTCTAGTAAAGCACGAACAAACTTAGGCTGTGTTGCCCACCCTGTCCCTGTAACCCGTTACTTAATAGACTTCTTTATGTTTGACGGGATTTATCTTTTAGATCGGAGAAATGGCAGACTGCACCACAGTCCAAACCAACAACAAACCATCGCCAAACACGCTAGAATCCCTACAAACCCATTGCCGTATAACCTCAAAGGAGAACATTAGTTATGTTTTTAGACGAACTCACTCCCATTGCCAAAGAATTGATGCAACAACCCGTTGCCTTTATGGGAGGCTTCTTTTCTGGCGTATTTCGTTTGAATGTCGCTGAAGAACCCTTAAAAAGCTGGTTAGAGCAACAAGGAGCAACCGTGACAACTGCTCCTTATGAAACCAACGGCAGTAATAAAGGCCCCCAGTCCATTGCCATTGACTAACTCAACCACGATCTCAATGCTGAAGTTGATCTAAAGTTCGATGCCTTCTCATCCAGGGCTTCTCTAAGATAGTCCCAAAGGGAATCGTTACTCGCGAGTAACTTTTCCCAATTAATTGTAAATCGTCGCCAATTGCGCGGAGGGTGAAACCAATGGTGAATAACCAACAACCAGAAATCCAAGAACATTATCTCGACCGAGATTGTACAACCTTATCTCGTCATGTCCTCCAACAGTTGCAAAGTTTTTCACCCGAAGCTCAAGACCTCAGCGCGATTATGAATCGTTTGGCTTTGGCCGGAAAGCTCATTTCCCGCCGTCTCAGCCGCGCTGGACTGGTAGAGAATGCCCTGGGGTTTACGGGGGAGGTGAATGTTCAAGGGGAATCCGTCAAAAAAATGGACGTTTTCGCCAATGATGTATTTATCTCGGTTTTTAAGCAAAGTGGCTTAGTCTGTCGCTTGGCTTCCGAGGAGATGGAAAAACCCTATTACATCCCCGAAAACTGCCCTGTCGGTCGTTATACCCTGCTGTATGACCCTATTGATGGCTCGTCTAATGTTGATATTAATTTGAATGTCGGTTCGATCTTCTCGATTCGTCAGCAAGAAGGGGACGATACCGACGGCGAAGCTAAGGATTTACTGCAAAATGGTCATAAACAAATCGCTGCGGGTTATATTCTCTACGGGCCAACCACCGTTTTAGTGTATTCAATGGGTCATGGGGTACATTCGTTTATTCTCGACCCCAGTTTAGGAGAATTTATCCTCGCTCAAGAAAATATCCAAGTTCCCCACCACGGCCCGGTTTACAGCGCCAATGAAGGCAATTATTGGCAGTGGGACGAATCCATCCGCGAGTATATCCGGTATATGCACCGTCACGAAGGCTATACCGCTCGCTATAGCGGCGCATTAGTCGGGGACTTCCACCGCATTTTGTTACAAGGGGGCGTATTTGTCTATCCCGGTACAGTGAAAAAACCTGAAGGCAAATTGCGCTTGTTGTACGAAAGCGCTCCTTTGGCCTTTTTGATTGAACAAGCCGGAGGTCGCGCCAGCACCGGGACTCAACCCATTTTAGATGTTGTCCCCGAAGAATTGCATACTCGCACTCCCCTCGCCATTGGTTCGACCGAAGATGTGCAACTGGTTGAATCTTTTATTGCCGATTGGATCAGACGTAAAACAGATAACGAAGCGATCGCGAAATAACCTCTATACTACCCCGAACCCACCGTTAAAGTTTTCAACCCTACTTTTATCAATTACCTACAGTTGATTTATGGTAACACTACTCGAAAATCCGCTCCGCCTTGGATTGCAACAACAGCGTACCCCTGAACCCCTGATTCTCGTCATTTTTGGCGCGTCGGGGGACTTGACCCAACGCAAGCTGATTCCTGCCCTTTATGACCTCAAAAAAGCCCGCCGCCTTCCAGCAGAAATGACGATTGTAGGGGTCGCCCGTCGCGATTGGAGTCACGATTATTTCCGCGAACAAAGCCGCATTGGAGTAGAAGAATTTTCCGATGGCATTGGTTCTGAAGCCGTTTGGGATGATTTTGCCGAAGGCTTATTTTATTGTTCGGGCAATATGGACGATGCGGACAGTTATCAAAAACTGAAAAGCTTTCTCGAAGAACTCGACGGCAAACGGGGAACTCGCGGCAATCGCGTCTTTTATTTAGCCGTTTCGCCCAAATTCTTTAAGCCCGGACTGCGACAACTCGGCGCGGCAGGAATGGTCAATGACCCCATGAAGCATCGCATCGTGATTGAAAAGCCGTTCGGGAAAGACCTCAGTTCGGCCAAATCTCTCAACCGGGTGGTGCAACAGGTTTGTAAAGAAGAACAGGTTTATCGCATCGACCATTATCTCGGCAAAGAAACCGTCCAAAATATTTTGGTGTTTCGCTTTGCTAACGCCATTTTTGAACCCCTCTGGAATCGCCAATTTGTCGATCACGTTCAAATTACCGTTGCAGAAACCGTAGGGGTTGAAGAACGGGCGGGTTACTACGATACCTCCGGGGCGTTGCGGGATATGGTGCAAAACCATTTGATGCAATTGCTGTTAATTACGGCCATGGAACCCCCCAACTCCCTCGATGCCGACAGCATCCGCAACGAGAAAGTGAAGGTGCTACAAACCCTACATTTAGCTGATGCCAACAATCTCGATCTCTGTGCCATTCGCGGTCAATATGCCCCCGGTTGGATGAAGGGCAAGCCCGTTCCCGGTTATCGCCAAGAACCGGATGTTAACCCAGAATCAACCACACCGACCTTTGTGGCCATGAAGTTAATGGCAGACAACTGGCGCTGGAAAGGTGTCCCGTTTTATCTGCGGACTGGCAAAAGACTCCCCAAGAAAGTTACCGAAATTGCCATTCAATTCCGAGAAGTTCCCCTCACGATTTTTAAATCTGTGGCGCAACAAACCAGCCCCAATATACTGACGATGCGGATTCAGCCCAATGAAGGGATTTCCCTGCGTTTTGAAGCGAAAATGCCCGGCCCTGAACTGCGGACGCGCAGTGTGGATATGGATTTCAGCTACGGTACGTCTTTTGGCATGGCCACAGCAGATGCTTATACCCGCTTGCTACTCGATTGTATGTTAGGAGATCAAACCCTCTTTACTCGCGCTGACGAGGTAGAAGAAGCTTGGCGCGTGGTGACTCCGGCTTTGTCGGCTTGGGATGCCCCGGCAGACCCGAAAACCGTGCCGCAGTACGAAGCGGGAACTTGGCAACCCACTGAAGCCGAATTTCTCCTCAATCGCGATGGCCGTCGTTGGCGCAGACTGTAACCTCAGAGTCCTCAAATAATTCACAACTCATCAATTGATTATGACTACTACGCCTCTTGTTTCTTTGCAAAACCCGAAAGATGTCTCGATTGAAGATATCGAAGCCGAATTGGGTCGTATTTGGCAAAACTCCAATATGGGGGATGAAGGCCCCACTGCTACCCGTGCGGCAACCTTTAGCTTTTTGATTTACGAACCTGAAGGCACACAGCAACTTTTGGCCGCGTTGAATTATTACACGGGGCCAGTTGATGGTATTGACGGGCCGCGCACGGTTTCGGCGATTAAAGCGGCCCAAAAAGCTTTTGATTTTGAAGTGACCGGGAAAAGCAGCCCGGAGCTGGTCGAGCGTTTGCAGTCGGAATACGACCGGAAGCGAAAGGAAGATAAGCTGACTTCGGAGAATTTAACCGCCGCGTTGCAATATTCGCCAGATTTAGATGGGGCGGGGATTGCTGACGCGATCGCAGTGGCAAATCCTTGTCGCATTATCACCCTTTGTCCCACCTTTGGTAAAGATGAAGGGGTCACGGCTCAGGTTTCGGCGTATTGCCCGATTCAAAAGCGCAGCAGCACGACTTTGATTTGCTGTGAGTATATTACTTTGCGCGGTACGGCGGTCGCCCTCGAACGCATTGGCGGCGTGATTGCCGAGTTGATGATTCCCGATTTGCCGAAGTTTGTTTGGTGGAAAGCAACCCCCGCCCCGAATTATGGCTTGTTTAAACGCCTGATGGATAATGGTGACAGTGCGATCGTTGATTCGAGTAGCTTTGTTAATCCAGAGATGGATTTGCTGAGTGTGGGTCAGCTACTGCAACACAATCAAGCCATTGTCGATCTCAATTGGCGACGCATTGCCCCTTGGCAAGAGTTAACCGCCGAGGCGTTTGACCCCCCGGAACGTCGTTCGGCAATCTGGGAAGTGGACCGGGTGACGATTGATTATGAAAAGGGCAATCCGTCTCAAGCGATTTTATTTTTAGGCTGGTTAGCCAGTCGTTTGCAGTGGAAACCCATTGCTTATACTGACGAAGGCGGCGATTACGATATCCGCCGTATTAAGTTTGTCAGCGAACAGCAACGGGAAATCGAAGCGGAACTCGCCGGGATTCCCACCGCAGATTGGGGCGATATTCCAGGGGATTTGATTAGCTTGAAGCTGAGTTCGACGAACTTACAAGCGGATTGCTGTACGGTTCTGTGTTCGGAAACCACAGGCTGTATGCGGATGGAAGCAGGCGGCGGCGCACAGGCTTGTCGCATTAATCAAGTGACTTCCCTCTCGGATCAAAAAACTGAGGAGTTGTTGAGTCAGCAACTCCAACAATGGGGTCGCGAAATGCTGTATGAAGAAAGTATGGCGGTGGCGACTACTATCATAGCCTTGAACCAGGAAGATTAATGGCGATCGCGATCGCCGCAGAACGCAGTGGGGCAGGGAAAACGACTGTTACTCTAGCCCTGCTGTCGTTTTTGGCGCGTCAAAAATTCTCGGTACAATCGTTTAAGGTGGGGCCGGATTACATCGATCCCATGTTTCATACAGAGGTGACTCAACGCCCCTGTCGCAATCTCGACCCAGTTTTAACTTCGACTCAATATGTCCGCGATTGTTTTACTCGTCACTGCTACAGCGCAGATTATGCCTTAGTGGAAGGAGTGATGGGGCTATTCGACGGTGTGGCGATTCCCCCCCAGCTTCAGTTTGAGAAACCGGGTTCTGAGTCTATTTCTGACTTTGCGAGTACGGCTCATATTGCCCGTTTACTCGATATTCCCATTTTATTAGTCGTTGATTGTAGCAAGCTGTCTGGGTCTGTGGCCGCGATCGTTCACGGTTATCGCAGCTTCGATCCCCGTCTGCGCTTTGCCGGAGTTGTTCTGAATCGAGTGGGGAGCGATCGCCATCTAGAACTACTTGAAAATGCCCTAGAACCCCTCTCAATTCCAGTTTTAGGGGTTTTGCGTCGAAATCAAGAAATAACTCTGCCCGATCGCCATTTAGGGCTAGTTCCCACCGCCGAACACCCACAACTCCATCGTTTTTTTGACCAGTTGGCTGACATGGCTTCGCGTAGTTTTGATTGGCAGAAATTATTACCGTTGCTCGAAGTTGAGCCATCTCCAATATCTCAGGTTCAATCCCCGGTCACCAATACTAAGTCAGTTCGGATTGGGATTGCACGCGATCGCGCCTTTAACTTCTATTATCAAGATAACCTCGATTTACTCACTCAACTCGGCGCACAACTCATCCCCTGGAGTCCTCTCCACGACTCCCGCCCGCCTCCTGACCTCCACGGCCTCTACTTCGGCGGTGGCTTCCCAGAAGTCTTCGCTGCCCAACTCGCAGACAATCAAACTGCTTGTCAAGCCGTACACAAAGCTATTCAAACCCAACTCCCTACTTATGCCGAGTGCGGCGGCTTAATGTATCTATGCCAACACCTCACAGATTTTGACAACAAAACTTGGAACTTAGTCGGCGCAATTCCCGCCCAATCCGTCATGAGTCCCCGCTTAACCCTAGGTTATCGCCACGGCACAGTTTTACACTCCAACTTCATTCTCAACCCCAACGAAACCGTCTGGGGTCACGAATTCCATCGTTCGCAACTCTCCCCCCTAGCCCCTCAACCTTTGTTTCAACTTACGGGACTCAGCCCCGACTTCTCCCCCTATAACGAAGGCTGGGGAAATTCCCAACTCCACGCTTCCTATCTACATTTGCACTGGGGAACGCAAACCTTTATTGCTCACAGCTTTCTGCAACATTGCCAAGGCTTTCAAAATCTCTAAATGCAAAATTGCTTCATTCTGGTAATGTCAGAATGAAGCAATTTTGAGATATAAGAACCTGGCACTGAGCTATTTTCCCAGGAGGTGGCCCTCCAAGTATCTTGGCCGCTCACAAGTTTCACAGCCGAGTTCGGGATGGAGTCGGAGTGGTGCCTTGTGGCTAACAGCACCAGGAAAGAGAATGAGGTAAGTAGAACCCTCAAGACTGCATAAGTGAAAAGCTGAAAAGAGTCGAGGTCAAGCCCTCGGTCTGTTAGAACGTCTCGGCTGCATCCATTACTGGACTTCCACCTAACGCCTATCAACGGATGTTCTTTCCGTGACCTTACCTGGTTAACCCAGTGAGAGTACTCA
>JGI12109J20283_12167317_pt1 | contig 10280 bp, 7 predicted proteins | sample ElkSlonscriptome_12_FD_20283 | JGI IMG/M metagenome (IMG submission 20283) | reverse complement strand
GACAGGCCACACCTGCCATGGAATCACGCCAAAGCGGTGTTATCAACCACCCTCTGTAACAGGTTGATCTGACTCATAAACCTACCGGACAGACACTAAGCCCAATTTTTCCCGTCAGGCTCGGAAGGCAGCTTCAAGAGCCGGCAGGGCCAGCCCGTGGGGCGTCAATGGTCCTGGACGGGAACAAGGCCGACGCTGTCATCATCGTCAGGAACCGGACGATAAGCGGTGCGCCGCCCATGTCAGGCTGAGAGGGCAGCCGTTCTGCCTGACGGAAACAACCGCGACTTTGATCGGTGAAGGAGCGGCGGGATCGAGCCGCGCGGTCGCGGGTCGATCAACTCTCTACAACATGCATAACCGGGGGGAATTGCATGGAACGACATCGAATCCTTGGAGACAAGGTTGTTCTCTATCGCCGGGTCGAAGGCGGTAACTGGCATTGCTATACCTTCCTGAAAGGAAAGGAATGGCGAAAGACCACCCGGCAAAAGAACCTCGCAAAGGCGAAGGACTTTGCCACGGACTGGTATACGCAGCTGTGCACGCACCTGTTCGGAAGCGAAAATCCGGGGAAGATGTTTACCCAGGCCGCGCGCGCGTTCCTGACCGAATACAAGGCCATGACGCATGGGCGTCACGGTGCGGACCCGCTCCAGATACATCGGGACCGCCTTCGGCTCCATCTCCTGCCGTATTTCGACGACGCACATCTATCCGAAGTCACGTCCGGCGCGGTTCAGCAGTATCGCGCCCATCGTCTGGCGGAGCCGGAACAGGACGCGCGAAGCGAAGGCGCCCCGGTCGGTCGCGGCGGGCCGAAAGGATGGAAGCCGCCCGGCCGGAAGACGGTCGAGGACGAGATCGAGACGCTGCGCATGGTTCTCGAAACTGCGCAGCGCCATGGCTGGATAGACAGAATTCCCGACCTTTCCGACCCATATGAGCCGACACCCAAAGCCAAACCGAAGCTCTGGTTCACCCCGTGGGAGTATAGGCAACTCTGTGCCGCGCTGCGCCGGAACGCCGAGAGCCCTACAACTGGTCGCGACAAGGTCGAGGCGGGACAATTGCACGACTACGTCATTTTCATGGTCAATGCCGGGCTGACGCCATCCGAAGCGGAGGCCCTTCAATATCGCGATGTCCAGATCGTCCGCGATGACGCCGACGAGCAAATCCTGGAAATCGCGGTGCGCGGCAGCGACGGTATCAACTACTGCCACAGCACGCCGGCGGCGGTACCCGCGTTCGAGCGCATGCTCGCCCGAAACAGGCCGCGTCCCGACGACCTTCTGTTCTCAGGTCGGATCAGGAAACTGTTCAACGATATTCTCAAGGCGAGCAATCTCAAGCTCGACCGGAAGGGCAAGGCCCGTACAGCAGACAGCCTCCGTCACAGCTATATCTGTTTTCGCTTGCTGGAAGGCGTGAGCCTTCACGAGGTAGCAGAGAATTGCCGTACCACGGTCGAAACAATAGAAAAGCACTACGCCGTCCATCTGGTGGACCTTGCTGATGCTTTGCTGATCGACCTTCGATCCGAAAAGCACACTGCTTCTAAGCGTCTCGGGATGGAAAACGACGGCCATCGGCCGGAAGCATAACTCTCAGCACCCGTCAGGCTCGGAAGGCAGCTTCAAAGAGCCGTCAGGGCCAGCCCGGTGGGCATCAATGGACCTGGACGAGTACGAGGCCGCCGCCTTCTCATCGTCTGGAATCGGACGATAAGCGGTGCGCCGTTTCTCAGCCAGGCAGCGAAGGTACCTTCGTCAGCCGTCCGTGCCGGCCCGGTGGGCATCAACGGCGCGGGGCGCATCCCCGACGCAATCTTTCATCGTCCACCTCCCGCTGTTCTACCGCATCGCATCCGCTGCTGCGTAGCCTCGTTTCATCCGACACCTGTGTTCGGCCGCGCTCTTGTGGCGGGACCGTGGCCGCCGGCCGGCGTACGGCAAGGCCAAGGCAAGGGCGCACGGACGCTCCCGTGTGACCCGCGCCAGTCGCTGTGCGCCGCCTTGCCGCCCGCCGTCTCACCCGGCGGCCCGTTGCGTCCCCGCAATCGCGCTTCAACCGAACACAGGAGGACGTAACAATGAAACTGATTACCAAAGCGCAGCGGGACAGGATGCTCGCGAACGGCATTCGCAACGCCGAAGACCCCGAGTTCGATCCCGAACCCGTCGTCAAGCTGTTCACGCCGGACGCCGCGGCGACCTGGCTTTTGTCCGAGCTGGACCCGGACGACCCGGATATCGCCTTCGGACTCTGTGATCTTGGGCTCGGCTGTCCCGAGCTGGGCAGCGTGCGGATTTCCGAGATCGAGGCGGTGCGTGGCAAGCTGGGCTTGCCCGTGGAGCGCGACCTCTACTTCTCCGCAGACAGGCCGCTTTCGTCCTACGCCGAGCAGGCCCGGCTCGACCGTTGCATCAAGGTGTGAGAGGGGCTGTCATGACAACCAACATTACCGACGCCCACCGCAATGCCTTCAATGCGCTGACCTCGGGAGACTACGACAATTTCGCGCTGTTTTCGTGTTTCGTGGACGGCGCACCTGCCGCCGCGATCGCCGCCGTCAACCGCGACGGCGACGATTTCACGATCACGCCGCTTTTTATCAGCGTCACGCCGGAAATGGAGCTGACCGATCACGACGGCCATCCGCCGCACGACATTTGACGAAATTGCAGAGTAGCGCCGTTATCAGCCGGCGCGGCATTTTTTTACTGTTTCCCGTCCGGCTCAGAAGGCAGCTTCAGGAGCCGTCAGGTCCGTCCCGGTGGGCATAAATGGCTCGGGGCTTCACATATAAAGAACGGATCAGGCCCAGCGAACCAGGTCGGCCTTCGACAGTCTTTCCAGAACGTCTTCAATCCGGCCCACGGCTTCCTCTATGTCTTCGTCACTCGTGTCGAAACCAAGGCTGAAGCGGACGGATGCTTCAGATTCGTCGCCGGTCAGGCCAATAGCTTGCAGGACATGCGACGGCTCAGGAATGCCTGACGTGCAGGCCGAGCCGGTCGAAGCCGCTACATGCGGCTGCAATGCACCAAGTATGTCATGGGCTGAGAACCCGGTGAATCGTACATTAGCGTTGCCGGGGTGGCGGGCTTCCCCCGCTGAGCCGTTGAATGCTATCGGCCATGGCAGGCCCATGAGCTTTTCGACAAAGTCGTCGCGGCGACTGCGTAGCTGTGCGCGTCTTTCTTCGGCACCGTTACCGGCGAGTAAATCTGCCGCCTTGCCCATACCGACGCAAAGCGGCGTTGGTAATGTGCCGGACCGCAAGCCGTTTTGTTGGCCCCCGCCGTAAATCAGCGGTTCGATCCGATCTTGCAACTCCCGCGCAATATAAGCGGCCCCAATACCCTTTGGACCGTACATCTTATGTCCGGATAGGCTAAGAATATCTGCGTAATCGCCGAAGCTTTTCATATTCATTGCAATCGGCGCTTGCGCTGCGTCACAATGAAATATGCACCCATGACTTCTGACGATTTTGGAGAGTGCCCCGATATCTTGAATTGTTCCGATCTCGTTATTGACCGCCATGATCGATACGGCAAGCACGTCTTCATCCAGTGCCGCTTCCAGAGCGGAAATCTCAATAAAGCCTCTCTCATCAACGGGGATGTGTTCGACGGAGAACCCGAGTTGTTCTTCCAGCGCCCTTCCTGCGGCTAGCACGCATTTGTGCTCGATGGTGCTGACCAGAACGCGCCGGCGATTGCCGCCAGCCGCGCGACGCGCCAGCCCCAGCAAGGCCAAATTGTTAGACTCGGTTGCACCTGACGTGAAGATGATTTCGTCGGCATCCGCGCCGATCAACCCCGCTACGCGGGTGGCAGCATTCTCGACCGCCTGCGCGGATTCCCATCCGAGTCGATGATCCGACGAATGCGGATTGCCGAACGATTCGCTATGATGCGGCGCCATTTCCGCCAAAACACGGCTATCGATGGGTGTTGTGGCCTGATGGTCTAGATAGAGTGTCTTTCTAATTCGCATGTGATTTCAGCATGATAGACTAAGAATGCCTCTGTCGATGCGGGGCTCCCACGATCACGGCCTTCTGGAGCATCGTTCCAGCTTCTGTTGACCATAGCACGCCGCCTCAGCTACAGTCGAGCTGGACGCATCATCCAGTAAGGCGGGGGGGAACATGTCGCGCGGGCCACTATTTCAGCAAGACTATAACGCGCAGTTCTCGGGCCATGAAACCTTCCCGCTGCGCTACGGGTGGCTGAAGAAGGTTTTCGACCGTGTCGCCGAGACCGAAGAGGAAGCCGCCAACCGCACCGCCTGTTGGGGCGACGATGCCATTGCGCGATTCGGCGTTGGCAAGAACATGGTCGCCTCAATGCGTCATTGGGCCAAGGCGGCCCGAATTATAGAAGAGCCCGAAACGAACTCCGTCCGAACCACGGAGCTTGGTCGCCTGTTGTTCGGGCCGAACGGACTTGATCCATGGATGGAGCACCCCGCCACGCTATGGCTGATGCATTGGCAATTGGCTGGTCATACCGACAAAACAACGCAGTTGGCCGGTCGTCCCGAAAAGACAACGTGGTTCTGGGCGTTTAGTCATTATCCGGCGATCACCTTTGAAAGAGACAAGCTGGAAAAACTCCTGGCCCGTTTTATTCGGGACCGAGGATGGCCGAGTGTCGCGGCGACGACGCTCAAGAACGACGTTGCCTGCTTTATCAGGACCTATGTTGCCCGGCAACAGTCCGGGAAAGCAGGACATGACGATCCGCTTGAATCTCCTCTGACAGAGCTTGGCTTGATCAAGGCTGTCGGCAAAAAGGATGGCTTTCGTTTCCTGCGCGGCCCGAAAACAACATTGGGTGATGGCGTTTTTGCCTATGCCCTCATCGATTTTTGGTCACGCTACGCGCCGAATGCTGCCACGCTCTCTTTCGAGGCCATCGCACATGAGCCCGGTGGGCCGGGCCGGGTATTCCTGTTTGACGAAGACGATGTTGCAGACCGGCTTGCCGCGCTAGACGATGCGACCGGCGGTGCTTTGCGCTGGTCCGAGACAGCCGGTTTGAAACAGGTCGTTCGTAACATCGATATCGGGAAGGACACGTCGATGTCGTGGGTTCCCGGCGACTATGGCGCGCTTGCCGGTAAGGAGGCTGCGTGATGGCTTTGAGTGACCGTGTCCGCATAGCCCGCCGTTTTCTCAGATCGATCCGCATCGATGCCGACCTTGGCGATGCCGCCGCCCTCGAAGGATTCATCTGCCCGCAATCATCCGCCGACATCCTCATGACGATGGCGCGTCACGTGTCCGAAACAGGACAGGGCGCGTTCACATGGACCGGTCCTTACGGCAGTGGCAAGTCGAGTCTTGTCGTGGCCCTTAGTGCGTTGCTCAACGGCAATGCGGGATTGCAGAAAGAAGCGACGAAGGTCTTCGGGCAGAAGCTGACGAAAGCGGTCTGGACGGCGTTGCCGCATGGCCCCAAAGGATGGCGTGTCCTTCCTGTTGTAGCGCGGCGCGATGATCCCGTCACCGTTATCGGCGAAGCCGTGAAGCAGGCCGGGCTGGTGTCGCGTCAGCCGCGCGGCGGCTGGACCGAAAGCAATCTCATTGCCACGCTGACTGAAGCTGCCGCCGAAAAACCGAAAACGCACGGGGGACTGGTCCTGTTCATCGACGAGATGGGCAAGTTCCTTGAAGCTGCCGCACAAGACGGTTCCGACATCTATATCCTTCAGCAACTCGCCGAGGCAGCGTCACGGAGTCAGGGCCGGTTCCTTGTCGTGGGCGTGCTGCATCAGGCATTTGAGGAATACGCCCATCGCCTGTCGCATGAGATGCGAGACGAGTGGGCGAAGATCCAAGGGCGTTTCATCGATCTTGTTGTCAATACGGTGGGTGAAGAGCAGATCGACCTGATCTCCCGCGCGATCGAAAGCGACCATCACCCTGAAAAGCCTGGTGCGTTGGCTGCCGCCGTCGCCGCAATTGCGCGTCGGGATCGCGCCGACGACGCGGAGCGGCTCGCTTCCATGCTGGAATCTTGTTGGCCGCTGCATCCGGCCGTCGCATGTCTGTTAGGGCCGATGTCACGGCGGCGCTTTGGCCAGAACCAACGCAGCATATTCGGTTTCCTGAATTCGTCCGAGCCTCATGGTTTCCAGGACTTTCTTAGTCAAGCAGCGGACGGTGAACTCTATGGCCCTGACCGGCTTTGGGACTACCTTCGTGTTAATCTGGAGCCGTCGATTCTTGCCTCTCCTGACGGGCATCGTTGGGCCGTGGCGGCGGAAGCGCTCGAACGCTGCGAAGCTCTGGGTGGTGATGATCTTCACATCAAACTCCTCAAGACGATTGCCGTCATTGATTTGTTTAAGGAACGATCGGGCCTCGTCCCGAGCGCCAGCTTGTTGCAGGCCTGCTTTCCAGACACACCGCGCAACGCGCTTGAGGCAGCGCTATCACGTCTGGATGGCTGGTCTCTCACTATATTCAGGAAGTTTCTTGGCGCTCATACCATTTATGCCGGAAGCGACTTTAATATCGAACAGGCAACCCGCGATGCTCTGGATGAAATAGATGAGCTTGATTTCGATGAGCTGAAGACACTCGCCGGGCTTCATCCGATCCTTGCCAAACGTCACTATCACGAGACGGGCGCGCTCAGGTGGTTTGACGTGAATGTCGTCCCGCTCAGCGGTCTGGTTGAATTTGCCGAGAAACTTAAACCTGAGAACGGCGCAATAGGTCACTTCCTTCTGGCAATTCCGACCGAAGGTGAAAAGCAAGATCTGGCCGACAAGCTTTGCCAGAAGGCGGCTCGCTATAGCGGGGACGACAAAGGCGATATCGTTGTCGGGATATCCAAACAGTCCTGGGCGGTGGTTCCGATGGCGCGTGAATTGTTCGCACTGGATAGCGTCAACAATGACCATCCCGAACTCACTGGCGATCCTGTTGCGCGGCGGGAGGTCACCGCGCGCCTCGCAGCATTGCAGGCCCTGCTGGAAGCGGAGCTTAATAAAGCTTTCGACAATGCCTCGTGGTTCCGAAAGAACCACCAGAAGAAGCCTTTGCGACAAGCCGATTTGAACATCGTTGCCTCGGAATTGGCCGACCGGAGATTCCCGGATGCGCCGCGTCTGCATAACGAATTGCTCAACCGTCAGAAGCCATCGAGCAACGCCATAACGGCGCAGAACAAACTATTGTCCGGTATGGTCGTCAATGAAGGTGAACAACGCCTCGGCATAGAGGGTTATCCCGCCGAAGGCGGCCTGTTCGCTTCCATACTCGAAGCGACGGGGCTGTACGCGCGGGACGGAAGGAGGTGGCGTTTTGTCTCGCCCACGTTAGGCGGTGCCGACCCTTGTCGCCTGGCCCCGATGTGGCAGGCTGCGTTTGATCACATGAAGAACCACGCAGATCGCACTGTCCCTGTCTCCGAGTTGTTCGATCTATGGCGCAAGCCGCCCTTCGGCGTAAAGGACGGTCTCATGCCGATTCTCGCTGTCGCCTTCATGCAGTCGCAGCGCGACAAGCTCGCTGTCTACCGGGACGGCATTTTCAGGGCGAAGTTCGAAGATGTGGATGCGGAATATCTTGCCAAGGACCCGAGTTTCATCCAGCTGCGTTGGATGGACCTTACGGATGTCGCGCGCCGCCTGCTATCGAGTATGGCTGACATTGTCCGTGATCTAGATACCACGAACGAGCTTGTGCATCTTGAGCCCATAGATGTCGGACGCGGGCTAGTGTCGATCTACGACGCTCTCCCGAAGTGGACGACACGGACGATGCGGTTGTCCTCGAACGCCGTGAAGATTCGTGATCTTTTCAAACGCGCCCATGATCCCAACCAGTTTCTGTTTGACGATATTCCGGCGATGCTTGGTGAAGACGTTTCCGTTGCGAAAGAAGACGATTTGCGCCGCATAGTCGGAAGTGTCCGGGAGGGGCTGGAAGAGCTTGTTCAGGCTTATCCGGCGATGCTGCATCGCTTGCGCGATATTATGCTTGCGGAGCTGCAGGTTCCGAACCTCTCGCCGCAGTCCCTTTCGGAACTGCGCGAGCGCGCTGAGAATATCAGGCAGCTTGCCGGAGACTTCAGGCTCGACGCTTTTGTCAACAGGCTATCGACGTTCGATGCTAGTGACGGGCGCTTCGAAGACATAGCCAGCCTCGCCGTCAACAAGCCGCCGCGAGATTGGGTTGATCCCGATCTTGACCAGGCTTCGATCGAACTTGCAGATATGGCACAAAAATTTCTCCGCGCGGAGACCTATGCCCGTGTCAAGGGACGTCCCGATAAGCGACAGGCTATGGCCGTCGTTATCGGCATGAACGGCCGGCCGGCCCCCATGCTTGAGGAGTTCGATATTGCTGACTCAGACCGCGCAGCCGTGAATGCGCTTATCGAGCGCGTTGCGGCAACGCTGGACGAGTCCGATACCGGCCAGCGCAGCATCATTCTTGCCGCGCTAGCGGAACTCAGCACGCGCTATATGCAGAGTCTGCCGACGGTGAAAAAGAACGGAAAAGGAAAGGCGGCTTCTTGACGACGGAATCTGTAAAGCACGTACTCGGTCTATCTGGCGGGCGCGATAGTGCCGCGCTAGCCGTTTATATGCGACAGCATCATCCCGAACTCGACATCGAGTATTTCTTCACGGACACGGGCAAGGAACTGCCGGAGGTCTACGAGTATCTCGGGAGGCTGGAAGGCTTTCTCGGAAAACCGATACTGCGGCTGAATCCTGACCGGGATTTCGACTTCTGGCTCAAGCAGTACAATGATTTCCTCCCATCGCCGCAAACCCGCTGGTGCACCCGCCAGCTTAAGCTGCGTCCCTTCGAGCGCTGGCTTCGCCCGATGCTCGACGACGGGATGACGATCTACAGCTATGTTGCGATTCGCAGCGACGAAGAATACCGGGAAGGGTATTCATCAAAAAACGAAAAGCTCATCATAAAACTCCCCTTCAAGGAGGCCGGGATCGACAAACCCGGCGTGCTGGATATCCTCGAAGGTGCAGGGCTTGGCTTGCCGAAATACTATTCGTGGCGGACACGCAGCGGATGCACTTTCTGCTTCTTCCAGCAGAAGATTGAATGGGTACGCCTCAAGGAGCAGCACCCCGAGGCTTTTGAGGAAGCCAAGGCGTACGAAAAAAACGCCGTCGAGCACGGTTCTCCGTTTACGTGGAGCCAAGGCGAGTCACTTGACGAACTAGAGCAACCGGAACGCATAGCGCAGATCAGAGCCGACCACGAACAGCGGGTCGCGCGCATGCGCTCGAAGGCGCAACCCAATCCGCTTAGGCCGGATAACGAGCCTCTGGACATAGATGATTTGTACGGTAAGGCTAAGGTTTGTCTAGCGTGTCATAAATGAAATGAGATAACGACAGGTATCTCCACATAACGTGCATTTGAGACATGATATCGTCACTATCTAACTAGGTCGAGATAATCGACGATATCATCTCTGTAGTTTGCGGCGAACTCACGAATTCGAGCCGTATCGATACCTTTGAATTGCAGTCTGCGCGCAAGGTAGACCGCTGTCCAGTCAAGTATACGCATGATGTTCTGGGCCCATTCATGAGCTTCACAAACGGTCCTTAAAATATTTCCAACTGTGTCATCCGCCACGTCGCCATTCATTCTGAGATCATTCTCACATTCGGCGATTAACATGCCGAGCCGAAGTGCAACATCAATCATCAAAACTGGGAAGCGTTCATCCGTGTCGCGAACCCCAGAATCAATTTGACCTGCTATACTAGCCACCACCTCGTTTCCGAGATTCATACAAAACGATCCAAGCTTTCCGCCGTGCCCGACTAAGCTCAGCAGGATCACAGTCCCGAATACTTTCCGGATCATTCCGATGCATTGTTGATGATCGAGAGGACGTTCCGGATCGAAAACGCGGATAGTGTCTTTGTTTAAGTCCGCCAAAGCATGGTCAACGATTCTATCGTCCAAGTGATCGAGAACTTCGGGCAGATCAACATCCAGCAATGCATATCCAAGTTCACCGAATGCATTGCTTAGATATTCTTCCATCCCGATGAAGTGAAAGATGCGTGCTGCCTCAAGATAGAGTTTTGCGGCAGCCTGGTGGTTCCCGAGATTGCTTTCACAATTCCCATGCGTTTTCCACGACGATCCGGACACCGATTCCGCCAACATCCGGACACCGGTTCCACGAACATCCGGACACCGGTTCCACGAACATCCGGACACCGATTCCACGGGCATCCGGACACCCTTGAAGGGGGTG
>JGI12109J20283_10398322_pt1 | contig 10280 bp, 9 predicted proteins | sample ElkSlonscriptome_12_FD_20283 | JGI IMG/M metagenome (IMG submission 20283) | reverse complement strand
TTCGAAGCCGACTGGGTGCAACCCACTTTCCACCGTGTGCAGCACGGCGACGGCGTCGACGTCCAGTCCCGCGCTATCGACCGTCGGAGTCGGGTCGTAGATCGGGTCGCCGTCGGCATCGGTGACCGAGCCGTCTCCGAGGATGTCGACCAAGCGGACGTGGGTGACCGAAGTGGTATCTAGACCGGGGGTGCCGGCGAGCACCTCTAGATCAAAGGGGACACCAAAGCCGGCGCGATACTTACCGGCCAAATGATGCAGCTGTGTCGGGTCCAACGTGCCGAACGCACCGGTCGGATCCGCAGTCAAAGAATCCGCCGGAAAGCGGACGAACTGGACGCCGTCGGAGGAGACTTCGACGAAACCGAGTTCCAGGAAGTCATCTGAAAACGAGTTTTCGAAGACAGCCAAGTCGAAGCCCAGACCGTCCCGGATGGGGCTGTCAAACGTTAGCGTCAATGTTCCGCCACGGCCCAGTGAAACGACGCGGTCGAAGGAACCTTCCGCCGGCCCGGTTGCCTCGCTGGGGTTTTGCCAATCGCTGGAAACCGCATCGCCCGGCGAGTAGTCCGCCACGGCAGAGGCCCAGCCGACGATTGCCGGATCGTCTGCTGGAATCGCCGTGGAGCCCGGCATCCCGGCGGGCGGTGCGTAAGGCCCTGCGGCCAGTAGGCGGCGGTCCTCCAGTCGTTCGAGATAACCGCCACCGGTACGGCGAGTCCCGGCACTGCTTCGACCGTTCCGTCGTCTAGCGGTGATCGTTTTGAGGTGTCGCGGAAAAAAAGGGGACATGAAGTGACTCTAGAAAGAAATGGTTTCTTGACCGTTGCGGGTGCACAGCGCAGCGAGTGCCTCTAGATCGGTCGAATCAGGCAAAAAGGCTGTCGAAGCGTCGCCGCGAAGAGCCATCGCACCGCCGACATGAAAGCTGCGCATGTCGTTTTCGAAGGCGGGGGCTTGGTTGACCGCGAACGCTTGGTCGAACAGGTTCCGGCCGTTGATCCACTGCCCGTCCGGGAAATTCGCATCTTCCGCGACCATCATGGTTTGGCTGCTGCCGTCGGGGACATCTTTCAGCCCCAACGCCCGGTCGTGGATCATCATGCCGCGAGGCGGTTGGTTCGTACTGACGATGCGTTCCCCGTAGATTCCCCCGTAGTCGGTGGCACCCCGTTCGTCGTGCCGGGGGTCGCCACGCGGCGTGCTGGGACAAAGAAAGACCGAGGGGGCCGCGAAGGCGGCGGCTGCGTTGGCGGGATCGTCGAAGGCGAGTCGAAAGTCGATGTCGTCCCACAGCGGTTTCAGTTCTAGCTGCGGCAACAGCATCGCCGACCAAGCCAGTTGTTTACCGTTGGGAACCTGAGGTCTGACCTCGATCGCCCCCGGAGGAAACTTGTCATAGATCGCGTGGTAGTGATGCAGGGCAACGCCGATCTGGTGCAGATTGTTCTGGCAACCGACGCGTCTGGCGGCTTCTCGGGCCGCTTGGACGGCGGGCAGCAAGAGGGCCACCAATGCTCCGATGATTGCAATGACGACCAGCAATTCGACCAGGGTAAAGCCACGGCGTGGCGACCCGGTCCCCGGAGAACTCGAGGAATTTGGCAAAACGTTACCCTTGGAAATGAACAAGACGTACGCTGAGGCTCGGCGACAGAGACGTAATGTCCCTGCGTCGGACTGCAACGGTGTCTGTCCAAAGAAAACTTCAACAACCGTGACGCCGACCTCGCCCAAGAAGGTCCACAGACGTCCGATGGAGGGTAGGTCTTCTGACTCCCGACGCGGACCAAAACACTCGCCTTCTCACCACGAACCAGCGGACAAACCGTCGGAATCGGGTAATGGCATTAAGAGGAATGTCTTGGCGAAACGAAGCAGTAAGGGCTACGTTTCACGTCGGATACAGCGGCCGGGCCGTCTCGGAATTTCACCGAAGTTCCCTGTTCACACCCCGGGATAGCATTCCCGGGGCGTCACCACCCATCGTTGAGTCGAAGTATTGACTTGCCGGTACAGCTTGTCAACGACCTTGATTCAGGGCTTTAGGAAGGACTTTATTCCAGGCCGCTCAGTTGGTCTTCCAGGTGGGCGAAGTAAATCGACTTATCGGCTTCGTATCGCTCTGGGTCGCCTTCAGCTTGTTTCCAGCGTGCGACTTTCGTCTCTTCAAACTGGATCGCGGTTTCCGGGTTCTGCCGCAGGTAATCGCGAAGTCTGATCGCTCGCTGCAAAAAATCGTCGTCCGGATGCAGCAAGAAAACACGGTGCGTCGGTTCGCCGTGCCGGGGTTTTTCCAGCGTGACGGCGGAGGCAGCCCAATCGGCGGTGTCGACGCGGCGAAAATTCAGTCCTTCGATGGAATCCACCGCGCCGCTCAAGTCATCGGGACGGCTGATTACGGCGACGACGTCGATGATCGGCTGAGCGATCAGCCCCGGGATGGCCGTGCTGCCGACGTGCTCGACCGTCGTCACGCGACCTTGGCAACTGTGAAGCAGTCCGCTGCGGGTCTGTTCGAATTCTTGACGCCAGCGGGCGTCGTGATGCATCAGCCGTACGCGTCGTGGCGGAGAGGCGTCGCCCCGCCACGTTTCGTCCTCTTCCGACCAACTCATGATGGCTCGCTTTCGTCGCGTGAGGTATAACCCGAGCCCGGGACGCCGAGGGACCAACTATTGGCCGCGGCGCGTCTTTCGGGCTGTGTAAGCCGACTATCCGACCTTTTCCCAAACTGTATGGATCGTTACCGAATGGACAGTCCAGCCGATCCAAGTGCTTTGAGCAACCCGGAAGCTGGAGCGAAGCCGGAGCCGGAACCAGACTTGAATTTGGAGGCGGCCGTCTCGCCCTCACCGCTGGTTGGGGTGATCATGGGCAGCCGCAGCGATTGGGACACAATGCGTCACGCGTGTGAAATGCTCGACGAGCTATCGATTCCTCATGAGCGGACGGTCGTGTCGGCCCACCGGACGCCCGAGCGGATGGTTTCGTACGCCAAGTCGGCCGCCGGCCGCGGGCTGCGAGTGATCATCGCCGGTGCGGGCGGCGCAGCCCATCTTCCTGGAATGGTCGCCTCGGAAACGCGGTTGCCGGTGATCGGGGTTCCAGTCCAGAGTCGTGCCCTGCAGGGACTCGATTCGTTGCTGTCGATCGTCCAGATGCCAGGGGGCGTTCCGGTGGCGACGATGGCGATTGGCCGGTCGGGGGCGAAGAACGCTGCTATTTTTGCGGCCCGGCAATTGGCGGTGTTTGACTCGGCGCTGGCGGAGCGACTGGAGCAGTGGGTCCGCGGCCAACGTGAGGCGGTGATCGCGACGGCAGACGACTTGGGTGACGGCGACGGCAGATGAATTCATTCAGCGTCAAGACTGGAAGAAGGCAGTGGAAATTCAAACCATGACGGTCGATAGGACAACAGCCCCGGTGATCGCTCCGGGAGCGACGATCGGGATGGTCGGTGGCGGCCAACTCGGACGGATGTTCGCGATCGCGGCAGCACAGATGGGGTACCGGGTAGGAGTTTTCTGTGGAAAACCGGACGAGCCGGCGGCGCAGCTGGCCGCCTTTCACGTTTGTGGTCCACTATCGGACCAAGCCGCGATCGATGCTTTCGCTTCGCAGTGTGACGTGATTACTTTGGAATTTGAGAACATTCCCGCGTCGACCATCGAGGCTTGCGGCCGACACGCGCCTACTTTCCCTCACGCTTCGGTATTGGCGACGGCTCAAGACCGGTTGCAGGAAAAGTCGACGCTTCGATCGGCTGGTTTGCCGGTTACACCGTTTGAACCGGTCGGTGATTCGGAGTCGTTATCTCAGGCCGCCGAGAGCCTCGGTTGGCCGCTCATCGTCAAAACGCGGCGGAGCGGGTACGACGGCAAAGGGCAGCATCGCCTGGATGAACCAAGCGAAGCGTCGCTGGTCGACTGGGCCGGCGGCGGGAAGTGGATTGCCGAGGCATTGGTTCCGTTCGAAAGGGAAGTTTCGGTCATCGTTGCCCGATCCTCGCTCGGTCAGACGTCGACTTTCCCGGTACTGGAGAACGTGCATCGCAACCATATTCTTGAAACCAGTTGTTTGCCTGCTTCGATCGAGCCATCGCTCGCCGAGCGGGCTCGTCAGGTCGCGGTGGCCGCCGCCGAGCACCTCGAAGTGGTCGGGCTGTTGTGTGTCGAGATGTTTGTCGTCGGTGACGAGATCTGGATCAATGAGGTCGCGCCTCGGCCGCACAACTCAGGGCATCTGACGATCGAGGGCTGTCAGACCAGCCAATTCGAGCAGCACGTGCGAGCCATTTGTGGCCTTCCGCTCGGCCGGACCGACTTGGTCGCGCCGGCGGCAGGGATGATTAACCTGCTGGGCGATCTCTGGCCGGGCGAAGACGGCTCGCCCGACTGGGCCTCCGTGCTGGCAGTGCCTGGCGTCCGGCTGCATCTGTACGGCAAGAGCTCTGCCCGGAAGGGGCGGAAGATGGGGCACCTGACTTTGCTGGGGGAAAGCCCGCAGGAGGTGTTATGGCAGCTCCACCAAGCCCGGCCGTCGGCCGGCTGACGAGCCTGTCGCGTTGACCCTCTGCTGGACGGCATCTAGACTCTGGCGTTTTTTCCTCACCTCCCTCGACACGGGGTCCAATGGATCACGCCATTGCCAAAGCCGATACTTTGATCGAAGCGATGGGCTGGATCCGCCGCTTTCGAGGCAAAACGACTGTCATCAAACTCGGCGGCAGCCTGCTGGAAGACACCGTGGCGCTGCATCACTTGCTGCTCGACGTCATCTTCATGGAAACGGTCGGGCTGCGTCCGGTGATCGTCCACGGCGGCGGAAAAGCAATTACCGAGGCGATGAAGGAGGCGGGCGTCGAGTCGCGGTTCGTTCGTGGCCGCCGGGTCACCGACGAGGCTTCGTTGAAAGTCGTCGAGCGGGTGTTGGCCGCGGAACTCAACGTCCAATTGACCGAGATGATCGAGCATCTCGGCGGACGGGCGATGAATCTGTCGCCACGAACCACCTGTGTGTTGCACGGTCGAAAATTACAGGACATCGGCGTACCGGTTCAGCCCGACGGGATGTCAGATGACGCGACCGAATCAGCGACCGCGGCCGATGGGGCGGTCGATCTGGGGTTCGTCGGCGAGGTGACTCAGGTCGATCGGGATGTGATCGAAGGTCTGGCCTATACCGACCAAGTCGCAGTCATTCCGTCGTTGTGCGACGACGAAAACGGGCAACTTTACAACGTGAATGCCGACACCGCCGCGATGGCGGTCGCTCAGTCGCTGGGGGCGGACAAGTTGGTCTTCTTGTCGGACGTTAACGGTGTTCGGCGGGACAAGGATGACCCTGATTCGATTCTGCACAGTCTGACGGCGGCTGAAGCCCGCGAGTTGATCGCCGCCGGTGTGATCCAGGCTGGCATGATCCCTAAGGTGGAAGCGTGCCTGGAGACGCTCCACCGCGGAGTTCAAAAAATCCACATCATCGACGGTCGTCTGCGGCACTCTTTGTTGCTGGAGATCTTTACGACCGACGGGGTCGGAACCGAAATCCGTGCTTGAGCCGGACGTCTCGACCGCTTCGTGCTAACCTGTTCACCTATTCTCGCCCGCTCCACCGCTGGCCAGCAATCTCGCAATGAAACATTTTTTAAGTCTATTCGAATTGTCTCAGGCCGATTTGCGGCATCTGCTGGCGACCGCCAGTCAACTAAAAGGCGGATTGAGTCGTGGCGAACGTCCCGCGATTTTGCAGCACCATGTGCTGGCATTGCTGTTCGAGAAACCGAGCCTGAGGACCCGCGTCAGCTTTGAAGCGGGCATGGCGCAGCTGGGAGGCAGCAGTCTGTTCCTTGGCGACGACGTGGGTTGGGGAAAACGCGAGTCGCCGGAGGATTTTATCAAGGTGCTCGGGCAATTCGTTGACGCGGTGGCTTGTCGAGCGAAGTCGCACGAACGGGTCGCGGCGCTGGCGAAGTTGGATGCCGTTCCGATCATCAACAGCTTGACCGATTTGTGTCACCCCTGTCAGTCGATCGCCGACCTGTTGACGCTGCAGGAAGAGTTCGGGGAGCTGGAGGGCCGCCACATGGTTTTCGTCGGCGATGGCAACAATGTGGCTCGGTCGACGGCGCTGGCGTGTGCGATGATGGGCATACGATTTACGTTGGCTTGCCCCCCTGGGTACGAACTCGATCAAGATTGGCTTGATCAGATTCGGTCGACGTACCCGGAGGCTCCGATCATCCAGGGTCACGACGCCGCGGCGGCGGTTGCCGATGCCGATGCGATCTACACGGATGTCTGGACCAGCATGGGACAGGAGGCGGAGACGAAGGAACGCCGCCGAGCGTTTGCGGATTTTCAAGTCAACCAAGAGTTGTTAGACGCCGCCCCGGCTCACGCCAGGGTTCTTCATTGCCTTCCCGCGGTGCGAGGCGAAGAGATCACCGACGAAGCGATGGACGGACCACGCAGCAGCGTCATCGCCCAGGCCGGAAACCGGATGCACGCCCAAAAAGCGCTGCTGGTCCACCTGTTGCGGCCCCAGTGGATCATCGATCATGTGCCGGCACCCCAGTAGCGTTCGGCGACGCGTTCCGATCGACTGGACGCATTGAATTCAGTTTGCCAAGCCTGTGCAGTGAGAGTCGGCGGATGTTTGTCATTGACGTAATTTCTCGGGTCATCCATGTCGCTACCGCGATTACTTTGATCGGCGGTAGTACCTTCATTTTCTTTGTGTTGATGCCGGCCTGGAGTGGGCTGGCGGAGAATACTCGCCAGCAGTTGATGACGGCGGTTCAGGGCCGCTGGAAGCGGTTTGTCCATGGCGGCATCGCCCTGTTTCTGCTGTCGGGTTTTTACAATTATTTTCGTGCGATGCCCTCCCATGAAGGCGATGGGCTCTACCACGCACTGGTCGGGACAAAGATTTTGATCGCGTTGGTAGTTTTCTTTTTGGCGTCGGCGTTGGTCGGGCGTGGCAAGGCGACGGAGCGGTTCCGACGGGGCCGCCACTTTTGGCTCGGTACGATGCTGGTGCTCGCCGCGATAATCGTGGCGATCTCGGGGTATGTGAAAATTCGTGGTGGTGGCGTGGAAGCCGCCGTATTTGAAACCGCCGGGTTCGAAACCGTCGCATCGCAAACCTTCGCATCGGTGCTTGAACTGCCGCCGGCGAAGGATTTCTGATCACCCTTGACATCGCGCAGCCATTCGCCATACTTCGCGACTCGACTGAACCGATTGCCTCACCCCATTCCGATCAGCTAACCCGCTTTTCATGCCCACGATCAATCAACTCGTCCGGAAAAACCGGAAGCAGAAAAAGAGCCAAAGCAAAGCGCCGGTTCTGGAGAAATGCCCTCAAAAACAGGGGGTTTGCTTGCAGGTCCGGACGATGACGCCAAAGAAGCCGAACTCGGCTCTCCGGAAGATCACGCGGGTGCGACTGAGCAACGGCAAAGAGGTGACCGTCTACATTCCGGGCGAAGGTCACAATCTGCAGGAACACTCGATCGTGTTGGTCCGTGGTGGTCGTGTTCGCGACCTTCCTGGTGTCCGCTATCAAGTCGTCCGAGGTTCCCGTGACGCGTTGGGCGTTGACGGTCGAAAGCGTTCCCGCAGTCGCTACGGAGCGAAGAAGTAGCCGCGGATCCGTCCGGTTTGCTTTCCAGCCTTTTCATTCTTTCCCATCCACCACCGAACCCTCCTCAGCACACATTCATGGGACGCATCACCTCCAGCCGCAGTCAATTGAAGGGTGACCCTCGGCATCATTCTCTGCTGGCCAGCAAGTTCATCAATTGTTTGATGCTCGACGGAAAAAAGACGACCGCTCAGCGCGTCTTTTACGACGCTTTAGACGAGATCGGCCGCCGCAGCGAAAGCGACGCTTCGCCGATCGAGATCTTTGAAGAGGCGATCGAGAATGTGAAGCCTTACATCGAGGTCCGCAGCAAGCGGGTCGGCGGTGCCAGCTATCAGGTACCGATGCAGGTCAACAAGGCTCGCCAGCAAAGTTTGGCAATCCGTTGGGTGCTTGGTGCCGTCCGCGAAAAGAAGGGACGCCCGATGCACCTGAAATTGGCCGACGAAGTGCTGGCGGCGTACAAGAAAGAGGGTGTCGCCTACACCCGACGTGAGAACACACACCGCATGGCTGACGCCAACAAGGCGTTCGCTCACTTCGCTTGGTAGTTTCCGCTTGAATCGGCTTTGCCGGTGTGGGAACCGCCACCGGTTATTGGCTTCCCAGTAAGAGAGTCGGTTGCTTCTTTCTAGGCCGAGAGCCTACCTCGGCGAGTCGTCCTTTGATGCCTACAATGATCGCGATTCCGTTGACCGGATCGCGATTTTTGTTTGCGCGGCCGGCTGAAATCATTTTTCGGGGCGTTGCTGCTTCGTCGAATCGGCCTCGTCGCCGCTTGCCCCGTCATTCCCCCGCTGCCCAAACACATGGCTGAAGAAACTGACCTATCGAAGATCCGGAACATCGGCATCATTGCGCACATCGACGCGGGAAAGACGACTGTTACCGAACGGATGTTGTACCTAAGCGGCCAAAAGCATCGCGTCGGCCGCGTCGATCACGGAACGACCGACACGGATGACGATCCGGAGGAACAGGAACGTGGCATCACGATCTTCAGCGCGTGTGTCAAGTATCGATGGGGCGATTACAGCATCAACCTGCTCGACACGCCCGGCCACGTTGACTTCACCGCCGAGGTAGAAAGATGCCTGCGGGTGCTTGACGGCGCCGTCGTCGTTTTTTCCGCACGCGAAGGTGTCGAAGCGCAGAGTGAGACGGTCTGGCGACAGGCGGATCGGTACAACGTGCCGCGGATCGTTTTCATCAACAAAATGGATCGCGAGGGCGCCAACTTCGAATCAGTGCTGGCGGACATCGGGCCTCGCCTTCAAGGTCGGCCGGTGCCGGTAGAGTTGCCGGTAGGACAGGGGCCGCCACACGTGGATAATCCTTTCCGTGGCGTGATCGATCTGGTCGACATGAAGTTTCTGGAATTTGACCCGGAAACGGAGGGGAAGAAGGTAACGGAGACCAATGTTCCCGATGATTGGATGGACGAAGCGCTGCTGTACCGCGAGCAGATGATGGAAGCGGTTTACGAGTGCAGCGAAGAGGCCATGACGCTGGCGATGGAAGAGAAGGAATTGCCACGCGAGTTGATCATCGCGGCCCTCCGAAAAGGTTGTTTAGAACGAAAGCTGCAGCCCGTGTTTTGTGGGTCGGCTCTCCATGGCATCGGCATCCAGCCGTTGATGACGGGGGTTGGTAACTACCTGCCCAGCCCGCTTGATTGCCCACCGGTCGAAGGCGTGGACCCCAAGTCGCGAGACAAGACGCTACAGCGGCCGCCGAACTTGAAGGAACCGTTCTGTGCGTTGGTGTTCAAGATTCTGCCCGCGAAGACCGGTGACAATTATTGGATCCGCGTTTACAGCGGCCAACTGGGGCAGAACACTCGAGTCTATTGCCCTAATCGCGACAAGAAAGAGAACGTCGCTCAGCTTTGGCAGATTCACGCGACGAAAAAAGACCGAGACGGCCAGATCGACGCTGTCGGCGCGGGGGACATCGCCTGCGTGATCGGTCCCCGCTTTGCCATCACCGGTGATACCCTCTGTGATACGAAGGCGATCGTCGAGCTGCCGAGTATCAAGTTTGCCGAGGCAGTGTTGTCGATGGCGATCGAACCGGAGAGCACCGCCGATCGAAAAAAGCTGGAAGAGACGCTCGACATGCTGCGTCGTCAGGACCCTACCTTTCGGGCCATCGACAACGAAGAGCTGGGTCAAACAATCATTTCCGGGATGGGCGAATTGCACTTGGAGGTCATCCAGCACCGGTTGACGCGCGATTTCGGATTGAACGTCAAGTTCTACAAGCCGCGGGTGAATTATCGGGAGACGATCGGTGGCGAATCAGAGGTGGTCGGCCAATGCAACCGAATGGTTGGTGCGACTCAGATGTTTGCTCGGTTGACTGTCCGGGTTTCGCCGGCGGAAGATCCTGCGGCGCCAGTGGTCGTCTTCGATCGCTTGCCCCCTGAGACCGCTTTGCCGAATGCCGTGCGAACGGCGGCGATCGAGGAGTTTCGCGAGCGAGCCGAAGGTGGCGGGCTGATCGCCGGCTTTCCCCTTTCTGGTGTCCGGATTGAGGTGCTTCAAGCCGAAGCTCACGAAGAGGGGAGCGACGAAGTCGCGTTTCGAATTGCCGCGGGAGACGCTTTCGAGAAAGGGTTGCAGGAGGCC
>JGI12109J20283_11344926_pt1 | contig 10282 bp, 8 predicted proteins | sample ElkSlonscriptome_12_FD_20283 | JGI IMG/M metagenome (IMG submission 20283) | reverse complement strand
CGAGCGCGTCGAAGTGACGGTCGGCGTAGGGTAGCCACCCGTGTCCTGTCGTGGCGTCGTGGCACGTGCGGCAGTCGAGGCGTTCGCCGTCGAGCTCGTCGCGTACCGAGCCCTGGGCCGTCGTGCCCTGCACGAAGTCGTGGCGCGGACGCCGCAGGTAGGTCGAAGGGTCCTCGCGGCGGACTTCGGTGCGCAAATGGTCCGGACCGACGGCGGTGCGGCGGAAGGGATTGTTGATCGCACCGTGGCAGTCGGTGCAGTCGACCAGGCGTTCGGCGTGAACGTCCCAAGAGCGCGCGATCCGGTCGCGACCGGCGACGTTCATTCCGCTGCGCGCGACGCGTCCCGGCGCGAAAACGGTGCCAGTCGTCTCGGTACCGCGCAGGTGAGCGTCGGGTGCGAACCAGAAGGCTTCGTCGACGCGGGTTTCGACCGCGCCATGACACTGGCCGCAGTGCTCGCCACCGGCACGCGTGAGTCCGAGCGCGGACGGAGGGACGGCGCCCCTGACGTCGAAGGCGTCGTCGTTCCAACGCCACCCGTCGGCGTCGAACGTGATCACGTCGGTGTCGCGCAGGGTCGCCGTCGCGGCCTCGCCGAAACGACCTTCGCGAAGCGCTTCGATGCGGGCGTCGTTCGCCGGCGATTCGACGTGGCAGAGAAAGCAGTCCATCTCAGCGACGCCGCTGGACTTCCAGTCCCACGTGGTGATCGAACCGTCGTCGGCGCGCGATTGCGACCAGGTCGTGGAGAGAGGTCCGTTCGCGTCGAGGGAACGTCCTTCGGCGTCGACCACCGCGAAACCGCCGCCGACGTGACGGTCGCCGTGACGACGCAGCCAGTCGGCGATGCCGATCGTGAAGTCGTCGTCGAAGTCCACGCGGTCGTAGTCGATCGGGTCCCAGCGGCGGAGCGGGCCGGCGCCCGTGTCGAAGGGGCGGCCCGAGGTGGGGCCGGTCGTTTCGTCGAGGCCGAGCCAGGCGTGGCCGCTGTGCGCTTCGATCCAGGAGGTGTCGTGGCAGGCGCCGCCGCAGGTGCTGATGGGGGAGACCGGCGCGCTGCTCACGGCGACGGACGCGCCGTCGGAATCGCGCAGCACGATGTCCGGATGCAGGGCGGCCGAAGCGCTCGTGGCCGCGCACAATGCACCGAGGAGGATCCGCGTGATCATCGTCCCGTCTCCGCATCCGACGAGGAGTTCAGTGCCGTGCGGTCGCGTCCGCCACGCGTAGCGGGGTCGCCGGGATAGCCGAGGGCCTCCCAGTTCATCCGTCCGCCCTCACCGTGACAGTCGGCGCACTGAAGTGCTTCGTCGGCGGACTTGACCATGTGTGAGAGCGGCCAATACATCGCGGTGGGAGCGAAACCGAACGACCCACTGTAGTCGAGGCCGCTCGCACGCGTTCCGTTGCGGATCGCACGGTCCCAGTCGAAGTGCGTCCAGTAGCCTTCGCCGCCGTAGGTCTGCGGTGTGACGAACCAGGAGTTCTCGGTGTCGTAGGGCTGTCGGCCGCGATGGACCTTGAAGGGCCAGATCCTCGCGTCGGAATCGTCGATGTCGCCGAGCGGACGAGTGAGCGCGGTGACCGTATCGGGATCGATGACGTCGCCCTTGAGGTAGCGTTCGCTCCGGCCGTCGTACCACGCGTACTCCGGTTCGACGTCCCGTTCGTAGACGAAGCTGCCCTTGAGCTTGCTGTAGTCGTGAGGGTCGGCGTCGGGTCGGTCTTCACCGGCGGCCGACCAGTCCCAGTGCATCTTCGTCGCCGCGCGTGGGGCCATGCGCGGGATGTGGCAGGTCTGGCAGGCGACGGCACTCGTGTGCGCGTTGACGCGTTCGTCGACGTGCGGCGTCGCGCTGTGGCAGTCGTTGCAGGTGACGCGCTGCGTGTTGCTGACGCTCACGCTCATGCTGCGGCCGGGAATCACGTGGTCGGTGGTGCGGTGGCAGTCGACGCACTGCAGGTCGTGACGGCCCATGTGCACGTCGATGGTCGGGGTAGGGAAGAGCATGGTGCCGTCGAGATCGCCGTGCTTGACCGCGTTGCCGCCGCCTCCATTGAAGTGGCAGCGACCGCAGTTCGCGCGCGTCGGGCGACCGACGCTGCGTGCGACCTCCAGGAGGTCGACGTCGGCAGCCGGGTGACCGGCCTTCCCCGTCTCCTTCACGTACTGACCGCTCTGCTCGTGGCAGACGAGGCAATCGACGTTCTCGACGTCGGAGAAGTCGAAGTCGGGTCCGTCCCAGCCGTAGCCGGCGTGGCAGCCGGTGCAGCGCGGCCAGTTGCCTTCGATCGAAATGCAGAAGTTGTTCAGCAGGTTCTTCTTGCCGATCGCGACCTCGGTGCCGTCGGACTCGACGACGTCGCCCGCCCAGGTCCAGTGCGTGGAGTGCAGGACCTGCTGGCCTGCGTCGGCGTGGCATTCGAGGCAGGCCCGCGTGACGTCCGGACCGCTGGCGAATCGGCGCTCGGAGCCATCGTCGAAGAACGTCGCGTGATCGACGTGCGCCGCGTGCTCGGGAAGGTGCGCGCGGGGGGCATCGTTCTCGGGTCCGTCTGCCTTCTGCCACTGCACGAGGCCGACGACGAGAACCACGACGGTCGCGGTGACCAGACTGAGGACGAGGCTCGGGTGCGGTCGCATGGGATCCCTCCGCTCGACGATCGATGCGTCTCGTCCGGAGAGATAGGGAGCCTGATTGGAGGATCACAGAGTGAAAACGTGACAACTGGAGTATATTATCCGTAAGTAATACACTGTGACAGAACTCGCCTTGGACGGTGGCGGGTCGGGCGCGTCCGACGGCTTGGAGAACGACCGCGAAATCAGCGGTTCAAGTCGACGCGGACACCGAGTTCGAAACGCCGGCCTTGGACCGGGGCCCCGAAGGGGTTGTTCGTCGTGCCCGACGGCGTGCGTCCATCGTCGTCCAGCAGATTGTCGACGACGGCGAAGAGCGACGTCTGGTCGGTCATCTGCCAGCTCTGGTGGATCCGGAGTTCGGCTCGGGGATCGAGATCGATCTGCTGGTCCACGGCGGTTGCGCGGTACGAGCGCGGAGAGTGCACGTAGCCGCTGAGCGCGCCGGACCAGGGCCCTCTGGTCATCGCGATCGACAGGCTGCCAGTCGATCGGGCCTCGCTGTGCGACATTTCGGGACGGTCGTAGAGGTGCGTCAGCGTGAGGCGAGCTCGCACGCTTCGGGTCAGGTCGGCGTCGAGCTCGACTTCCAGGCCTTGGTAGATCTCGTTGCCCAGGCTGTTGGCGGCCATCAGACGGTCGCCCTGGTTCGCCTGGACGATCGCGTCCTCGATCACGGTCCAGAACCACGTGACACCCACGAGCGAGGGTCCGACGCGTCGGAAGGCCCCGAGCTCGGTCGTCCGTGCGATCTCGGATCCCAGATCCGGATTGCCGACGATCAGAGGATTGTTCGTGATGAACATCTCCTGGATCGTCGGTGCACGGAAGGCCTGGCCGTACATCAGCTTGAGCGAGGTCCGATCGTCGGGCCGTACGACCACGGCCGCGCGTGGGGAAAACGCCGAGTCGACGTCCTCGACGGTGTCGAAGCGTCCGCCGAGAGTCAGGGTCGCGCGATCGTCGGCATGCCAGGTCCACTGCGCGAAGGCCCCGTGGATCTCCCGGTGGGTGTGCGGCGCGAGTTCGGAGACGTAGGCGGTCCCGTCGGGCGCGGCAATCGGGAAGTTCCCGGCGAGCAGCGCTTCGTAGTCGACGTTGTAGATGACCTCGGTCTTCGTCTCCACCGGACGGCGCCACTCGTAGCCGAGCAGGAGGTGGTGACTCTCACTGGGATCGAAGCGGTTCTCGATCAGCAGCGTCGGCGCGAATTCCTGATGGTCGGAGTCGCCCTCGATACGCGCATCGCTGGACGGTAGGGTGATCGCGGCGATCTCGCCTTCGGCGGTGAAGGGACCTTCGAGTTCCTCGCGTGCGAATGCCAGACCGAAACTCGCGTTGGACGTCCACCGGTCGGTCCACGCGTGTTCAGCTTGCAGTCGGGCGAGGGCACGGGTGTTCCGACCACGACCGGTATCGCTGAAGCGTCCCGTGAAGTAGTAGCCCTGGCTCCAGTTCATCGCGCCGTCGAGGTCGAGCCGGAGCGGGCCCCAGGCGAAGCGTTGGAAGATGTCCAGGCTCTCGAGGGAAGCCGGTGCATCGACCATCGTATCGTTGACGTTGTCGTAGGCGTTCTCGAAGTCCTGGTCGTCGTCGCGGACCCAGGACAGACCGGTCGAGCCCTCGACCGGTCCGGCGAACCAGGACGACGCGGACTCGATGCGAAAGGCGTCGGGTCCGGTCGCCGAAGCGCTCGCGTGCGTGCCGTCGACCTGGGTGACGACGTTGACCACGCCCATGAAGGCGTTCGATCCATAGATCGCCGAACCCGGACCGCGGATGAACTCTACGCGCTCGGCGGTGACGAGCGAAAGGTGTGGCCACATCGTCGTTGCGGCGCCCGACCACTCGCGATTCACCCGGATTCCATCGACGAGAATGAGGATGCTTCTCGATGCGTAGCCCAGTCGTCGTCCGCGCGACGAGATCACGGGCTCACCGTTCCAGCGGTCCGACGAATAACCCTGCCATCCCGGCACGTGGTTCACGAGATCGCTGAGTTCGCGGACGCCCAGGGCATCCATCTGTGAACGCGTGAACACGGTGACCGAAGAGGGAACGTCGAGGATCCGTTCGTCGGTCTTCGTGGCGCTGACCACCTTCACGTCCATGAGCGTTTCGAGGCTCATCGCGCGGAATTCGGCGGCTTCCTGTGCGCTGGCCGGAAGAGAGGCCGCCAGCAGCAGGACGAGCACGGCGAAAAGACCCCTTCGGGCCTCCGCGAGCCACTTTCGACCTTCGAATGCGAGATTTCTCGCCATCGATGCACCGCTTCCGAGTAGGGCGGCCCGTTGCGGACCTCCACGTTCTTCGCGGTGTTCGGCACGGAAAACCAACTCCTTGAGTTGGATCCTCTCCGATGAGAAATCCCCCGGGCACGAAAAAACCCGCTCCTCGGAGCGGGTTCCAATCAGCCGGAAAGCCAACGGTCCCGATGGACCTGCGGCGCGACCTGAGCTGTGCTTCCCGTTCAGCGGGTAGGCCGCTGACGAAATCGATTCGATGGTGCCCGGGGCGAGACTCGAACTCGCACGAGGTTACCCCCACTACGACCTGAACGTAGCGCGTCTGCCAATTCCGCCACCCGGGCACGGGAGCGTCGAAACGCGAGCGAGAAGGGTAGGTATGGGGGCGCAGCGTGTCAAGGGAGGCCGGCGGGGCCGGTTGCCGGCCCTCGATCCGCGTGGTAGCTTGGCCGATCCCACGGCGCGCGCGGACGGAGTTCCATGGCCAAGTCGAAAGGGTCCGACGGAGCCAAGAAGAAAGGCTCCGGCGAGAATCCGAACAACAAGCAGATCGCGCGGAACCGCAAGGCCCGGCACGACTACGAGATCCTGGACACCTGGGAGTGTGGCCTCGTGCTGCTCGGCAGCGAGGTCAAGAGCATGCGGGCCGGTCGCGTGAACATGAACGACGCCTACGGGGACGTCCGGGACGGCGAGGTCTTTCTCTTGAGCCTCCACGTGAGTCCCTACGAGCAGGCCAACCGCAACAACCACGAGCCCTTGCGTCCACGCAAGCTGCTGATGAACCGCCGCGAGATCCGGAAGCTGATCGGCAAGACCACCGAGAAGGGTCTGACCCTGGTGCCGTTGCGGCTCTACTTCAAGAACGGGATCGCCAAGTGCGAACTCGCCCTCGCTCGTGGTAAGAAGAGCTACGACAAGCGCGCGGCCAAGGCCGACGCGGACAACCAGCGCCGTGTCCAGCAGGCCCTGCGCGGCGGGATCCGTCGACGCAGCGCCGAAGACTGAGAGAAGGCTCGATGCGAACTTCCTTCGCGATCCTCTTCCTGTGCCTGCTGGCCGGCCCTCTCGGGACCGGGGCGCGGGCGCAGTCCGCGGAGCCGGCCGAATCGACCTGGCGCGCGTCCCACGCCGACGGTCGTGTGTCGGCCACGATCACGTTGCGCCAACTCGACGAAGGGCGCGAAGAGTGGTTCGTCTCCGGCAGTGATCTGGCGGACATCCTCCAGGTCGGTCGCTTCTGGCGTCCAGACGTACGCAAGCTCGTACTCCGCGTCGACGACCAGCGCATCACCTTCACCTGTGGCGCCCGGGCCGTGGTGGGGGCGCAGCGCACGATCCTCTTGCGCACGCCGGTCGCGTATCACCGGGGACAGGCCTGGATCCCGCTCGAGTTCATCGGCGCCATCCTGCCCGAACTCACCGCACGCACCGTGAGTCTGAACGAAGCCGACCAGCGGATCGTTTTCGGCGAGCGCCGCACCAACGTCCTGTCCGTGTCGATCGATCGGGCCGACGACACGACCGAGTTCCGTCTGCGCCTGGCCGAGCCGCTCGCATTCCGCGTCGACGACAGCCGTCGCCATGATCTCGTCGTGAAGGTCTACGGTGGCATGCTCGATCCGGGAACGATCGCGCGTTCGACTCCGCAGGGATTGGTGAATGCGGTCTCGTCGCGCCAGGAGCGGGGCCATGCGCTGATCGACGTCTCGCTGAGCGAGCTCGCCAGTCGGTACCAGTCCTTCACCGAGGATGCGGGCGCGACCATCGTCCTGCGGATCCAGGAAGCACCGGTCACCCTGATTCCCGATCCCGTGCCGCGTGGTCCGCACCTGGTCGAGACCTTGCCGCCCGATTCGGCCGGACGCGAGATCGACGTGCGCCGTGTGGTGATCGATCCCGGCCACGGCGGTGGTGAGCCCGGCGCGCGCGGCGTGGGCGACCTCGTGGAGAAAGACGTCACGCTGGCGGTGGCGCGGCAGCTCGAGGCGATTCTGGAACGACGCGAGGACATCGAAGTCATCCTGACGCGAGAGGACGATTCCTTCCTCGGGCTGGTCGAGCGTACCGAGCGCGCAAACCGTGAGGGCGCCGATCTCTTCATCAGCCTGCACTGCAATGCGTGGGCGAACCCGAGTGCGCGGGGCGTGGAGACCTATTTCCTGAGTCCCGCGAAGTCGAAGTGGGATGCCGAGGTCGCGCGCTCGGAGAACAGTGGCGCCGCCGCGGCCGAGGACCTGGACTTCATCCTTTGGGATCTCGTGCAGAACCTCTACATCCAGGAGAGCGCGACCCTCGCCGAAGCGGTACAGACGCGTCTGGCCGAAGATCTGGGCATGCCCAACCGAGGGGTGAAGCAGGCCGGATTCCGCGTGCTGGTCGGCGCGTTCATGCCCGCGATCCTCGTCGAACTCGGATTCCTGACCAACCGTGACGATGCCGCCAAGTTGCGCGACACCCGGTGGCAGCGTGACGCCGCCGAGGCGTTGGCCGATGCCATCGTCGAGTTCCGCGCGCGCATGGACGCCCGCCGGGAGCGCTCGCGATGAAGTGGCTGATCGGATTCCTGATCGTCCTGGTGCTCGTCGGTGCGGGCGTTTGGTACGTGCTCACGCAACCGCCGGCGTCCGTCGACGTAGCCGAAGAAGAGGTCGACGTCGCCGAAGAGATGGGTACGCGATCGGTGACTCTCTACTTCGGACGCGCCGACGCGCAGGGCTTCCTGACCGAATCGCGCACCGTGGCCACGCGACGTCATCGTGACGAAGAGATCGAACTCGTCATCGGTGAACTCCTGCGCGGCCCGCGCAGCCAGCGCGCGGTGAGCGCCTTCCCGCGCGGCTCCCGCTTGCGCAACGCCTTCTTCGACACCCAGCAGCGCGTGCTCTACCTCGACTTCAACGCCGCGCTCGTCGCCAACCTCAATCCCGGCAGTGCGAGCGAACTCGCCCTGCTCGGTTCCGTGCTGCGCACGATCGCGATCGACTTTCCCGAAGTGGAGTCCGTGCAGTTGCTCGTCGACGGACTGGAGATCGAGACCCTCGGGGGCCATCTCGACCTGACCCGCCCGTTGCGGACGGGAGACTGGCTGTGAGCGACGCGCGACCGATCGGCGTCTTCGACAGCGGAATCGGTGGATTGACCGTGCTCCGCGCGTTGCGCGAGCGTCTTCCCGCCGAAAGCACGATCTACCTCGGCGACACCGCGCGCGTTCCCTACGGGACCAAGGGTGCGGCGACCGTCACCCACTTCGCGGCCGAGGCGTTGCGCGCTCTGAGCGCACGCGGCGTGAAGGCCGTGGTCGTGGCCTGCAACACCGCCAGTGCGGTTGCCATCGAGCACCTGCAATCGCTGACCGATCTTCCCGTGATGGGAGTGATCGAACCCGGCGTGCAGGCGGCCCTTGCCGTCACCCGTGGCAAGGTCGGCGTGATCGGAACCCTCGCGACGGTCGGCAGCGATCGCTACGGTCAGATGTTGCGTGCGGTTCGCCCCGACCTCGAAGTCGTCGGCAAGGCGTGTCCGCTCTTCGTGCCGCTCGCCGAAGAAGGCTGGACCGACCATCCCGTGACGCGCGCCGTTGCCGAGGAATACCTCGCCGAACTGCGCGAGGCCGGCGTCGACACCGTCATCCTGGGCTGCACCCACTATCCACTTCTGAAGGGCGCGATCGGCGAGGTCATGGGACCCGACGTCGCGCTCGTCGATTCGGCCCAGGTGATCAGCGAGGCCATGGCGCGTCACCTGGCCGCCACCGACGCCGAGGCGCCCGCCGGCCACGCACCCGACCTGACCATGCTCGTGAGCGACGTGCCGCAGCGCTTCGCCGAGCTCAGCCAACGTTTCCTCGCCCATCCGGTGGGCGACGTCGAGGTCGTCGACCTCGAAGCCTACTCCAACTCCGAAACGGGACCGCGCTCATGACTCGCCCGAACGACCGCAAACCGAACGCCATGCGTTCGGTGAAGATCACCCCGCACTACCAGCGTCATCCCGAGGGCAGTGCGCTGATCGAGATCGGCCACACCCGCGTGCTCTGCGCGTGCAGCATGGCCCCCGGCGTCCCGCGCTGGCGTCGCGACAGCGGCCAGGGCTGGGTCACCGCCGAGTACGGCATGTTGCCGCGCGCGACCAACGAGCGCACCGACCGCGAAGCGTCGCGCGGCAAGATCAGTGGCCGCACCAGCGAGATCCAGCGTTTGATCGGCCGCTCCCTGCGCGCCGTGTGCGAAATGCCCGAAGTCGGCGAGTTCACCCTGACCGTCGACTGCGACGTCCTGGAAGCTGATGGCGGCACGCGTACCGCGTCGATCACCGGCGGCAGCGTGGCACTGTGGATCGCCCTCGAACGAATGCGCCGTCGCTTCAAGATGAAGCGCCATCCGATGCCCCAGCACGTCGGCGCGGTGAGCGTGGGCATCGTCGACGGCGAGCCGCGTATCGACCTCGAGTACGTCGAGGACTCCGCCGCCGACGTCGACATGAACGTCGTGATGACGGCGGGCGGGCGCTTCGTCGAGATCCAGGGCACGGCCGAAGGCGTGACCTTCGACGACCAGGAACTCGGCGCCATGCTCAACCTGGCCAAGGGTGGGATCAAGATCCTCGGTGACGTCCAGAAGCAGGCCTGCGAACTCGCGGCGCAGCAGATGGACGAGGGTCGATGAGCGACCGGTCGCGCACGATCGTGCTCGCGACGCACAATCCCGACAAGGCACGCGAGCTGCGCGCCCTGTTCGGGAGCCTGGAAGGCGTCGACGTGGTCACCGCCGGCGACCTGAAGGGCGACGTGCCCGAACCCGTCGAGGACGGATCGTCCCTCGTCGAGAACGCACTGATCAAGGCGCGCGCGTTGGCGGCGTTCAGCGGCACGTTGAGCGTGGCCGACGACACCGGCCTGGAGGTCGACGCCCTCGGTGGCGCGCCCGGGATCCACGCCGCACGCTACGCCGGCGAGAACGCCACCTACGCCGACAACTGCGCAAAACTCCTACGCGAACTCGACGGGGTTCCCACTCACGATCGAAGCGCGCGTTTCCGCACCGTGATGGCGCTCGTCGATCCCGCGACGGGAATCGAACTCACCGTCGACGGTGTCCTCGAAGGTCGGATCCTCGACGCGATGCGCGGCGACGGAGGCTTCGGCTACGACCCGCTCTTCGCGCTGGCCGATCGCGACGCGACGCTCGCCGAGATCCCGCCGGCCGAGAAGAACCAGATCAGTCACCGGGCCCGCGCGTCGGTGGAGATGCTCGAGGTCTTGCGGGAGCATCTGGGGTCGGACGGCTGAGGGAGCCGTCGCGGTGTCGGGCGCGTGACCGACGATTGCGGGTGAATTTCGGCGGATTCTGTCGGGTGGCGTGGAATTCCGCGGGGAATGCGCTACTGTGTCG
>JGI12109J20283_11215372_pt1 | contig 10288 bp, 7 predicted proteins | sample ElkSlonscriptome_12_FD_20283 | JGI IMG/M metagenome (IMG submission 20283) | reverse complement strand
GCTGACATCGGACCGCATGCCCGCTTATCCCGGCGGCCCGCTACCCGGCGACGAATAAGCGGCTTGTGATGCAAATTGGTCGAATTGAGGGGCGTCCGGAAATTTGCCTGGCGCCCCTTTTCATTCTCACTCGTCAGCCGGGGCACCGCGGCCATAGCTGGGTAGACTTATTTCATAATGCAGTGCGACGATCCGCAGGGCGAAGCCAGCCGAAAATGCGAGCGTCCAGATAAGCGCATCGGCTATGCCCACATAAGGGCCTGCCATCATTCCCAGTACGGTCATCACCGCGCTCAGGGTTGCCGCGGTAATATAAAGTTCCGGCTCCATCAGCAATGAAGAACGGCTTGCCACCGCGTCCCTGATGATCCCGCCGGCCACACCGGTGAACACTCCCATAAGCATTGCCGGTACGGGCGGCACGCCATAAGCTACCGCTTTGGCACTTCCCAGCACAGAAAATGCGGCCAGCCCTGCTGCATCGGCATAGGCAAAAAAGCGGCCTTCCCATAGTCTTACCGGAGTTTGCCAGATCACTGCTGCCATCGACAGGCAGACGGGCGCATACCAGAAATCCTGCATCCAAAAAACCGGGGTGCCGATCAATATATCGCGTACTGTGCCGCCGCCAGTTCCGGTGACAAGCGCGAAGAAGCACATGGTGACGAACGTCTGCCGCTCTTTTGCCGCGATCACCGAACCCGAGAGCGCAAACAGGGCAATGCCGACAATGTCGAGCAGGTCGAGAATGGGGGTGAGCACTTCTGTATTCATTTTAGATTACCTTTGCCCGGAGAATGCACCCACATGCAGGCCCACCCGCACAATACGCCCCGCGAAGGCAAAAGGACGCATCCGAACAGCGCTTTCATCAGCAAATGTTCGCTGCGCATTTGCGGCAGCGGCCTGGCGGTCACGAACAGCCCATTTGCCAGCGACACAAGGATCGGCACGCCTAGCAGCCAGCCAAGTGAGATGTGCCAATGGGCCAGTGTGCGCCAGAAAGCCACAACCGCCCTGCGCAGCCTCTGGCGAAGCCGAGCTAGCCGTGCACGACCTGCGCGATTTCTCCGGCAATGCGGATACAGTCCAGATCGCTCATTTGCGGACCCATCACCTGCATGCCGCAGGGAAGCTGTGCCCCCAGATACGAGGATTGGCCGATGGGCAACACGGTGGCGGGCAGGTTGGGGAAGGTCGCGATCCCCGCCCATGCAAGCCCGCTCGCGCCCGATTCCTCGCGCCCGTTGATCGTGATCGGATTGTCGAACACGCGGCCCTCATTGTGCGGCACGGCCAGGACGGGGGCAGGCGGAGCGAGCACGAAATCGTAGGTTTCAAACAGATGCGCCCATTGCGCCTCGTTGGCGGCCTGCGCATCGAGCATGTCAAACCAGTCGGTGGCGCTCGCGCGCTTGCCTTTAGGGCCGGGCGCGCCGCGTGCCATTGCGGTGTTGAGCATGCGCATATACCAGCCCTGTTGGTCTGAAAGATCGGGGATAAGATCACTTGCGCGGTCCACCTCGACGCCTGCATCGACCAGCGCGGCGATGGCGGTCTCTATCGGGTCAGCAACGCTTTTGTCGACCGGGCTTCCGGGATATTCGGTGATCGCCAGAAGGTGGCACCGGGCAAGCGGTTTGTCTGTCCGGCCAAGGGTAAAGCGCGATCCGATCTGCGTTAGCAGGGCAAGATCATCCGCATTGCGCGCCAGCGGTCCGGCGATGGAAAGCGCGCCGTCATGCGCTGCGACAAACCCTTTGCGCCGCGCCATTTGGGGGTGATCGTGCCCCGCTTTGGAGATAATGCCCCACGTCGTCTTGTGGCCCCATATGCCGCAGAAATGCGCTGGCACGCGCACCGAGCCGCCGATATCGGTGCCGTATTCGCCCGCGACCATGCCGCTTGCCACTGCCGCCGCGCTGCCGCCGGATGATCCGCCGGGCGAGCGGGCCTTATCGTGCGGATTGTTGGTGCGGCCGTAAACGGGGTTGAAACTCTGCCAGTCAGACAGATCTTGCGGCACGTTGGTCTTGCCCACGATCACTGCTCCCGCAGCTTTGAGGCGGCGCACCAGCTCGCTATCGCGCGAAGCGATGTAATCGGTGAGGCGGGCATGGCCCCAGCAGCTTTGCAGCCCTGCGACATCGAAGCTTTCCTTCACCGTCATGGGCACGCCGAACAATGGCTGGTCAGGGCGCGGACCTGCCGCGTCTAGTGCCTTGGCAAGGGTCGCAGCGCGCTCGAAATCGGGCACGGCGAGCGCGTTGATCCCGCTGTCGAGCTTTTCGATCCGCACGATCGCGGCATCGACCGCCTGAGCGACCGAGAGCTTGCCTTCGCGAATGGCAGCGGCAGTTTCGTGAAGCCCCGGTTTATCGGTCAGTTTCGGATAGGCCATGTGCCCGATCTCCCCCCTTTGGCGCGTGCGCCCCTCGCCTCGCGAAGAGGCGCAGGGGCCTACATGTGGATCGGCTTGCCCTGCACAGCCATTGCCGCTTCCTTGAAGGCTTCGGCCTGTGTGGGGTGCGCGTGGCAGGTGTAGGCGATGTCTTCGGATGTCGCGCCAAATTCCATCGCCTGCGCCGCCTGTGCGATCATCGTGCCCGCCAGCGTGTTGATCATCCACACGCCGATGACTCGGTCCGTTGCGGCATCCGCGATCACTTTCACAAAGCCATCGGTATCGCGATTGGCCTTGGCGCGGCTGTTGGCCATCATCGGGAACTTGCCCACCTTGATCGCTTTCTTGTCGCCTCCGGCCTGCTCGATCGCTTCTTCCTGAGTAAGGCCAACGCCGGCGATTTCGGGCGCGGTGTAGACGACATTGGGGATCACATTGTGGTTTACGATGCCCGTTTCACCGGCAATGTTTTCCGCCACAGCAATGCCTTCATCCTCGGCCTTGTGCGCCAGCATCGGGCCTTTGACGACATCGCCAATGGCCCAGATATTATCGACAGCGGTGCGGAAATCGTGGCCGATTTCAACCCGCCCGCGATTATCAAGCTGCAGGCCTGCGCGGTCGAGGTCGAGCCCTTCGGTGTTGGGGCGGCGGCCGATGGAGACAAGCACGTGGCTGGCCTCGATGGTCTGTTCTTCCCCGCCAACCGATTTCTCGATCGTAAGCGTGACTTTCTTGCCCTTCACGCTGGCGCCGGTGACCTTGTGGCCCAGCATCATTTCCATGCCCTGCTTCTTGAAGATCTTGCCCGCTTCCTTGCGCACTTCTTCATCCATACCGGGCAGCAGCTTGTCGAGAAATTCGACAACGGTCACTTTTGCACCAAGGCGGCGCCATACGCTGCCCAGTTCCAGCCCGATCACGCCGCCGCCGATGACGACCAGGTGTTCAGGCACTTCTTCGAGTTCGAGCGCGCCGGTGGAATCGACAATCCGCTTGGCCGCATTGTCCACATCTACGCCGGGCAGCGGCATCACGCTGGAACCGGTGGCGATGACGATGTCTTTCGCTGTCACTTTTTCATCGCCCACCTTCACGGTGTGCGCATCGACAAACGAGCCCAGACCTTTCAGCCAGGTGACCTTGTTCTTCTTGAACAGGCCTTCAATGCCACGTGTCAGTTCGCCAACCGCCTTGCTCTTCTCTTCCATCATGCGCCCAAGATCGAGCGTCACCTCACCGCCAAGGCCCCATTGTGCCATGTGGCCGTTGCGCGAATGATCGTAGAGTTCCGAGCCGTGGAGCAGCGCCTTGGACGGGATGCAACCCACGTTAAGGCAGGTGCCGCCCAGCGTTTCGCGGCTTTCGATGCACGCGGTTTTGAGGCCCAGTTGCGCGGCGCGGATAGCGGCGACATAGCCGCCCGGGCCAGCGCCGATGACGAGGACGTCGTAATCGTATGAATGGTCAGCCATGGTGTGAGATCCCATCTTTTCAAAAGTCTTGCGGCGTTGTGCCTATTGGATTGCCAGCTTCATGATTTGACACATATTTAGGACGTCTTTGGTCCCGGTGCCATTGCTGTTTTCGTCTAATGTCTTGTCGCTATCGCAGGATGCGATGTGCCTGTTGATCGGGTCTTTGATTGCCCGTTTGATTGTTTGGGCGATAGCGGCACGTGCAAATGCCAATAAAGCCCGATCGTCACGTATTTTTCCAGCGCCGGCACAATGCTCGCGCACCCCAGCGCCTGCATCGCTGCGCGTTTGAGCGGCGAGGTTGCGCAATTGCGGCGCGCTGAAACAATCTCGACCGGCAGCCCCGCCAGCGCAGCGCGAAAATCGGCGGGCGTTGCCCCGTTAAACCCGCGCTGCTGGATCGTATCGGGAGCAGTGCCGCGCTCTTTGCGCAAACGATCGAGAAACGCCTGATTGCCGCGCCCCAGATGAATCCATGGCACTTTTGAAGCGATCAGCTTGTGATGGCCAAAAGGCGAATGCCACAGCGGCGAGAAGCCGATATAGATATCGCCGCCCGGCTTGCACACTTCCACTACGGCGCGCAGCGTATCGGGCAGGTCCATGACATGCTCCATCGTATCGGACGAGACAACAATATCGGCCTTCGGGATGCCGGCCCTGGCGCTAACGATGTGGCGGATATCCCCGCAAATGAATTCAACTCTGCCGCCCCATTGTGAAGCGACCTTGCGCTCGGCGAAGTTCACGGTGACCGGGTTGAGATCGATCCCGCGAACCGAGCGCGCGCCCGCCTCCATCAGCCGCTGTGCCATTGCGCCGCGCCCGCACCCGAAATCGAACACATCCTTACCCGCCACATCGGGCAGACCGCCCAGCCTGCCCCAGAATTCTTCAAAGCCCCCCTGATCAAGCCAGGCGTGGAACTTTGTCTCGTTAAAGGCTTCGCGCTGCTTGAAGCTGGTGACGATCGCTGCGCTGTCCATCGGGCTTTTACAGATCAATCAGCATCCGCGTGGGATCCTCGATCGCATCCTTGATGATCTTGAGCGCGGTTACCGCCTCGCGCCCGTCGATCAGGCGGTGATCGTAGCTGAGCGCGAGATACATCATCGGGCGGATCACGATCTCGCCATCAATCACGACCGGGCGATCCTCGATCCGGTGCAGGCCCAGCACGGCGGATTGGGGCGGGTTGATGATCGGAGTGCTCATCAGCGATCCGAACACACCGCCGTTCGAGATGGTGAAGGTGCCGCCCTGCATATCGGCCATGGTCAGCGAGCCTTCCTTGGCCCGCTTGCCGAAATCGGCGATGTCTTTCTCGATCCGGGCAAAGCCCTTGTCCTGACAATCGCGGATCACCGGGACAACCAGCCCGTTGGGCGCGCTGACCGCCACCGAGATATCGACATAATCGTGATAAACGATCTCGTCGCCTTCGATATAGGCGTTGGCCGCAGGCACGTCCTTGAGCGCAAGGCAGGCGGCTTTGGCGAAAAAGCCCATGAAGCCAAGGCGGATGTCATGCTTCTTGGCGAACAGATCCTTGTACTTGCCCCGCGCCTCGATCACCGCGCTCATGTCGCAATCGTTGAATGTGGTGAGCAGCGCCGCATTGTCCTGCGCGCCTTTGAGGCGTTTGGCGATGGTCTGGCGCATCCGCGTCATCTTCACGCGCTCTTCGCGGCGCTCGCCAGTGCTTGCCGGAGCGGCAGCAGGGGCCGGAGAGGGCGCAGGCGAGGTTGAAGGAGCGGGCGCATCGCCCTTGTTCTTCGCCGCTTCGAGCACGTCTTCCTTGGTGATGCGGCCGCCTTTGCCCGTGCCCTTGATGGTCGAGGGGTCAACCCCGTGTTCAAGCACAGCACGGCGCACGGCAGGCGAAAGCGTGGCTGATGCGGAGGCATCGTCGTTCTGCTCGCTGCGGGCCTCTTCGCCTTCCTCGCGCTTGGCTTCTTCGCGCGCGGGCTCTTCGCCCTTGGTCGCCGCGGTCGTTGCGCCTTCTTCGATCACCGCGATCACAGCGCCAACTTCGACTGTGTCACCAACTTCGGCGCGATGTTCGGACAGGACGCCGGCGACGGGGGAGGGCACATCGATGGCAACCTTGTCGGTTTCAAGGCTCGCAATCGGTTCATCGATCGCGACAGCATCGCCCGGCTGTTTGAGCCATTCGCCGATCGAGCCTTCGGTAACGGATTCCCCCAGAGCGGGGACAGTGATTTCAGTGGCCATAATATATGATCCCTTTGGGCCTTCAATACGGGTTTAGCTGCTTAGGCCCAGGGCCTGCGCAATCAGCGTTTCCTGCTGCGATTTGTGACGGCTGGCGAGCCCGGTTGCCGGCGATGCGGCGGCATCGCGTCCGGCATAGATCGGGCGCTTGCCTTCGTGTCCGCTTGCCTTGAGCGCCTCTTCGATCGGGGTCTCCACGAAGAACCACGAACCATTATTCTTCGGCTCTTCCTGGCACCACACCACGCTTTCAAGATTTTTCATGCGCGACAAACGCAAAGCGAGCGGATCGCCGGGGAAGGGATAAAGCTGTTCGATCCGTACGATCGAGACATCATCCAGCCCCTTGGCATCGCGCTCTTCGATCAGATCGTAGGCAACCTTGCCGCTGCACAGCACCAGCCGCTTTATTTTCGCATCGGCCTTGGTGTCGGTTTCCATCGCCGGATCGGATTTGATGCGGCGAAACTGGCGGTCGCTCAGAAATTCCTCGCGGTTCGATTTGGCCATCGGGTGACGCAGCAGCGATTTTGGCGTCATGATCACCAGGGGCTTGCGGAAGGGACGCAGCATCTGGCGGCGCAGCACGTGGAAGTAATTGGCCGGTGTTGTGATGTTGCACACTTGCAGATTGTCATCCGCGCATAGCTGCAAGAACCGCTCAAGCCGGGCCGAGGAGTGCTCGGGCCCCTGGCCTTCATAGCCATGCGGCAAAAGCAGCACGAGCCCGTTGGCGCGCAGCCACTTGGCTTCGCCCGAGGCGATGAACTGGTCGATCATGATCTGCGCGCCATTGGCAAAGTCGCCGAACTGCGCTTCCCACATGACCAGGCTTTTCGGGTCCGCCATGGCAAAGCCGTATTCAAAGCCCAGCACGCCATATTCGGAAAGGGTGCTGTCATAGACTTCGAAATTGCCGTGCGGCAGCGTGCACAGCGGAATATATTTGCTCTCATCGGTCTGATCGACCCAGACGGCATGACGCTGGGAGAACGTGCCGCGGCCTGAATCCTGACCGGACAGGCGCACGCCGTATCCTTCCATCACCAGGCTGCCAAAGGCGAGCGCTTCGGCGGTCGCCCAGTCAAAGCCTTCGCCGCTTTCGAACATGTCGCCCTTGGCCTTGAGCACGCGGCCCAAGGTCTTGTGGATCGTCAGATCGTCGGGAACGGTGGTGAGCACACGGCCGAGCTTATCGAACATCTTGTCATCGATTGCCGTTTCGATGTTGCGCCGCGCGGTTTCGGGATCGGCGGGTTTGTTCAGCCCCGCCCAGCGCCCGCCAAACCAGTCAGCATCGTTGGGCTTGTAGCTTTTGGCCGCTTCGAATTGCTCTTCCAGCTCCTGGATGAAGGCATCGCTCACGCTTTGACGGTGGCCTTCATCGATCACGCCTTCATCGATCAGGCGCGCTTCGTAATGCACGCTCACCTTGGGGTGCTTGCGGATCTGATCGTACATCAGCGGCTGGGTGAATTTGGGTTCATCGCCCTCGTTGTGGCCAAAGCGGCGATAGCACCACATATCGATCACCACATCGCGCCCGAAGGTCTGGCGGTATTCCACCGCGAGCTTGCAGGCGAAGGTCACCGCTTCGGGATCATCGCCGTTCACATGCAGGATCGGGGCCTGCACACCTTTGGCCACATCGCTTGGATAGGGCGAGGAGCGGGCGAATTTGGGGCTGGTGGTAAAGCCGATCTGGTTGTTGATGATAAAGTGGATGCAGCCGCCGGTGTCATAGCCGGGCACGCCTGAGAGCGAGAGGCTTTCCCACACCACGCCCTGGCCTGCAAAAGCGGCATCGCCGTGGATCAGCACGGGCAGCACTTGCTCTTTCTTGGCAAGATCATCGCGGATCACCTGCTGCGCGCGCGCTTTGCCAAGCACCACCGGGTTCACCGCTTCGAGGTGGCTGGGATTGGGCACAAGGCTCATATGCACGGATGTGCCGTCAAATTCGCGGTCTGTGCTGGTGCCAAGGTGATATTTCACATCACCAGAGCCGCCCACGTCATCGGGATTGGCAGAGCCGCCGGAAAATTCGTGGAAGATCACCTTGTATGGCTTGGCCATCACGTTGGCGAGCACGTTGAGCCGGCCACGGTGCGCCATGCCATAGATGATTTCGCGCACGCCAGCCGAGCCGCCATGCTTGATCACCGCTTCCAATGCCGGGATCATCGATTCCCCGCCATCCAGGCCAAAGCGCTTGGTGCCGACATACTTGCGCCCGAGAAACTCCTCATATTGCTCGCCCCGGATCACGGCTGCGAGGATTGCTTTCTTGCCTTCGGGGGTGAACTGGATCGTATCGCCGGGGCTTTCAAACTTGTCCTGCAGAAAGCGGCGCTCTTCAGTGTCGGCGATGTGCATGTATTCAAGGCCGACATTGCCGCAATAGACCTCTTTCAGCCGCTGTTCGAGCTTGCCGATCGTGGTCCATTCAAGGCCCAGCACATCGGACACATAAACGTCTTCGTCTTCCTGCCCTGCAAGCCCATGATATTCGAGCGTGAGATCAGGGATGGTCTCATCGCGATTGGACAGGCCCAGCGGATCAAGATTGGCCGCCATATGCCCGCGCACACGGTACAGCCGCACCAGCGTCATCGCCTTGTTCGAGATATCGGCGGCGTGTTGCAGCGCGTCTTTATCGAGCGGCTTGCCTGCGGCTTTCGCTGACTGCTCGATTGCGCCCTTGAGCTGTTCGACCGACATCTGCGTCGGGTCCATCGCCTGCGCCAGATCCTCGGACGCGCCGCTCACCGTATCGAGCCATTTGGCATTGCCCCATGAAGGGCCGGGCTGGGGGCCTTCCTGATCGGTGAGTTCAGGGATGAAGTTGGTGCTTTGCTCGTTCATGGTGGTGATCCCTTGGGGGCTTTCGCTTGAGGGGCCGGCCCCCGTCGGCCCCCAAAGCGCAGGTCATTTGGTTCAGGCGAGCTCTTTCAGCATCGCCTCCAGCGTGGTGCCAAGTTCGCTGGGCGAGGGCGAGACGCGGATGCCCGCATCTTCCATCGCCGCGATCTTGTCTTCCGCGCCGCCCTTGCCGCCTGAAACGATGGCGCCAGCGTGGCCCATCCGGCGGCCCGGAGGCGCGGTGCGGCCTGCGATAAAGCCAACGGTGGGCTTGCTGCGGCCCTTGGCTGCTTCCTGCTTGAGGAATTCAGCCGCTTCTTCTTCCGCGCTGCCGCCGATCTCGCCGATCATGATCATCGAAGTGGTTTCCGGATCGTCAAGGAACAGGTCGAGCACGTCGATAAAGTTGGTGCCGTTCACCGGATCACCGCCAATGCCGACTGCCGTTGTCTGTCCGAGGCCCACCGCCGTGGTCTGGTGCACAGCCTCATAGGTGAGCGTGCCCGAACGGCTGACAACGCCAACGCTGCCCTTCTTGAAGATGGAGCCGGGCATAATTCCGATCTTGCACTCATCGGGCGTGAGCACGCCGGGGCAGTTCGGCCCGATCAGGCGCGACTTGGAACCCTTCAGTGCCGCCTTGGCGCGCACCATGTCGAGCACCGGGATGCCTTCGGTGATCGTGATAATCAGTTCCATCTCGGCATCGATAGCCTCGCAGATCGCATCGGCTGCGAAGGGCGGGGGCACGTAGATGCACGTGGCGGTCGCGCCGGTCGCTTCCTTGGCCTCGCGCACGGTGTTGAACTGCGGCACGCCGATATGCGTGGTGCCGCCCTTGCCGGGGGTGACGCCTGCAACCACCTGCGTGCCGTAGGCAATCGCCTGCTCGGTGTGGAAGGTGCCGGTATTGCCTGTCATCCCTTGCGTGATGACCTTGGTGTCTTTGTTTACGAGAATGGACATTTAGTTCTCCGCCGCGCTGTTTGCTCGTTTCAAAAGATAAAACATCGCCGCCAGAACGCTTATTGCGATCCCAAACCAGAATGTAGCGATGTTGATGTAGTAAGAAGCTAGTGGGTCAACGCCAAAGGAACCGGCAATGAACGCGGATGCGCTCAAAAACGCTGCAACTGCTAGCAGAAGTCCAAAGGCGGAGAGCTTTATCACGCCAGCGAGCTATCCAGCCCCTTGCACGCCTCGAGCAGTTCCTCGACCGCGTCGGTGCTGACCTTGAGGTTCGCCTTCTCTTCGTCGCTCAGTTTAATCTCGACCACGTCCTCGGTGCCGCCTGCGCCCAGCACTGTGG
>JGI12109J20283_10509541_pt1 | contig 10299 bp, 12 predicted proteins | sample ElkSlonscriptome_12_FD_20283 | JGI IMG/M metagenome (IMG submission 20283) | reverse complement strand
TCCCGGAGAACCAGTTCTTCATCACGTTGAGCATGCTCTTCCGGCCCCCGCATCCGGTGTACATCGTGATCTACACGGCGATGATCATCCTGTTCGCCTACTTCTACACCGCGGTGATCATGAACCCGGTGGACCTGGCGGACAACATGAAGAAGCAGAGCGGCTTCATCCCCGGCAAGCGCCCGGGCAAGAAGACCGCCGAGTATATCGATAGCGTGTTGACGCGGGTCACCCTGCCGGGAGCCGTCTTCCTGGCCGTGATCGCGATCCTGCCCGACCTGATGATTACCTGGTTGAACGTGCCTTTCCGCTTCGGCGGGACGGGCCTGCTGATCGTCGTGGGTGTGGCCCTGGATACCTTGCAGCAGATCGAATCGCACCTGGTCATGCGCCATTACGATGGCTTTCTGACCAAGGGGCGCATGCGGACCAGGAGGTAAGTCGGTGAAGATCGTCATCATGGGCCCTCCGGGCGTCGGTAAGGGGACCCAGTCCCACGGTATCGTCGAAAAATTCGGAGTGGTGCACATCAGTACCGGTGACATCCTGCGCATGGCCATCCGCAGCGGCAGTGGGCTGGGGCAGAAGGTCCAGAATGTGATGAACGCCGGCGACCTGGTGAGCGACGACCTCATGATGGAAGTCATCAGGGAGCGCCTCAGTCACGAAGACGTGAAGAGGGGGTGGCTCCTGGACGGTTTTCCCCGCACCCCGGCGCAGGCCACGGGCCTGACCCAGATGCTCAAGGAGATCGGCCAGGACATCGACGCCGTGCTGGTGATGCGGGCCCCGGCCGACGAGATCGTCCGTCGTCTGAACGGCCGCATCACCTGCCGCGCCTGCAACGAGGTCATGAACCTGGTGGGATTCGGCTCCGGCTCGCCCACCTACTGCCCCTTCTGCGGTCTGGACAAGGACCCCAAGCGGGAGGGCAAACCGGCCCTGTACCAGCGCGCCGACGATACGGAGGAGACCATTCGCCACCGGCTCGAGGTTTTCCGCAAGAAGACCCTGCCCGCGGCCTGGATCCTCGAAGAGAACTACAACCTGCATGAAATCGACGGCCTGGGAACCCCGGAAGAGGTCTCCGAGAGGATCCAGAGTGTCCTTTCGTAAGCAGAAGATTTTGCTGAAATCAGCCGATCAGGTTGACAAAATGCAGGCCAGTGCCGAGATTTTGGCTTCCGTCTTTCTCGAAGTCAGGAAGCTGGTTCGCCCCGGTGTGACCACGGGTGAGCTGGATGAAGCCATAGAAACGCATATCAGGGAGGCCGGTTGCACCCCATCGTTCAAGGGGTACCACGGGTTTCCCGGTTCCGCGTGCATCTCGGTCAATGAAGAAGTTGTCCACGGGATTCCCGGACCTCGGGTTCTGAACGAGGGGGATATCGTGGGGATCGATATCGGCGTCATCAAGGACGGCTGGCACAGCGACAGCGCCGAGACCCTGCCCGTGGGCCAGGTCTCCGCTGAAACGGCCCGCCTCCTGAAGGCCACCGAGGCGAGCCTGAGTCTGGCCATCGAGGCCATCGCCCCGGGCAAGCGCCTGTCGGTCATCGGCTCGGCGGTGGAGGACCACGCCAGGGCCGAGGGCTTTTCGGTGGTGGAGACGCTGGTGGGGCACGGCATCGGGCGCAACCTGCACGAAGATCCGCAGGTGCCCAATTTCCGGTGCTACACCATGCCCGACCCCCTGCTGGAGCCGGGAATGGTGCTGGCCATCGAGCCGATGATCAACTGCGGGACCAAGCGGGTGATTACCGCCCGCGACGAGTGGACCATCCTGACCCAGGATGGTCGGCTGTCGGCTCATTTCGAACACACCGTGGCCGTCACCGAAGACGGATCACGGGTTCTGACCCGACGGGAATCCGCGCTGGTGGGTCTGTAAAAGATCCGGCGGGTCTGTAAAAGAAGGCGGTAGACATGGCCAAGGAAGAAGGAATCAGCGTAGAAGGCACGGTCGTCGAGGCCCTGCCCAACGCCATGTTCCGGGTTGAACTGGAGAACCAGCATGTGGTGCTGGCCCATGTCTCGGGCAAGATGCGCATGCATTTCATCCGCATCCTCCCGGGAGACAAGGTGACGGTGGAGTTGTCCCCCTACGACCTGAAGCGGGGCCGCATCACGTACCGTTACAAGTAGACGAGGAGTCATCTCATGAAGGTTCGCAGCTCGGTCAAGAAGATTTGCCCGAAGTGCAAGATGATCCGGCGCAACGGCGTGATTCGCGTGATCTGTGTCACGCGCCGTCACAACCAGCGTCAGGGTTGAGTGGAAGGAACCCGGCGGAAACGACGGCGCGAAGCTGTTTCTGACCGGGCCATAACAGGACGAGAGGAGCCATAGTGGCACGCATTGCCGGTGTGGATATTCCCAACAACAAGAGGATTCGCACGTCGCTGACGTACATCTTCGGGATCGGTGACCACCGGGCCCTGGAGATCTGCAAAAAGGCCAGCATTGATCCCGAGCTCAAGACCCGGGACCTGACCGAAGAGCAGTCGCGTTCGATCATCGGTATCCTCGACCAGGAATATTCAGTCGAAGGTAACCTGCGCACCGAGGTTTCCATGAACCTGCAACGGTTGATGGACATCGGTTGCTACCGTGGTCTGCGGCACAGGCGCAAGCTGCCTTGCCGAGGCCAGAACACCAAGAACAACGCTCGGACCCGCAAGGGCCCGAAGGGCCGCCCCGGCGGCAAGAAGAAGTAGGAAGACCTGATCCGTCAGGAAATCTTCCAGGAGGTTTGAAGTGGCGACTGTCAAGGACAAGAGGGGAAAGGCCCGCAAGTCCAAGAGGAAGCTTGACAGCGTGGGCGTGGCCCACGTGAAGAGCAGCTTCAACAACACCATCATCACCATGACCGACCTGCAGGGTAACGTCATCACCTGGTCGTCCGGCGGACACCAGGGGCGTTACAAGGGCAGCCGCAAGAGCACCGCTTTTGCCGCGCAGCTCGCCGGCCGGTTTGTTGCGCAGGAAGTCCTCGCGGGCGGCATGCGCAAGGTCGAGGTGTGGGTGAAGGGTCCCGGTTCCGGCCGTGAGGCTGCCGTGCGCAGCCTGAAGGCCGAGGGCCTCGAGGTGACCCGTATCAAGGACTGCACCGCCATTCCGCACAACGGCTGCCGGCCCACCAAGCGGCGCCGTCTGTAATTCGGGGACCGGCACAACGCCGGCCCTAGCATGTCTTTCAGATGTTGTGCGATCAGGATGAGAAACCCGTCGCACAGGAGGTTCCATTAATGGCCAGGTACACTGAGGCAAAGTGCAAACTCTGCCGCCGTGAGGGGATGAAGCTCTTTCTCAAAGGCGAGCGCTGCTACTCCAGCAGCTGCGCCATCGACCGTCGGCCGTACGGCCCCGGTCAGCATGGCCGCCGGCGCGGGCGTAAACCCTCGGACTACAAGCTTCAGCTTCGTGAGAAGCAGAAGGTCCGTTCAATTTATGGCGTTCTCGAAAAGCAGTTCCGCCTGTATTTCCAGGAAGCGAACCGCCTGCAGGGCGCCACGGGAGAGAACCTCTTCAACCTCTTGGAGAAGCGTCTCGACAACGTCGTCTATCGCCTGGGCTTCGCGCCCAGCCGTTCGGCCGCCCGTCAGTTGATCCGACACAAGCATGTCTCGGTCGAAGGTATCGTCTGCGATATTCCCAGCCGCCAGTTGCGCGTGGGGCAGACGGTGACCGTTCGCGCCAAGAGCCACAACATTCCCCAGATCGTTCAGTCCATCAAGGACAACGCCAAGCGTGACCGTCTGCCCTTCGTCGAGGCGGACGAGAAAAAGCTCGAAGGGAAGCTGCTGAGCGAACCTCAGCTGTCCGACCTGCCGATCCCCATTCAGGAAAACCTGATCGTGGAGCTTTACTCGAAGTAAGACGGTTTGAGCTGAACGAAAGGGATGGTGGAATACATGAAGTGGATCAATATGATGATGCCCGAGGGCGTGAAGGTGAACAAGGACAACCAGTCCGAAACCTTCGCCGAGCTGGAGATCGCTCCTCTGGAGCGGGGCTTCGGCCATACCCTGGGCAACGCCCTGCGCCGCACCCTGCTCTCGTCCATCCATGGACAGGGTATCGGAGCGGTCCAGATCGAGGGCGTGAAACACGAGCTGAGCACGGTCCCCGGCGTCCTGGAGGACGTCACGGACATCGTGTTGAACCTGAAACAGGTGGTCTTCAACCTGACCGACGCGCCGTCCGGTTGGGCCTCCATCGAAGTCAGCGGTCCCGGTCCTGTGACCGCCGGCGACATTCAGGGTCTGCCCGAGCTCGAGGTGGCCAATCCGGAACACCAGATCTGCACCATCACCGAGGATGGGGCCCAGTTCAGTGCTCGCGTATTCGTGAACACCGGCCGCGGCTATGTGGATCGTGACACCCACACTATTCCCGACGAGGTGATCGGGGTCATCCGCATGGATACCAACTATTCGCCCGTTAAGAAGGTGAGCTTCCGCGTGGAAGACACCCGTGTGGGCCAGCGCACAGACTTTGACAAGCTGGTGCTGGGCATCACCACCAATGGCGCCGTGCGTGCCGAGGACGCCATCGGCTTCTCGGCCAAGATCCTCAAGGATCAGCTCCAGATGTTCATCAACTTCGATGAGGCGCCCATTGACGCCCAGGAAGTGGAAGTGAACCAGGAGCACGAGCGTCTGGTGGAACTGCTGTCGCGCAACGTGGAGGAGCTGGAGCTCAGCGTGCGTAGCGCCAACTGCCTGAAGAGCGGACACATCAAGACCCTGTTCGACCTGGTGACCAAGTCCGAGCAGGAAATGCTGAAGTTCCGCAACTTCGGCCGCAAGAGCCTCAACGAGATCAACGAGATCCTCGGTGGCATGGATCTGGACTTCGGCATGTCCTTCGAGCCGGAAGTCTGTGACAAGGTTCGGGAAAGAACCGGCAGCTGACCGGTTGCGCAGGCGGAGAACAAAAACTCCGCAGGTGACATATTAAGGATGGAATGAGTCATGCGACACAATGTCAAGGGACGCAAGTTCAACCGAACTGCGGCCCACCGCAAAATGATGTTCCGGAACATGGTGACTTCGCTCTTCGAGCACGAGCGCATCACCACGACCGTGACCAAGGCCAAGGAGGCCCGTGGCGTGGCCGAGCGCCTGATCACCTTCGCCAAGAAGGGTGATCTGCACTCCCGCCGTTTGGCGGCCCGCAAGGTCATGGAGCCGGCTATTCTGCAGAAGCTGTTCGATGATATCGGCCCCCGCTACGCCGAGCGCCAGGGCGGTTACACCCGCATCCTGCGCCTCGGCCCCCGCAAGGGCGACAACGCCGAGCTGGCCATCCTCGAGCTGGTGGACAGCGAGGCCAAGCGCAAGCGTCTGGACAGCAAGAAGCGCACGCGGGCCCGCCGCATCCTCAAGGCCGAGGAGAAGGCGGAAGCCCAGGCCGCGCTGACCGATGTGGCCGAGGAGACCGCCGCCGCAGCCGCCACCGATGAAGCGGTGGAGGAGCAAGCGGAGGAGACTCCCGAAGCCGAGGCCGCTCCCGAGGAGACGACCGAGGTCAAGGAAGAAACGACGGATGATTCCGCCGCCGACGAGGACGAGGAGAAGAAAAAGGAGGACTAGTTCGCCCTCCTTTTTCCCCGCAAGACGCCTCCGGGGCCGGCAGGTTAACGTCCAGCCGGCCTGACCGAAACCGCCTGTGGGCTCGTCCTGATATCAAAAACCCCTCTCCCGAAATCGGGCGAGGGGTTTTTGTTCCGGAGGACCCGCCGGCGGGGATAGCCGGCTAGTCTTCACCTGTCTCGAACACCACCCGCCATTGCCCGACCTTCCGGGAATGGGGGATATCAGAGCGGCCAGCTCAGGCCGGCGCTCAGGGTCTCTTCCCCGAGCGGCACATATTCCACGAACACACCCACAGGCCCCAGTCCGGCGGCCAGACCGCCACCCAGCTGGTAGTGGTGGGTATCGGAGCCCTGCAGGTCGCCATCTTTCGTATCCCAGTTCACGGGCCCCCCGAAGAGGCGGCTCACCGCATAGGGGTACAGGGCGGAAGAAACCTGCCACGTGGCCCGCAGACCCAGACGGAGATCCAGGGCCCGGTACGATTCCTCCTGGTTCGATAACTCATCCTCCAGGGTGGCCCAGGAGGCACTCAGAGCCACGCTCAGATCCAGCGCAGGCCGGGAACCCCGCGCCGCACCGATGGGGTAGTCCCCACCCAGGCCCAGCATCAGGCCGGAATCCACCGTCCGGGCTTCCCCGGCCTCGGGGGTCAGGGTCCCGTCCAGGATGATCCCACCGGCGAACCGGCCTGTCCAGCCTCCGCCCAGCGGACGGGATGCTGAAAGGGCAACGCTGGTCATCTCCACATCGGCATTTACTTCATCACCAAAATCCAGGGTGGTGTCGAAGGATCCGAAACCCGCTCCAAATTGCCAGACGGGGCGTTGGGGCTGGTAGCTGCGGCATGCCTGAGGCAAACTGCCCGGCAGGGAAACGCCTCAGGCATCGGCTGGGGGGGCCACGATCAATCCCAGGGAAAAAGTCAGGGAAAGGAGGGCCAGGAACCTGGTTGTCTTCTTCATCATTCCTCCGAGGGGTAGGTTGCCTTGGGAATATAGGGCAAGGATGGGAAATGGCCGGAGAAAGCTTTCGTTCGGCCAAAGAACGGTTGATCCCCCCGCCAAAATCGCCTACCTTGCCCCCACACGGAAACCCCGGAAATGCGGCCCCGCGCCGCATTTCGTCCCCATACCTCCCGGATCTCCCGGAACCCATGGAGGCGTACCATGGCCACAAGGACGTTGCTCACCGCCGGCATCACCGGCATCGGGATGAGCTTCCCCGAGAAGAAACTGACCAATGCCGACCTCGAGAAGATGGTCGAGACCAACGACGAGTGGATCGTCGAGCGCACCGGTATCAAGGAGCGCCGCATCGCCGAGGAGGGTGTCGGCGCCAGCTTCCACGGCGCCAAGGCCGCCGTGGCGGCCATGGAGCACGCGAACGTCAAGCCCGAGGACGTGGACCTGATCATCGTGCCCACCGTCACCCCGGACATGCTGTTCCCGGCCACCGCCTGCCTCATCCAGGACATGATCGGCGCCAAGAACGCCTGGGGCTTCGATCTGGAAGGCGCCTGCAGCGGCTTCCTCTTCGCGCTGCAGACGGCCCGCGCCCAGGTGGAGACCGGCTACGCCAAGTGCGCCCTGGTCATCGGTTCCGAGGTCATGAGCTCCATCATCGATTACAGCGACCGCAATACCTGCATCCTCTTCGGCGACGGCGCCGGGGCGGTGGTGGTCCAGCCGGTGGACGAGAGCCGCGGCGGCATCATCGACGCCATCAACCACATCGACGGTTCGGGCGCCCAGTACCTGAACATGAAGGCCGGCGGCAGCCGCCTGCCCGCCAGCCACGAGACGGTGGATCAGAAGCTGCACACCGTTTTCCAGGCCGGCCGGGACGTCTACAAGTTCGCCGTCAAGGGCATGGCCGGCATCACCGCCGAGATCGTCGAGAAGAACGGTTTCAAGGGCGAGGACGTGACCCTCTTCGTGCCGCACCAGGCCAACATCCGGATCATCGAGGCGGCGCAGCGCCGGGTCGGTCTGGTGGACAGCCAGGTGGCCATCACCATCGACCGCTTCGGCAATACGACCAGCGCCAGCATCCCGTCCGCGCTGAAAGTTTCCCTGGATGAGGGGCGCCTGCAGGAGGGCAGCCTGGTGGTGTTGACGGCCTTCGGTGCCGGATTCACCTGGGGCAGCTGTCTTCTGCGCTGGACAGCGCCCTAGATCGGGCGTTTATATATCAGCATGATCAAGGTCCAGAATCTTACCCGCAAATTCGGATCGACCCTGGCCCTGCGCGACCTCAGCTTCGAGGTGGCGGAGGGCCGCATCGTCGGTTTCCTGGGGCCCAACGGCGCCGGCAAGAGCACCACCATGAAGATCCTCACCGGATCGCTCGCGCCCACCGCAGGGCGAGCCAGCGTGGCCGGCCACGACGTGCTGGACGAACCCCTGGCCGTGCGCCGGCTGGTGGGTTTCATGCCCGAGAACGTGGTGCTCTACACCGACGATACGGTGGTGGACTTCCTGCGCTTCGTGGCCGAGCTGAAGGAAGTTCCCCGCGCGGGACTGGACACCCACATCGAAGAACTGATCGAACAGTGCGGCCTGCAGGGCGTGCGCGGCAAGCTGGTGGGCAACCTCAGCCACGGCTACACCAAGCGCTGCGGCCTGGCCCAGGCCCTGGTCGGCGATCCGCCCGTGCTCATCCTGGACGAGCCCACCAGTGGGCTGGACCCGCACCAGATCGTCGAGATCCGGCGCCTCATTCGCTCCTTCCGCGGCCGGCGCACCGTCATGATCAGCAGCCACATTCTGTCCGAGATCGCCGCGACCTGCGACCGGGTCCTCATCCTGGACCAGGGCCGACTGGTGGGCGAGGAGAGCCCCGAGACGGGCCCCGATGCTGCGTCGGGACAGCGGGTCTCCCTCAGCTGGGACGGCGACCGTGAGGCCGTTCTGGCCGCCCTCGAGGATGTGGCGGGCGTGGCCGGGCTGACGGCCACCGACGACGGCGCCGAGGTCCACATCGCCGGTAACCCCATCGAGGTGCGGCCCAAGCTGGTGGAGTCGGTCCTGAAGGCGGGCGGGCGGCTGCAGTATCTGCAGGACCGTGGGCCGAGCCTGGAGGAGATGTTCCTCAGCCTGACGGGCGTGGATCGCCAGGCCCAGCAGGAGGCCGCCAAGGCCGACGCCCTGGACCCCAGACTATCCCCCCAATCCCAGCCGGAGGAGGGGCCGTGAGGCAGTGGCAGGCCATCGTGCGCCGCGAGACCGGCGCCTTCTTCCACTCGGCCATGGCCCCGGTGCTGCTGGGCGGTTTCCTGGTTCTGGTGGGGTTCCTCTTTGCCAAGATGATGGTCGGCTACAGCGATCTGAGCACCAGCGCGCTGCAGAGCGCGCGTAGCGGCAACTACGTCAACCTGGCCGAGGGCGTGTTCCGGCCCCTGGTCAGCACCATGCTCATCTTCGTGGTGCTGCTGATGCCGTCGCTGACCATGCGCCTCTTCTCGCCCGAGTACCGCAGCGGCCGCTACAACCTGCTGGCCAGCTGGCCGGTGGCCGATCACATCTGGGTGCTGGGCAAGTGGTGGTCAGCCGTGCTGGCGGCGTGGGTGATGCTGGGCACCACGCTGGTTTTCTTCCTGTCGGTGTGGTTCTTCGGCTCGCCGGAGCCGGGCCCGTTGCTGACGGTTTTCCTGGGCCTGTTCCTGCTGTCGGCGGCGCTGACGGCCTGGGGGCTGTTCTTCTCCACCATCTTCAGCCACCAGATCCTCAGCTACTTCGTGACCCTGGTGCTGGCCATGCTGCTGTTCATGGTGCATCTGCTGGAGCGCTTCCTGCCCGGCGTGCTGGGGCAGGCGGCCCTGGATATGTCGCTGATGCTGCACTTCGAGCGCTTCAGCCGCGGCGTTCTGGACTCCCGCGACGTGACTTACTTCCTGCTGCTGATCCTGGTGCCCCTGACCGGCGCGACAGCGATGCTGGCCGGTCGGCGCCTGCCCGCGCTGAGGCGCGGCCCCCAGTGGCTGCCGCCGCTGCTGGCGGTGCTGCTGGCCATCGTGCTGTACTCCCTGGCCAGCTATCTGCCTTTCAGCCTGGATACCACGGGCAACAAGCGCTACAGCCTGGCCCCGCAGACGGTCCAGATCCTGCGCAGCCTGGGCGATGACCTGGATCGCCTCCAGGACGGCAACGAGGTCGTGGTCTACGCCTTCTACCAGCGCCACGATCCCGTCTTCGACAGCACCGACGGCCTGCTGCGCAGCTTCCGCCAGCAGAGCCGCCACTTCCGCTTCGAGATGCTGGATCCTGAGACGGAACTGGAGATGCTGCGCCGGTACGGCGTGAAGGTGGCGCGCACCATGGTCGTGACCGTGGGGGACCGCCACACCCTGGTGCTGCAGCCGGAAGAGAGCGGGCTGATCAACGCGGTGTACCGCCTGGTGCACGGCAAGCGCCCGGTCATCGGTTACCTGCAGGGCCACGGTGAACACCAACTCGATAATACCGAGATGGCCGGCTACGCCTCCACCCATCTTGCCCTCAGCGAGCAGGGGTACGACGTGCGGCCCCTGGTGCTGAGCGAGACCGGCGGCGTGCCCGCCGAGTGCGACCTGGTCATCCTGGCCGGACCGCGCACCGAACCGGTGGCCCAGGAGACCGAGGCTCTGGATCGTTTCCTGGCCCGCGGCGGGGCCATCCTGGCCCTCTGCGATCCGCCCACACCGCCGGGCTGGGTGCTGTGG
>JGI12109J20283_10672963_pt1 | contig 10300 bp, 11 predicted proteins | sample ElkSlonscriptome_12_FD_20283 | JGI IMG/M metagenome (IMG submission 20283) | reverse complement strand
GGAACCCTGCTGCGCACGGGCGTCTTCCTGGCCCTGTTGGTGGTGATGGTCGTCAGTCTGCGGACCTTCGACACCTCCCGCACGCCCGAGGAGAAATACGACCGCCTGTACTTTCCCTCCGGCAAGTTCCTGCGCGAAAGTAGCCTGGGCTTCCGGGAGGCCAACGCCGACTACCTCTGGTTCCGCTTTATCCAGTACTACGGCGCCTTCGCCAAGGGATACAACAATTTCCGGCACTTCGATCTGCTCATCGACGCCATCACCCGGCTGGATCCGCGGTTCGTGGAGGCCTACCACTTCGCCTCGCTGGTGACCTGGTCGGATCTGGGCCAGCCCCACAAGAGCGTGGACATCCTCAAGCGCGGCCTGCAGAATAATCCCGATACGGCGCGGCTGTATTTCCAGATCGGAATGATCTACTATGTGGTGGATCAGGACTACGATCGCAGCAGCTACTGGTTCACCCGGGCGGCAGGATGCCCGGATGCCACGGATCTGGAACGGCGTTTTGCCGCCTTCAGCCGCTACCGGGGGCAGAATTTCCTAGGCAGCCTGCTGATGTGGCAGGAAATGTACGAGACCACCGACCAGCCCGGCATGAAGAAACTGGCCGAGAAGATGATCGGCATCATCCGGGAAAAGATGGCAACCAAGCAGCAGAATCAGGAGATGTGACGTGGGCTGGAGCCTGATGCCTTCCGTGTTCTGGTACGCCGTGGCCGCCGTGGTGGGGGCCTGTTTCGGCAGTTTCAGCAACGTGCTGGTCTACCGATTGCCGCGCAATCTGAGCGTGGTGGGACCGCGCAGCTACTGCCCTTCCTGCGAAAAGACCGTGGCCTGGTACGACAATATTCCCCTGCTGAGCTGGATCATCCTGCGCGGGCGCTGCCGGCACTGCGCCGCGCCCATCAGCCCGCGCTATCTGTTGCTGGAGATGGCGGGAATCCTTTGCGCTCTGACGGGATTCTGGCGCTTCGGCGTGACGCCCCATGGGGCGGGGGTGGCCCTGTATCTGCTGCTTCTGGTGAACATCGCGGTCATCGACTGGCAGCACATGATCATTCCCCACACCCTGACGATCACCGGCATGGTGGCGGGGCTGGGCCTGTCTTTCTTCACGCCCATCGGGCCCGTGAACAGCCTGCAGGGGCTGCTGATGGGCGGCGGCATCATCCTGGCCGTTTCCTACGGCTACAAGCTGGTGCGCGGGGTGATCGGCATGGGGGGCGGCGATGTCATGCTCATGGGTATGGTGGGCGCCTTTCAGGGTCCGTACGGCGTGCTGGCGGTGCTCTTCGGCGGGGCCCTGTTCGGCTCCCTGTACGCGGTGACGGCCATGCGCGGCAAGCCTGCCGGGGCGGCCAAGCTGCCCTTCGGCACCTTCCTTGCGGCGGCGGCCCTCGTGGTGCTGCTGGCCGGAGAGCGCCTGTGGCAGGTCTACATGGGGCTTTTCTGAGAACCCTTTCCGCAGTCGGCAGAAATTTCCCCCCTGCCTGGCAGAAATCCAATACCGACAAGGCCTTTTCTTTTCCCGCTCTTCCCCGAAAAACCATCTATTCCCTTGAAAAAAGCCTCAAGCCCTCATCTCCCATGCCGAATCGGACACTGGCACGAGAGTTGCCTTTCTGGAGCGGGGGATTGGGACCATGAGGGTCGATCCCGGTCCAATGACATCAGCATCAAGGCAGGATTCCCATGTTTGGCTTCCTGAAGAAGAAGAGAAAAAGCCTCATCGCGATGGACATCGGTTCCAACGTGGTGAAGGTCTTGCGCCTGGACCTGAACGAAGAGCGGCCGGTGGTGACGCATTTTGCCATGGCCGATCTTCCGCCCGAGGCCATCGTCGATGGCGAGGTCATGGATCGCGAGCTGGTCATCCAGACCATCCAGGACTGCGCCGCGGAAGCGGAGATCCCGGACGAGCCCGTGGCCAGCGCCGTGGCGGGCCGGGCGGTCATCGTCAAGAAGATCGTCATGGATCAGATGAGCGAAGAAGAGGCGCGCGAGGCCATCTACTGGGAGGCCGAACAGCACGTGCCCTTCGACATTGACGACATCAGCCTGGACTTCCAGGTCCTGCAGGAAGACATCGGCGCCGGCCAGATGGAACTGATGCTGGTGGCGGCCAAGAAGGACATGATCCTCACCCAGGCCGAGTTGATCCGCGACGCGGGCTTCCGGGTGGAAGTCATCGACGTGGCCAGCTTCGCCAACCAGAACAGCTGGGAATTCACCGGCAAGAAGGACCTGGCTTTCGAAGTGGCCGAAGAAGCCGCCCCCGAGGCGGAGCCCGCGGCCGCCGGATCCCTGGACGATGATATCGAAGGTTTCGAGCAGGAAGAGACCGCCCCCGAGGAGGAGGACGAGGAATTCGTCGCCCTGCTGGACGTGGGTGGCGGGGTGACCAACGTGCACATCGTCAAGGGCGGGGTGCCGTACTTCACCAAGGACCTGCCCCTGGGCGTGGCCCATTTCACCGAAGAATTCCAGAAACAGATGGGCCTGACCTACGAGTCGGCCCAGAGCGTGGCCCGCGGCGAGGAGGCGGATGTGGATCAGGAACTGGTCCTGGATATCGTGCGCAGCGTGGCCTCGGAAATCTACAAGGGCCTGGAGCCCAGCCTCAGCTATCTCAAGACCGCGGGCGAGGCCGATGGCATCGACCGCATCGTCCTGAGCGGCGGCGGGGCACACCTGCCCGGCCTGGCCGATTACCTGTCCGAGGTCTATGCCATCCCGGCGGACAAGGCGGACCCCCTGGCGGGGCTGGATTTCGATCCGGACCTGTTCGCCGCCGGAATGGCCGAACACCTCAGCCCGATGCTGACCGTCAGCGTCGGCCTGGCCCTGCGTGAGGGGGTGACGTCATGATCCGCATCAACCTGCTGCCGCACGACGAGCTGCCCAGGAAAAAGAGTCTGCAGATCCCGCAGCTGAACACCTTCGCGCCCCTGGCCCTGATCCTGGTGGCGGCCCTGGCCATCGGCGGTGCCGTCATCCACCAGAACAAGCAGATATCGGCCCTGGAGGAAGTGATCGCCGAGGAGGAGGCGGAGAGCCGTCGCCTGGCCCCGGAGATCGCCAAGATCAAGCGGCTGAACCAGCAGCGCAAGGACCTGAACGACCGCCTCGATGTGATCACCGAGCTGGATCGGGACCGCTACTTCCGGGTCCACCTGATGGACCAGCTGAACCGCAGTCTGCCCGAGCACATGTGGCTGACCCGCTTCGAGGATATCGGCGGCGACAGCTACCAGGTCGAGGGCGTGACCTTCAGCAATTTCCTGATCAGCGACTTCATGCAACGCGTCACCAACAGCCCCTGGTTCGCCACCGTCGATCTGACCGTGGCGGAGAAGGGCGAAATCGGTGAAGTGGAAGTCATCAAGTTCAAGGCCAAGGCCCGCGCCGTGCGGCGCGCGCCCAAGGCCGAATTCGACGGGTAGGAAGGACCATCATGGAAATCGACGTCAAAGATCCCAAATTCCTGCGCTGGGCCATGGCGATCCTGGTGGTGGTGGTGGCGGTGCCGATGTACTTCATGTCGGCCATGTACCCCTTCACCTACGCCGCGCGCAAGGCCGATGTGGCCGCCCTCGAGGCCCGCCACCAGGAGCTGAGCCGGGACCTGGAGAAGGCCCGCCTGCTGGTGCGAAACCTCGAAAGGGTGGAACAGGAGTACGCCATCCTGCATGACCAGTGGGAAGTGGCGCGCACGCTCCTGCCGGAGGAGAACCAGATGCCCGACCTGCTGCGCAAGGTCACCGCGGCCGGCCAGCAGTCGGGTGTGGAGTTCCAGGTCTTCCGTCCACAGAACGCGGTAGGTCGCGGCTTCTACGCCGACAACCCCGTGGAAGTCAGCATCGAGGGCGGGTACCACCAGACCGGTGTCTTCCTCAGCCGCCTGGCCAACTTGAACCGCATCGTGAATGTCTCCAATCTGCGCATCGAAGGCATCGAGGACCAGGAGGATCAGCCCTTCACGATGAAGACCGACCTGATCCTGACGGCCTACACCCTGGATGGCGCCAGGCCCCAGGCCGAGGTGGCCTCCGCTTCCGGCACCGCCACGAGTAAACCCCAAACCGCCAAGGTCCCGGCCAAGGCCGGCCATTAAAAGGAGGGTGGAAATGAAGAACCTGAAAAAGACCACCCTGACGGCCCTGGCCTGCGTGCTCTGCGCTGTGGTGTTCCTGCCGGCCACGGCCCAGGACGACACGGCGTCGGTCAGCCCGTCCCAGGAAGCGCGCCAGCGTATCAATGCCCTGCGCGCCAATGAATTCTTCTACCAGAGCTACGGCAAGGCGGACCCCTTCGCGGTTCTTGTCAGCGGGGACTACGAAGCCTCCCCGGCCAACGATCTGGTGGACATGAACAGCGCCCATCTGGTGGGTGTGATGTGGGGCCAGGAAGATCGTTTTGCCCTGGTCGAAGATGGAGAAGGTTTCGGTTATATCCTGCGTGTGGGCGATCGCGTCCGCAGCGGCCGCGTCGTCAGCATCCGGAAGAACTCACTCACCGCGCGGGTCACTCTCTACGGAATCACCAACAAGGTGGTCCTGAAGCTCGAGAAACTGGAGGACTGAGAAATGTTCGGAAGGATCCGCTTTGCCAATCTGGTCGCCCTGTCCATCCTGTTGCTGGTCGGCGGTGTGGCCCTGGCCCAGGAGGCCGAGACCCCTGGGACCGAGACCACCGGGACCGTCCAGCTGACGGAACCCGTCAAGCAGGACATGGGTCGCCCCATCTCTCTCGATGTTCAGGACGCCGACATCCAGACCGTCCTGCGCTCGTTGAGCAGCTTCAGTGGCAGCAACATCGTCGCCAGCCCCCGTGTGGAGGGCAAGGTCACGGTGCGCCTCGAGCAGGTGCCCTGGAAGGAGGCCCTGGGGGTGATCCTGCGGGCCCACAGCTTCAGCTACGTGGAGGAGGAAGGTGTCATCCGCATCGACACCTCCGAGGAACTGCGCGAGGAGCAGCTGGCCCACCAGCGCGCCCGCAAGCAGGTCGAGGAACTGAGTATCCTGGACCTGGGCCTGGTGCCCCTGAAGTACGCCAACGCCGGCGAGGTGAAGGACGCCCTCAAAAAGATGCTGACCGAGCGCGGCAACATCGACGTGGACGTGCGCACCAACAGCCTGCTGGTCAACGACGTGGCCGACCGCGTGAATCTGATCAGCGAGATGGCCCGCCAGCTGGACACCCGCACCCCGCAGGTGGAGATCAACGCCCGCCTGGTGGATATGAGTGTCAAGGCCACCAAGGAACTGGGCATCAACTGGGGTGTGAGCAACTTCCGGCCCTCGGGTGCCAACGTGGCCGGCAACGGCGTGGTGGACAACAGCTTCAACAGCCCGTCGGCCGACCTGCAGGTGGCCACGGTGCAGGACTGGGGCGAGCTGATGCTGCAGGTGCAGGCGCTGGAAAACAGCAATGACGCCCGCCTGATCAGCAACCCCGTGATCACCACCACGGACAACCGCGAGGCCAAGATCCTCGTGGGGCAGAAGATCCCCCTGATCGTCTCGGATGAGGCCGGCAACGCCATCACCCAGCTGACGACCATCGGCATCATGTTGCAGGTCACCCCGCACATCAACAGCGAGAACCGCATCACCCTGGATATCCACAACGAGGTGAGCGATCTGTCCAGCCAGGCCACCGTGCAGGGCGGCGTGATCATCAACACCTCCGAGTCCGATACCCGTGTGCTGGTGGCCAACGGCGAGACCGCCATCGTAGGCGGCCTGATCCGCAAGGTGGAAAACCAGCTGGAGAGCGGCGTGCCCGTGCTGAAGGACATTCCCCTGCTCGGGGCCCTCTTCAAGCACAGCAGCACCACCAACGACGATCGCGAACTGGTGGTCTTCGTGACCCCGCGCATCGTCACCGACGAGTACATCGGGCGCCACACCCTCACGCCCGAGACCCAGGTGATCTATTCGCCCGAGTATTTCGAGGAAATGCCGGTCGACGACGTCCTGCGCTAGAGGACGCCCCAAAGACGGAGCTCACGATCAGCGCCCTCCCGCATTGCCAGGCGGGGGGGCGCTGTATTACTGTACGGGGCATGTGGATATCTTTCGTGGGATTCATGGCCAGTGGCAAGAGCACGGTGGCGGCCCGGCTGGAGGGCAGCACCCGGCGCCCCCGTGTGTCCGTTGATGAACTCATCAAGGAGCGGGCCGGCCGGAGCATCGCGTCCCTGTTCGCGGACGAGGGACCGGCGGCCTTCCGGCGGCGGGAACTGGAAACCCTGGAGAGCCTGGATCCCGAACGCAACCTGCTGGTGGACACCGGCGGGGGGATCGTTGAAACGGAAAAGGCCCTGACGCTGCTGCGCACCAACGGTGTGGTCATCTGGCTGGATTGCCCCTGGAAGGAAGTGCGCTCCCGGCTCAAGGAAGGGCCCGCAGGGGTTCGGCCCCTGGTGCAGCAACTGGGCTGGGCGGGGCTGGAAGAACTTTTCCGCCGCCGCCGCCCGATCTATGCCGCCGCCGCCGATTTTCGGCTCAACGCCTCTGCGGATCTGGAAAGCCTGGCGCGCACGGCCATGCACCGCAGTCTGGTATGGCAGCGGCAGGTGGATCGGAGGGGGCCGTGAGGGTCGTGGCGGGAAGGTGGCGCGGCCGCCGTCTGGCATCGCCCCGGGGCGATGCCGTGCGCCCCACCACCGACCGCGTGAAGGAGGCCATGTTCTCCATCCTGGGGCCCCGCGTCCAGGACGCCGAGGTCCTGGATCTGTGCTGCGGATCCGGCGGTCTGGGCATCGAGGCCCTCAGCCGGGGCGCCCGGCGGGTGGATTTCGTGGATCAAGACCGGCGCAGCCTGCTTCTGGTGGGCCGCAACCTGGAGCTCTGCGGGGCGGAACCCGGGACCTACGCGCTGGTGCCCGCTGATGCGGAACGGCACCTCGGGGAGCATTTGCCCCGGCTGGCGCGCGGTGAGGATCCCTGGGTCCTGCTGTCTGATCCGCCCTACGGGACCCCGCTGGCCGCGGCCCTGCTGCAGACCTTGCTGGGCACCGTCCCGGGGCGCGGGTTCCGCATGGCGATCATCGAGCACGGCGATCCGAAACTGGTGCCGGAAAGCCGGGAAGGCCCCTGGCGCATCCGCAACCGCCGCTACGGCAAGACCATCCTGACGGTGCTGGAAAGAGGTTGATCATGGAAAAGCACGTGCTGTACCCCGGTTCCTTCGACCCGGTGACCCTCGGGCACCTGGATATCCTGGAGAGGGCGGCGGTCGTTTTTGACCGCATCACCGTGGTGGTGGCCGAGACCGGCAAGGCCGGCCTGCTGGATGTGGCTACCCGGGTGCGCCTGTTCCGTGAGTCGGTGCAGCATTTGCCCAACGTGGATGTGGCGCCTTTTACCGGCCTGCTGGTGGACGAGGTCAAGTCCCGCGGGGCCATGGCCGTGGTGCGCGGTATCCGCAACAATACCGACTACGAGCACGAGTCGGCTCTGGCCGGCGTGAACGCTCTGCTGGACGCGGACGTGGAGTACATCTACCTTCTGGCCCGGCCCGGCATGGTATCGGTCAGCAGCACCCTGGTGCGGGACGTGATCAAGCACAAGGGCCCGCTGGAGCGGCTGGTGCCCCGGCCGGTCATCCGTTACCTCGATAATCTGGCGGGCTGAGAGCGGCCCTTCCGAAAGGACCCGAGCGTGTTTCTGGATATCGCCACCATCACCCTGGAGAGCGGCCGCGGCGGCGATGGCTGCGTCAGCACCCGCCGCGAGAAGTTCGTATCCAAGGGCGGTCCGGACGGGGGGAACGGGGGGCAGGGGGGCTCGGTCATCCTGGAGGCCTCCAGCGATCTGAGCACCCTTCTGGACTTCCGCTACAAGCGCACCTACAAGGCCGAAGCCGGCAAGCCGGGCGGCGGTCAGCGCATGACCGGCGCCGACGGCCAGAGCGTGGTTCTCAAGGTACCCTGCGGCACCAGCGTGCATCTGGCCGCGGACGGGCGGCTGCTGGGCGACCTGCTGGAAGACGGCGAGCGTCTGCAGGTGGCCCGGGGCGGCCGCGGCGGCAAGGGCAACTGGGAATTCCGCAACCCGCGCAACCAGACCCCCATGAAGGCCACCGAGGGCCAGGCCGGGCAGGCCGTAGAGGTGCGCCTGGAGCTGAAGCTCATCGCCGACATCGGCCTGGTGGGTGAGCCCAACGCCGGCAAGAGCACCCTGCTGTCGGCCATCACCGCGGCCCGGCCCAAGGTCGCCGACTACCCCTTCACCACCCTGGTGCCCAACCTGGGGATCGTGGATCTGGGGGATTTCCGCAGCTGCACCATCGCCGACATTCCCGGCCTGATCGAGGGCGCGGCCGAGGGCAAGGGCCTGGGCCACGAATTCCTGCGCCACGTGGAGCGCACGCGGGCCCTGCTCTTGCTAGTGGATCCCACCTACGAGTCGCCCCGCCGGGCCCTGGACGTGCTGCATGCGGAGCTGGCGCGTCACGGCAAGCGTCTGGCCGAGCTGCCTTTTGCCGTGGTCGTCACCAAGCAGGATGTTCTGGAAGAGGAACGCCGTGCCGAGGTCATGGCCGAGGCCCGCGCCTGGTGCGAGGAGCACGGAGGTGTCGAAACGCTGCTGATCTCCTCGGTGGCGCGCCTGGGGCTGGAGCCCCTGCGGTACCTCATCCGGCGACTCTACCAGGACGATTCCGCGCCGGAATCCTGAACGACGACCCTCCTCCCGGATCGGCGGCCGCCATGGTGCGCACCCCTGCCGGGGATGATGCCCCCGTCTGTGTATTGACTCCCGAACATCCCCACTGGCCCCCTCTCTGGAAGCAGATCAAGGACCCCCCCGAGGCCGTCAACGTGCAGGGACAGGGCGGCTGCCTGGGTCTCCCGGCCTTGGCGATCGTGGGCACTCGCCGGGCCACTTTGCGCGGCACCGCCTTCGCCCGCAGCCTGGCCGCCGCCCTGGCCGTTCGCGGTTGGTGCGTGGTCAGCGGCCTGGCTCTGGGGATCGATGCCGCCGCCCACCGCGGGGCGCTGGAGGCCGGCGGGGCCACCGTCGCGGTGATGGGCACGGGCCTGGGCCGCATCTATCCCGCCGTGCATGCGGATCTGCGCCGCCAGATCGAAGGCCGTGGCTGCGTGCTGACGGAATTTTCCGCGGATGTAGGACCCCGCAGATACAACTTCCCGCGCCGCAACCGACTGATCGCCGGCATGGTGCGCGGCGTGGTGGTGGTGGAGGCGCCGGCCCGCAGCGGTGCCCTGCTCACGGCCCAGATGGCCCTCGATTACGATCGCGAGGTCTTCGCCGTGCCCGGCCCCGTGGACCAGGAGACCAGCCGCGGCAGCCACCACCTGCTGCGCGAGGGGGCCCATCTGGTGGAAAACGCCGAGGATGTGGTGCAGGTGCTGGGTTGCCCCGGTCCGGAGGACAGCCTGCAGATCCCTTCGGGCGTGTGCGGCCCGACGCCCGGCTCGGCCGCGCGCTGGATCCTGGACCGGCTGGATTTCGACGGCGTGCCGCGGGACCGCCTACGCTCCCGTTTCCAGGGCAACGAGGAAATGTGGTGCGAAGGCTTGCTGGCCCTGGAAATGGCCGGTCTCATTCGGCGGTTGCCCGGAGGCAAGCTGGCCCGTACGATATGGCGCATCTGAGGTGAAACAATGGGCGCAGGCCTCCGTAACCCTCGCAGACTATTCCAACCCTTTCCAGGAGTTTGCGCGTGATCAAGGTTCAGGATCTGGTAAAAAAATACGGTTCCCACCGGGCGGTCGACGGCATCAGCTTTTCCGTCGACCGGGGGGAACTCTTCGGCCTGCTCGGCCCCAACGGAGCCGGCAAGACCACCACCATCAATACCCTCGCCACCTTGCTGAGGCCCGATGGCGGCCAGGCCGTCATCGGGGGGCACGACGTAGCCGCCGAGCCGGGGGCCGTGCGCCGGCTGCTGGGTATGGTGCCCCAGGAGATCGCCCTGTACAAGGACCTCAACGCGCGGGACAACCTGCGCTTCTGGGGCGAGCTGTACGGCCTGCGGGGGCAAGATCTGGACCGCCGCATCACCGAACTGCTGGAAATGACCAGCCTCACCGGGCACGCCACCCAGAAGGTGGAGACCTTCAGCGGGGGCATGCAACGCCGCCTGAACATGGCCGCGGGGCTGGTGCACAGCCCGGAGGTGCTCTTCCTGGACGAGCCCACCGTGGGGATCGATGCCCAGGCCCGCAGCCGCCTGCTGGAGCTGGTCAGGCAACTGGCGGATGAGGGGCTGACCGTGATCTACACCACCCACTACCTGGAGGAGGCGGAGCAGCTCTGCGACCGCA
>JGI12109J20283_10666533_pt1 | contig 10300 bp, 8 predicted proteins | sample ElkSlonscriptome_12_FD_20283 | JGI IMG/M metagenome (IMG submission 20283) | reverse complement strand
GGTTGAATTCGCGGCGCGGTTTCCTCAGGGTCTATTAGGTTGAATTCGCGCGGGCCTGAAGAATCTGCCGGGTCCGCGCGCCACCTTCACGACCTACATGTTCACACCTGTCGAACTGGAGGCACATCGATGACGACCAGCAACCTGCGTCAGACTGCGCAAGCCATGGTGGAGCCCGGTCAGGGGGTCCTCGCCATGGACGAGAGCACGCCCACCGTCGGCAAACGACTGAAGGCGGTCGGCGTCGACAACAGCGAGGACAACCGGATCGCCTACCGGTCGATCCTGCTCGGCACGCCCGGCCTCGGTGAATACATCAGCGGCGCAATCCTCTACGACGAGACCATCCGTCAATCGACGGCCGAGGGCGAGTCTTTCGTCGAGCTGATGCAGCGCCAGGGGATCATGCCCGGCATCAAGGTCGACACCGGCGCCAAGGAGCTGGCCTTGCATGCCGGCGAAAAGGTGACCGAGGGTCTGGATGGACTGCGCGAGCGGCTCGAAGAGTATGTCGGCCTCGGCGCCAAATTCTGCAAATGGCGAGCCGTGATCACGATCGACCAGGAAAAACCGAGCCGTGCCTGCATTGAAGCCAACGCCCATGCGCTGGCCCGCTATGCGGCCTTGTGTCAGGAAACCAGCCTCGTGCCGATCGTCGAGCCGGAGGTCCTGATCAACGGCAGCCACACGATCGAGACCAGCTATGACGTCACGGTGGAGACCCAGCGCCAGGTCTTCGAACAGCTCTACCGCCAGGGCATCGACTTCGAGGGCATGATCCTGAAGCCCAGCATGGTGATCTCGGGGACCGATTGCCCGCAGCGCGCCGGGATCGAGCAGGTCTCGGAGTGGACCTTGCTCTGCCTGCAGCAGACGGTACCCGCCGCGGTCCCGGGCATCGCCTTCCTGTCCGGCGGCCAGGGCGACGAGGAGGCCACGCAGCATCTGAATACGATAAATCAGATGGCGCGCAGCCTGTCGCTGCCGTGGCGCCTCACCTTTTCCTATGCACGCGCGTTGCAGAATCCGGTGCTGAACATCTGGAAAGGTGATGCGTCGAAGGCTGAGCAGGCGAGCCAGGCCCTGCTGCACCGCGCCAAGCTCAACTCGCTGGCAAGCAAGGGAGAATACGAGCCCGACATGGAACGCCAAGCCGCCTGATTCGCTGCGTGTGGCTGGGGCGGACGCACTTGCCTGCAGCCGCCCGGGCGCTGCCGAGCGGCCGACATCTCTGCAGATGCAACGAGCTCTCGCAGTGCAACACGATGGAACCTGATCGCTGAGGGTGTCATGCTTCTTTGGCTGCGCGAGCGATGCGGCTGATTCGCGCGTAATGCAGGCCAAGATGGTGTCCGATTTCTTTAAGAGTGTAGCCGCCGTTGGGATACCGACGGTATCGATCCGACACGTCACACCAACGGGAGGTACATCATGCCTTTGGTCGATATCCAAGTGATCGAGGACGTCTTCAGCGACGACGAGAAGCAGGCGATGATCGAGCAGGTCACCGAGGCGATGGTGGCCGTCGAGGGTGAGGCCATGCGCGAGACCACCTGGGTCCGCGTGCAGGAGCTGCCTTCCGGCGAATGGGCCATCGGCGGCCGCCCCGTCACCGCTGAGGCGGTCCGCGCGATGCGGGGCTAGCGCTCCGCGCTCACACCGGCCGGCCACCGCGGCCGGCCGTGAGCTGCAGGAAATCCCGACGTGTCTTCGGCCCGAAGGTCTCGAAACTGGGGTTCGGCGCCGCGCGGTAGCGGGCCTTGAGCCGGGCGATGTGATCATCGGCCATAGCGGTACGCACGGCGGGCACGTCGAGTCCATAGGCCGCGGCCGCATTGAGCCCGAAGATGCGCCGGCGGGCTTGCTCCGTCATGGCGGGATAGCCATGGCGCTCCTGCAGCTCCTCGCTGATCTGCAGCGTGCGGAAGGCCTGGATCTGGTCCTGCGGGCTGCCGTACCACAGGGCGTCGGTGCCCCAGCAGATGCGCTCCTCGCCGAAATACTTGAGCAGCTTGCCCATCAGATGGGCGGCCCGCTCCGGCTTGCCCATGTAGTAGCGCCAGACGCTGCCGAGCTCGGCGTAGAGGTTGCCCTGGTTCGCCGCGAAGCCGTTCTCCTGATGCGCGAGGATGAGCCGGTCGACGCCCGCGTCGTGGTCCGGATCATAGGGGCCTTCGGCGACGCCCGGCTCGAAGCCCGAGTGGTAGCAGATGAAGGTGACGTCCGGAAACATTCGCGCCGCGCGGGCGATGTCGGCGGGATGGGAATACTGGTATTCGAGGCCGCCGAGCGGCAGGCCGCGGTGCGCGCAAATGACCTTGACGCCGAGCTCGCGTGCCTTCTCGATCATCGGGATGCCGTATTCGGCACCGTCCATGGTATAGCCCTTGCCGTCCGGCCCCCACTGCGGATAGGTCTTCCACGCAGCGACCCCGTAGTCGCGCGCCTGGACCTCCATGTATTCCAAGGCGCCGGGCTCGTTGGGCATGACGCCGCCGTGGATCAGCGCGCGGTGATCGCCGTCCGCCGCGGCGACGATGGCACGGGCCTCGGCCGCGTAGTCCATCGGCGTCGGGTTCGAGTCGCGGCCGCCCCAGAGGGCCGAGACCACCGAGACGTCGGTGTCGCTGTCGAGAAAGACCTCCTTGACCATCTGCTCCGCCGAATAGCAGTCGAAGCTCCCCTCTTCGCACTTGCGTCGCTGACCGAAGACCTCGTTCAGCACGCGCAGCCAGCGCTCGCCGGACTCGCCCTTGGCCCAATCACCGGACGGGTCCACGCAGTGGTTCTGGATGTCGAAGATGAATTCGTCGCCACCGAGGCTCGCCTCGGCCAGGTCCCGCTCATAGGCCGCCTCGCGCGGGATCGCGAACCAGCCGCCGGCCTGGCCGGCCTTGGCGTGCACCTCGTTGAACGCGAGCAGCGTCGTCGCCGCACCGCAGAGCGACTTCAGAAAGGCCCGTCGGCCCAGGCCGAGGCGCCGCGCGACCTCGTCCGCGCGCTCACTGGCGTGGCGGTTCGCGGCCTGCTGCAGCGGCTCGAGCGGCCGCGGTTCGTACTCGCCGTTGCTGGCCGTGTCGATCTTGATCGGTAGCCGGGTCCCGTGGGGATCGAATTCCATCGTTCACCTCGCTGTGGCTGTGCCGGCGCGCTCGGAGACGCCGGATGCGGGCGGGGCCGCCGCAGGAGTGCGTTGTCGGCCCGGGCGGCCGCAGCGCGCGGCCGTTTGCTGGGTTCGGTCAGCCTTCGGCCGACCCGGCCCTGACGCAGCGCAGCAGGCCGTAGTCATAGCTGCCCTGCAGCGCTTCATAGACCGGTTTCAGGCCCATCGCTGCATCCGGCGCGAGCTGCTCGAAGGCGTACCGGATGGTGCGGATCTCGTCGTCGGTCAGCTCCACGACGTCGCGCAGCCGAAGCTCGCCTTCCTCGATGCAGCGGGCGAGATGACTGTAGACCGTCGTCGGCTTGATGTCGCGGCGCACGGCGATGTCGTCGATCGTGACCCCGGTGCGGAACAGACTCAGGGTCTCGCGCACCGTCGTGCTCAGGCCCGCATCAAGGGTTCGTTCGGTCCGCTCGCTGGCCCGCAGCGGCTTCTCCGGCAGCGGCGGCAGCGTGTCGGGGCGGCCGTGCTCGGCCTCGTGCGCGGCGAGCACATCGAGAAAGTCGGCCCCATAGCGCTCCAGCTTGACCGCGCCGACGCCGCTCAGGCGGGTCAGCTCGTCGGCATCGCGGGGCCGATAGCTGACCATTTCGCGCAGCGTGACATCGCCGAAGACCATGTAGGGGGCCAGGTTCTGCGCGGAGGCCAGCTCCCGGCGGCGCTCGCGCAGGCGTTCCCAGAGCGCGGCGGCCTCCGGGTCGGCCGGCGCCGCCGGCGCTTCGCGACGCTGCTCGTCGCGCCGGCGCCGCCGATCGGGATCGCGTCGCAGTCGCACGGACTGCTCGCCGCGCAGGACCGGGCGGCTCTGCTCGGTCAGGCGCAGGCCGCCGTGGCCAGTGACATCGACCTCGACCAGGCCGGCCGCGACCAGCTGCCGGTAGACGGAGCGCCATTGGTCCACGGACAGGTCCTTGCCGATGCCATGGGTGCTGACCCGATCATGGCCGAAGCTGCGGATGCGCGCCGTGTCCTTGCCGAGCAGCACGTCGGCCAGGTAGCTGGCGCCGAAGCGCTGGCCGGTGCGGTAGATGCAGGACATCGCCTTCTGCGCGGCGACGCTGCCGTCCCAGGTCTCGACCGGCGTCAGGCAGGTGTCGCAGTTGCCGCAGGCATCGGCGCGCGCCTCGCCGAAGTAGCCAAGCAGCACGCGGCGGCGGCATTCAATGGTCTCGCAGAGGCCGACCAGGGCATCGAGCTTGTGCAGCTCGACACGCTTGAAGCGCTCCTCGGCCTCCGATTCGGCGATGATGCGCCGCAAGGTGACGACATCGCCGAGGCCGTAGCAGAGCCAGGCGTCGGCGGGCAGGCCGTCGCGGCCGGCACGGCCGGTCTCCTGGTAGTAGGCCTCGACGCTCTTCGGCAGGTCCAGGTGCGCGACGAAGCGCACATCGGGCTTATCGATGCCCATGCCGAAGGCGATGGTCGCGCAGATGATCACGCCCTCGCCGCGCAGGAACTCGGCCTGATGGGCGCGGCGCTGCTCCTGCGGCAGCCCGGCATGGTAGGGCAGCGCCGCAAAGCCCTGCCCGTTCAGGAAGGCGGCGGTCTCCTCGACCTTCTTGCGCGACAGGCAGTAGACGATGCCGGCGTCATTGGGATGCTCGGCGCGCAGGAACTCGAGCAGCTGGCGGCGCGGCTGCGCCTTCTCGACGATGCGATAGCGGATGTTCGGCCGATCGAAGCTGGAGACGAACTGATGCGCAGCGCCCAGACTCAGCCGTTCGATGATCTCGCCGCGGGTCGGCGCATCGGCGGTCGCGGTCAGCGCGACGCGCGGCACCGCCGGCCAGCGCTGGTGCAGACGATCGAGCTGGATGTATTCGGGGCGGAAGTCATGGCCCCATTGCGAGACGCAATGGGCCTCGTCGATCGCGAACAGTGCGATGCGGCTGCGATCGAGCAGCCCGAGGAAGGCCTCGGTCAGCAGGCGCTCCGGCGCGACATAGAGCAGGTCCAGCTCGCCGCCAAGCAATGCCTGCTCGACATCCCGGCGCGCCTCCGGTGCCAGCGAGGAGTTCAGGAAGGCGGCGCGCACGCCGAGCTGACGGAGCGCATCCACCTGGTCCTGCATCAACGCGATCAGCGGCGAGACGACGATGCCGGTGCCGTCGCGCAGCAGTGCCGGGATCTGATAGCAGAGGGACTTGCCGCCGCCGGTCGGCATTAGCACGAGCGCGTCGCCACCGCCGCAGACGTGGTTCACGATCTGCTGCTGGGCGCCGCGGAAGTCGGCATAGCCGAAGACGCGGTTGAGGATGTCGAGGGGGGTCTGCTCCACGTCCGGACTCCGCACGGTCCGTTGCAACCAGCAGTCCATGATAAACGGCTGGCGCTCAGCCGCGCCCGCGCCGAACCGCATCCAAGCTGACCACGGACTGCTCGCCGACGACCTCGGCCGTATGCGTCGCGTGCTTGGGGACCACCAGCAGGTCGCCTGCCTCCAGCACGACCTCCCGGTCCTGTATCGTCATCCGGAAACGCCCGGACAGCACGGCATCGATCTTGTCGACGCCATGGTCATGGGGCGGGAAGAAGGTGCCCGGCGGATAGACGTAACGACTGACGCTGTAGCCGCGATCCTCCAGCTTCTGCCGCATCGCCGCCTCGCTGAGCGGGCCGTCGCGGGATTCGTCCCTGTGCTCGATCTGCATCGTCTTCGCCTCCGTCGCGGGTCGGGTCGTGGGGTGGTTTTTAGTTTAGGCGATGTTGCAGTTCGGAGTGCGGGAGTACGGGTGCGGGATCCTTTGCAATGCAACACTCGCGGGCTGGCAGGCGGAGCTGGCCTCTGCGGTGACAGGCGGCGCCGAGGTCCTGATTTCGGAAGACATCAGCCACGGACAGGTGATTGACGGCGCGCAGATCCGAAATCCTTTCCTGCAATGACGCGTTGCGGGCAAGGCAAAACGCCATGACCGACATTGATCCGGATGTCTCCGCCACCCTGCGCCACAGCCCTAGGCGTCGGCTGACCGAATAGAGCGACCGACATGCGGCGTAAACCGGTGACCTCGATGGGCGGGTACGGACTACGCCCTCACGCTCTTGCCCAGGTTTCCCTTCAGACCGGGATCCACGTGCGAAGGGAGACCAGCGCCCGACGGCTGTTATTTGCCCCAGCATCACTCCCGCGCCATGCCCCGCCCTTTCCACCACAGGTAGAGCACTGGGATCAGGAGCATCGAAACCAGCGGCGCCGTGATCATGCCGCCGACCATCGGTGCGGCAACACGGCCCATGACCTCCGAGCCGGTACCCGTGCCCAGCAGGATGGGCAACAGGCCGGCAATAATCACAGCAGCCGTCATGGCCTTGGGCCGCACGCGCTGCACGGCGCCCTCGGTCAGCGCGACCCGGAGTTTCGCGCGCGTATCCGGTTGGTGGCGTTTCACCGCCTCGTCGAGATAGACCATCATCACGACGCCGAACTCCGCCGCAACACCGGCCAGCGCGATAAAGCCCACCGCCACGGCCACCGACAGGTCATAGCCCAGCCAGTAGACCAGCCAGAATCCGCCAACCAGGGAGAGCGGGACGGCGGCCAGCACCATCAGCGCCTGGATGACGTTGCGGAAGCTCAGATACAGCAACAGCAGGATGATCACCAGCGTCAGCGGCACGATCCATGCGAGCCGCTCTTCGGCGCGCTGCATGTACTCGTACTGCCCTGCCCAGGTCAGCGTATAGCCTGGCGGCAGGCGGACACCCTCGGCCACGGCCTTTTGCGCATCGTCGATATAGGAGCCCAGGTCACGCCCGCTAATGGTCGCAAAGACACGACCCGTCAGGCGTGCATCCTCACTGCGGATCATGGGTGGCCCATCGATCAGCCGTACCTCGGCGACATCGCGCAGCCGGAATTCCTCCCGGCTTTCCGTGATGATGGGCAATTCCCTGAGCTTGTCGATGGAATCGCGCACGCGACGCGGGTAGCGCAGGTTGACGGGATACCGTTCGCGCCCCTCGACGGTGTAGGTGACGTTCGCCCCCCAACGGCCAGGTTGATGCACTCCTGGATTTCCTGCACCGGGGTCGAGTAGAGGGTCAGTGCGCGGCGGTCGATCTCGATATCCAGATAACGTGCACTGGCCGTGCGCTCCGAGTACGCCGTCCGGGTGCCCTCGACATCATGCAGCACACGCTCGACGTCCTCGCCGATCGACTCGATGACTTCCAGATCGGGACCGGCGATACGGATACCCACGGGCGTGTTGAAGCCCGTGGACTGCATGTCGATGCGGGTCTTGATCGGCATCAGCCAGGCGTTGTTCAGGCTTGGCACCTTCACGCGCGCATCGAGTTCATCCTTCAGCTTCTCCAGCGTCATTCCGGGCCGCCACTGCTCACGGGGTTTAAGGCGGATGGTGGTCTCGATCATGGTCAGCGGCGCGGGGTCGGTCGCCGTCTCCGCCCGCCCGATCTTGCCGAACACCCGCTCGACCTCGGGTAGGGTTCGGATGAGGCGATCCGTCTGCTGCAGGAGCTCGCGGGCCTCACCGATGGAAATCCCCGGCAGGGTCACTGGCATGTAGAGCAGGTCGCCCTCGTCCAGTTCCGGCATGAATTCCGAGCCCAACCGACCGATCGGCCAGAGACTGGAGAGCATCAGCAGCAGGACCAGCACCAGCGTCATGCCCGGTCGCTGGAAGGCCGCGCCGATCAATGGCTGGTAGCTGTTGATCAGCCAGCGGTTGACGGGGTTGTCCCGCTCCCTGCGAATACGACCGCGGATGAGAAACACCATCAGCGCCGGCACCAGCGTAATCGACAGGCCCGCGGCGGCGGCCATGGCATAGGTCTTGGTAAAGGCCAACGGCGTGAACAGCCGCCCCTCCTGCGCCTCCAGGGTAAACACGGGCAGAAAGCTCAGGGTAATAATGAGCAGGGAGAAGAACAGTGGCGGCCCGACCTCGATCGCGGCATTCTTGATGGCCGCGATCCGCTCGCTCTCGCCATTGACTGCATGTTCCAGGCGCTTGTGCGCATTCTCGATCATGACGATGGCCGCATCCACCATGGCACCGATGGCGATGGCGATGCCGCCCAGCGACATGATGTTGGCATTGATGCCCTGCGCCTTCATCACCAGGAAGGCCGTCAGGATACCGATGGGCAGGCTGATAAGAATGACCAGCGAGGAGCGGAAATGAAACAGGAACAGCGCGCACACGAGCACCACGACCAGGAACTCCTCCACCAGGCGATGGCTGAGCGTGTTCACGGCGCGCGTGATGAGCGCGGAACGGTCATAGGTCTCGACGATCTCCACCCCCTCGGGCAACGAGGGTCGCAGCTGATCGAGCTTCTCGCGTACCGCCGCGATAGTCTGCAGGGCATTCTCGCCGTGTCGCATCACGACGATACCGCCGACGACCTCCCCCTCGCCGTCGAGCTCCGCGATGCCACGACGCTGCTGCGGGCCGGTGCGCACCTCGCCGATCGCCTCCAGGGTGGTGCGCGTGCCGGTCTTGCCGATTGAGAGCGGAGAGACCAGGCGCAGGTCTTCCTCGCCGCGGAGGTAACCCCGCGAGCGCACCATGTACTCCGCCTCGCCCATCTCGATCACCGAACCGCCCGTCTCGCGGTTTGCCTCGACCAGGGCGCGTTTGACCTCGGAGATCGGCAGCGAAAAGGTGCGCAGTAGGTCCGGATCCACCACGACCTGGTACTGCTTGACCATACCGCCGACCGTCGCCACCTCCGCCACGCCGGGCACGGTCTGCAATTCGTACTTCAGGAACCAGTCCTGCAGGCTCCGGAGTCCCGAAAGGTCATGCCGGCCGGAGCGGTCCACCAGCGCATACTGGTAGATCCAGCCCACCCCCGTGGCATCCGGTCCTAGCACCGGCTGCACATCCGGCGGTAGCTGGCTGCTGACCTGGCTGAGGTATTCCAGCACACGCGACCGCGCCCAGTAGATGTCGGTGCCGTCCTCGAAGATCACATAGACGAAGGAATCCCCGAAGAACGAGTAGCCGCGTACCGTGGTCGCGCCCGGCACGGCAAGCAGCGCCGTGGAGAGCGGGTAGGTGATCTGGTCCTCGACCACCTGGGGCGCTTGCCCCGGGTAGCTGATCCTGACGATGACCTGCACGTCCGAGAGGTCGGGAATCGCATCCAGCGGGATCAGCCTGAGCGAGGCGACGCCCCAGCCCGCGAGGATCACTGCCAGCAGCAGCACCAGCAGGCGATTCTGGATGGACCAGCGGATGATGGCGGGGATCACGTCCGGTTATGCCTGCCTGTTGGTCGACCTGGCTGGCATAGGCGCGGGAGCGAATTCATTCTCGATCGGTGAGGGCTGCATGAGCCTCCGCCAAACCTATCACGGATGAAGTCGCTACCCGCCTAACGGTCAACACCGGTCTCCATGCGCCGGAGATCGGCCATCAGGCTGCTCTCCGAGTCGATCAGAAACTGCCCGGAAACGACGACCTCCTGCCCCTCCTTCACCCCGGAAAGGATCTCGATGTCCTCACCGCTCTCGAGACCCAGCTGGACCGCAACCGGCTGAAAGCGACCCTCACCCCGTGAGAGAATCACGCGGTCACCCTCACCGGTTCGGATCAGCGCCTCGCGGGGTATCCGCAGCACGTCCTCGCGCTCCGAGGTGTGAATCGTCACCTCCAACAGCATGCCGTAGCGCAGCCTGGGATCAGCGGTGCTGAAACTGACATACACCGGCTGGGTCCGCGTTGTGAAATTGATCTCGCGGTCCGTGCTGTCAACCTGTCCCTCGTATTCGGTACCGGGCATCGTCGGTACCCTGACCGTGACGGGCTGCCCCTCGTCGATCCAGGCCCCCTGCCCCTCAAACAGGTTGACGACGACGGGAATCAGGGTCACTCCGCCCAGGGTGACGACCCTCGTGGCCGCCCCGACCGTATCGCCCTTCCCTGCGCGCCATTCGACAAGGGTTCCGTCCACCGGTGCGTGCTTGTCGAGTCTTTCCTCAACCTGTCCCTCTCTCTCAAGCCGGGAGAACGCCGCCGGTTGCATACCGATCGACTGCAATCGCTGCCGCAATTGGTTTGCACGCGATGGGTCCTCGTCCTGCAAGGCATCGAGATAGGACTGCTGCAGGCCGAGCCATGCCGGGGCATCCATGGAGTACAGCAGTTCTCCCTTGTGGATGCTGTC
>JGI12109J20283_10246772_pt1 | contig 10300 bp, 11 predicted proteins | sample ElkSlonscriptome_12_FD_20283 | JGI IMG/M metagenome (IMG submission 20283) | reverse complement strand
GCTCGTGGAGCCGAGCGATTGAACGTGGACGAGGAAGGAGCCATTGGTTATCTGGAATGGCAGGTCGGTGGTGCTCGGGTTGGTTGGGCCGTTGATGGGCAGGAGTCGATCTTCGGGCGGCATCCGGAGTTGGCTGGTCGCTTCACGCAACCCCTCCGGGCCGGTGGCGGTGGCGTGGATCTTGTTGGTTTGGAAGATAAGTTCGGCGGCGAGACGGTCGAGCTGGTCGATGGTGTCGCCCACGGCGTTGTCGCGTGCGGCGATGAGGGCGCCGACCTGGCCTGAGCGCACGGGGAGTTGGGTGCCGTCGGCGCGGACGCGCAGGGCGATCTCGACGCGTCCGTCGATGGATTCTCGGCTGAGCTCGATGCCTCGGCTCTGGCCTGCCAGGACCATGGGCGTGCTGCCCACGTAGATGTCGACGGCGCCCGATGTCCGGTCGACGGTGTCGATGTCGATGAGGCCGGCGAGTTCGTCGAGGACGCGATCGCGTTGGTCGCGGAGGCTGGCGGTGTCGCCTCCGGCGACCTGAGCGCGGGCGACGTTCTGGTTGATGGCGGCGACTTGCTCGAGGAGGTCATCAACGCGGGGGACGAGTTCGTCGAGCAGGCCCTCGGTTTGCACACGCTGCTGGATCAGATCGTCGCGCATTCGTTTGATGGAACTGACCAATGTTTGGGCTTGTTGCACGACGACGCCGTCGTTGGCAACCAGGGTGGAGCGATCGCTCCAGGCGCCGAAGTAGCTGCTGAGCTGTGTGGTCAGGCCGGTCTCGGAGAGTTCGCCCAGCGTGGCTTCGAGGTTGCTGAGCGTTTGAAGGGTCTGGTTGGTGTCGCGTTCGCGGGCGATCTGGCCGCGCAGGCGTGCGACGACGGCCTCGTCGATGACTCGGGTGAGTGATTCTGGGCCGACGCCGTTGCCGGGCTGGAAGCGCGCATTTGGGTCGGCGCTCTCGAGCGGACTGAGCAGGAGCGAGCGCCGGGCGTAGCCTGGGGTGGCGACGTTGGCCATGTTGTTGCCGGTGACCTGGACCCCGAGTTGGCTGGCGGTCAGGGCGGTCTGGCCGATGCGGAGTGCGCTGGTCAGTCCCATGGCTGGCTCCTGTGGCGTGGCGTTGGATGAGGCGATTGGCCAAGAGACTGATTAGGAGACAAGGTCGACTCCTCGGGGTGATTGGCCGATGGCGAGCGATCCGGAGGCGGCGTAGAGGCCGGCGTGATTGAGCTTGGCCATGACTTGACGCGCGAGCCCATCGAGGTGGGCCACGACGCCGGCGGCGGCGGCGTGGACGACGCGCTGCTCGCGCTGGCAGGCCAGGACGGCGTGACGCGCGGTGACGGCGGCGTGGCGGAGCGATTCGCTGCGGACGGCGTCGTGGGGCGCGAGGGCCTTGGTCATGTCCGTGAGGCTGGCGGACGCTGGAAGGCCCAGTGCCCGCCCGAGCGCGGTAGCGTGCTCGCGTCGGGCGAGTTCGGCATCGGCCAGGCGTCGGCCGGCCTCGCGTTGGTCGGTCATGATGGCGGCGACGGCGTCGGTTGCCATCATGGCGATGGCCTTGCGTTGCTCGCGGGCAAGGGTTGCCAGATCGGTGTTGGCGTTGGCGATGTCGGCCAGTGCGGCGATCAGCCCGTCGGCGGCGGTGGTGCGGTCGTTCATGCCAGCACTCCCATGGTCGAGTCGAGGTCGGCCTGGACGGCGCTGCGTGCCTTGGTGGCGGATCGTGTTTCTTCGAGCAATTCGGTGCGTTGGGAGAGATCGTGTTCGATGCGGTCGACCAGCGGAAAGCTGGAGGCGCGGACCATCTGCCGGCTGAGAACCTGGTCCATGATCTCGCCGAACTGGCGCTCGGCCGGTCCGGGGGCGAACGGCTGGGCGGCGTCATTGGTTTCGCGGAGCTGGGCCAGCAGCGGCTGGACGAAGGCCATGGCGACGAAGTCTTCGGCGGCCTGGCGTGCGGGCTTGGTGGTGCTGTTGGCGCCCTGATCTCTGGCGATAACGGCGGAGAAGTCGCGCTGCCGTTGCAGCACGTGTGTGGGCGCGGGCGAGTGCATGGCGATGGCGGCGTTGGTCTGCATGGGCTATTGCTCCTCGATGAAGTCGGCGTGGAGCGACCCGGTCTTGTGCATCATGGCGAGCAGGTCGATCTGGTCTCGCACGGGGACGTCGAGAGCGCGCAGGGCTGCCAGCAGGTCGCTGAGCTTGGCCTGATCGTTGGCCGAGACGGTGGAGGCGACATCGGCCCAGCGTTCTTGCGTGGTGATCGGGTTCTCTGGCGTGGCGAGCAGCGGCGGCTGCGTGACGGTGAACTGCAGTCGCTCGTGCGAGACGCCCACCGGGCTGATGTCGACGTCGGCGGTGGCGACGATGGCGCCGGTGCGACGGTTGACGATGACCCGCGCCGGAAGATTGAGCAGGTCGGGGTCTCGCACGCGTCGGGAGAGGATGAACTTGACGAAGGCGACGATCGAGCCGCGATCGGCCTCGGGCACCGTGATGCGGACGATGCGGTCGTCGAGCGCTTTCGCGATGGGGGGGAGGTCAGGCTGGTCGGTGTTGTAGTACGCCTCGTTGAGCGAGGAGGCGACAAGGTCGGTCGCGGCGTGTCCGGCGTATCGAGCACGGACCTTGAGCTCGAAGACCGGGCCGACGTTGTAGGTGATGATGTCGCGTATGAGCTCGAGGCCCTTGGGCACTCGGCCGACCTGGGGCGAGGCCGGGTCGTCGATGACGATGGCGCCTTCGGCGAAGGCGTGGACGGGATCGCCGGGTAGGTGGCCTCGGATCGGCGCGATGAGCAGGCGTCCGCCTTCGAGGCTGGAGGCTGCCAGTGCCGGGGTGATGGCCACGTCGAAGCGGTCGCCGACACGGCCACCGGTGTTGGGGATCTCGGCGGTCACCCAGACAAGGGCGGCGCTGCGAGATTGTTCGAGCTCGGCGGGATCTGCGATGCGCACGCCTTGGCTGTTGAGGGCTTCGACCAGCGGGCCGGTGGTGGCGCTTAGGCCGGCTTCGTCGCCGGTGCCGTTCAGGCCCGTGACCAGGCCGATGCCGATGAGGCGCGCGGTGGTGGCGTTGGCGAAGTCGACCATCTCGCGGATGTCCAGCTCGGCGCGGCGCTGGAGGCCAAGCGATCGCTGCGTGTCGAGCTGGGCGACGGCGGGTGCGGCAAGTGTAAAGAGTGCCAGGATAGTCAAGATGGTCAGGATGCAGCGTGGCATGAGTTGGTTCCGGTGGTCGGCGGCCGTCGTGGTACAGGGCCCTAGAAATCTGGGCCCTAGAAGGGCAAGAGCCATTCGACGAGGCGCGTGAGTGGGCCCTTCGTGGCGGCCTCGCTAACGTCGCCGGAATGCTCGACGATGAGGCGCAGGTCGGCGAGTTGGTTGCTCTGGATGGTGTTCTGCTCGGTGACGTCGTCGGTGCGGCACATGCCGCTCAGCACGAACGTCTTGGTCTCTTCGTCCATGGCGGTGAAGCGGCGGGCCTCGAGGACGAGCACGCCGTTGGGCTTGACGTCGATGACGGTGGCGGTGAGGCGATCGGTGATGCGATCGGTGCGTTCGTACTCGCCCTCGCCCGTGAACTCCCGCTCGGCGGCGTAGCGGAGGAGCTCAAGGTCGCTGATGCTGCTGTTCTCCAGGCGGAGGTTGAGCAGCTCTTCGATGCTGAGTGTGGCGCCCAGGCTGGCCGAGCCGTCGGCTTCTTTGGTGGTTTCGAGGGTTTGCTCGGACTCTTGCGTCGAGCTCTCGTTCACGATGATGGTGATGAGGTCGTGCCGCTGGAAGGTGCGCGGCTCGGGTGGCCTGGTGGCGAAGAGCGAGACGCCGTAGAGCGGCTCGGCGGGGTCGTCGGTGGTCGGCGCGGGGTTGGGTTGGCGTGAGAGCTGGGCCTGGGTGGGTGCTGCGAGCAGCGCCGCGGCCGTGACGAAGATGAACAAGGCTTTCATCGGGTGGAACCTCCGGCGATGGCGACGGCGCTACCGGCGGTCTCGATGCGGGCGTCGAAGCGCAGGCGGTCCTTGCGGCTGGGGGCGATGGACTCGAATTGGATGGTCTCGCCGATGCGGCCGTCTTTGAGTGCCCGGGCGAGCAAGGAGGCGGTGATCGTGGGGGTGATGACGCGGACCTGGACACGTTCGCCGCGCTTGACGGCGACGCTGGAGTGGACGTCTTGGCTGCGGACGATGCTGCCGGCCTTGAGCGTGGTGGCGGCTTCTCGGCCCGAGACGTCGGACGGGGCCAGGGCCGTGCTCGTGGCGTCGACCCACTGGCGTTCGATGCGTATGTCCGAGGCCTGGACGATGCGGCGGCGTGGCACGTCCTCGGTCAGGACGGCCACGTCCTTGCGGATGCGGACCTCGGCCCGGGCTTGGCCCTCGATGATCGGGTTGGCTTGACGGTCGTAGAGCGTGATCTTCAGCCACATGCGGTCGGAGCGGCCGGCGTCGTCGAGGTGGGGCAGCAGGTTGGTGGTGGGGTGGTCGAGCAGGCCCTCGGAGGCCTCGACCCAGCGGACGTCGAGGTCGCGAGGTTCGACGTTGAATCGCGTGGCGAGGTGGGCCTCGGCCAGGGCGCGGACGGTGCCGGGCGTGGCGGGGTGGTCGATGGGGGCTGGCTCGGGGGCCGGCGCGTCGTCTTCGTTCTGGGCCGTGGTGAGCCTGAGGTAGGTCGGGCCGCCGCGGAGCTGGATGGCGCCCCACGTGGGTTCGGCGCTCTCGAGCGCGGTGCGCACGGCGTGCGCGTCGATCTTGCGCCATCCGGCGGGATCTGGGCGGTGGGCGTTGGTGTCGATGGGCGTATCGGCCAGGCGCTGTGCCTCGGGGCCCCGGAGGTCGGCGATGTCGCCCAGGGTGACGGCCTGTGTGCTCGGCAGCAGCACCGTGGAGCGGAGCGTGATGCTGCTGGTGGTGGTCTGACCGGCCAGGGCGACGGTGGCCCAGACGAGGGTTGCGAGGATGGTTTCGATCGTGCGCACGGGGCACCTCCGCCGGACCTCCCTCAACTGGCGTGCCAAGCGGAAGCGTGGTGGGGGGAAGTGGGCCTAGCGGCGGAGCTGGGCGATGGTGGAGAGGGCCTCGTCGGCGGTGCGGATGGACTGGCTGTTCATCTCGAAGGCGCGCTGGGTGCGGATGAGCTCGATGAGCTCGCGCGTGGGGTCGACGTTGCTGCTCTCGAGCATGTTCTGGCGGACGCCGCCGCGGTTGTCTTCGAGGGGGGCGCCCTCTTGTGGTGCGCCGCTGGCGACGGTCTCCGCGAAGAGATTGGCGCCCAATTGCTTGAGGCCGGCGGGGTTGATAAAGGTGGCAAGATCGAGCTGGCCGACCTCGGTGAGGGCCTCGCTGCCGGCCTGTCGTACGAGCACGCGGCCGTCGGCGGAGACCTGGATTGGGCGGATGGCATCATCGGGGATGGAGATGGACGGCTCGAGTCGTCGCCCCTCGCTGTTGGCCAGGACGATCTCGCCGTCAGCGTTGAGCGAGAAGTTGCCCGCACGGGTGTAGGCGACGCCGCCGGGGGCGACGCTGTCCTCAACAGAGACCTTGAAGAACCCATCGCCCTCGATGAAGAGGTCGAGGTCGTTGCCGGTGGTGATGGGGGCGCCCTGCTCGAAGTTGACCTGGGTGCCGCTGACCTTGACGCCCAGGCCGACGTAGAGGCCCATGGGCCGTTGATCGCCGGTGGCGGTCTCGACGCCGGGCTGCTCGCGTTCGACGTAGAGCAGGTCTTGGAAGTTGGCGCGGCTGGCCTTGAAGCCGTCGGTGTTGACGTTGGCCAGGTTGTTGGCGACGACGTCGAGCTTCGTGGAGAGTGCGCTGAGGCCGGAGGCTGCGGACTGGAGTGCGATGGCGGCCATTGTTCGAGATCTCCGAGGGCTGGTGCTTGCGTTTTGGCGGCTTAGCCGACGCGTGCGAAGGTGTTGATGGCCTGGTCGAGCAGTTGGTCGTGGTAGCGCATCATGCGGGAGTTGCTGCCGACGGACTTGCCGGCCTGGGTGACGCGCATCATGGCCTGGATCGGGTCGACGGCCGAGCCCTCGACCATGCCCTGGTGGATGCGGACGCCCGAGGACAGCGGCTGGTTGTCGGCGCCAGCCAGCACTTGTGGCGGCGCGGCGTAGAGGCCTTCGCCGCGCTTGACGAGTTGGCTGGTGTCCGCCGGCGCGGTCACGGCGATCTGGGCCAAGGGGTTGCCATCGGTGTCGTACATGAGGCCTTGATGGTCGATGGTGACCGGACCGGGCGGGAGCTGGATGGGCGAGCCACCGGGGCCGAGCACGGGCAGGCCGCTGGCGCTCTGAACGAGGCGGCCCTGGTCGTCTCGGGTGAATCGGCCATCGCGAGAGAGGCGCGTCTGGGCACCCTCGGGCGTTTGGACGGAGATGAGAAAGAAGCCATCGCCCTCGATGGCCAGGTCCAGGTCGTTGCCGGTGGCTTGGAGGGGGCCCTGCTGGAAGCTGGTTCGCCTGGGCCCGGCCAAGACCCCTGCGCCGAGTTGCTCGAGCAGCGGATCGCTGGGCATGTAGCCCAGGTCGTCCTCTTCGCGGACGACCATGCGGCCTTGGACGCTGGCACTATCGGGCTTGAACGCGACGGTGTTGACGTTGGCCAGGTTGGCGGCCAGCACGTCGGTGCGGTACATGGCAACCATGGCGCCCGACGCGGCGATACGCATGCCCTGCTGCATTTAGTTTGCCTCTGGCGGGTGGGGGCGGAGGCGATCACGAGCCGGGTGCGTGCCAGGCGACGCGGTGCTCGCGGCCACCATTTGGAGGAGGGCCAGGGCCTGTCCGGCGAGTTCGCCTCGCCGCATCATATCGTGCACGCTGGCGCCGGCGGCCACACGGTGGGCGATGCTGTTGGTCGGTACGGCTGGCGGCTGGTGCTGCATGATCGGGCTCCGACGGGGTGTGCTCGGGAGGCGCTCTGACCGCCCGGGGCTTGGATACACTCAAGCGGCGTGCCAAGAGAACCGGCCTGTGTTTGTTCAGGTTTTTGTTCGTTGTGCTGGCATGACGCGACGGCGTGCCGCCTTAGCTCAGTTGGTAGAGCAGCGGTTTTGTAAACCGCAGGTCGTCGGTTCGAGTCCGACAGGCGGCTCTTGGTCCTCAGATTGCTGCGCGTGCTCGCGCAGCGCTTGCGCTTATGGCACCTGCTCCATCAGAAGACGCGTTCGGGCCGATCGTGCTGTTCGATGGGCTGTGCGCGTTCTGCGACGGCTCGATGCGTCTGCTCATGCGGCTGGATCGCGCACGCCGGCTGCGGTTCGCGGCGTTGCAGTCCGAGGCCGGCCGTGCGCTCGTGTCGGCCTACGGCGTGCCCGATTCGATCGACTCGGTCGTGCTCATCCATCGCGGTCGGGCGCTCGTCCACAGCGACGCGGCGCTTGGCATCTGCCGGGTGCTGGGGCTGCCGTGGTCGCTGGCGATGGTCTTCTGGGTCGTGCCCCGGCCCGTGCGCGACTGGGCGTACCGGCTGTTCGCAAGGCACCGCTACCGCCTGTTCGGCCGGCGCGAGGCCTGCCGCGTGCCCGGGGCGGGCGATCAAGAGCGGGTCATCGAATCGGCCGAGGACGCCCGGCCGTGGCTGGTCGAGCGGTGACCCGTGCGTGAAAACGCCCGAGACCGGCCGGTGCCAAGCTCGGGCGTAACTCGTTTCGTGTGGGGGAAGAGAACGTCTTGGTGACCAGCCGGTGTGCCATCGCGTTCCAACTCGCGACCGCGCCCGCGGGCGCATGGCCCCGCCGGCGAGGCGTCAAGACAGACTACGCGGCGTCCTTCTCGGTCTTCTTGAAAGCCTTGGCCTGCGGGCCCGCCTGGCTGCCCTGGGTGCCGAAGCTGAAGGTCGCCGGCTCGCTCCACTCGCTGGCCGGGCCGCTGCTGATCTGGGCCCTGACGCGGTACTGGGCCTCGAGCAGGCCGAAGGGCACGGCCTGGTCGTCGTAGAACTTGTCGGTGACGGTGTTCAGGCGTGTCCACTCGCCGGGCGTGCCGCCCAGGGGCGTGTCGCGCCGCTCGACCTGGTACTGGGCCCCGCCGCCGGTGGTGACGGTGAATTCGAGGCGGACGATGCCGCCGCTGCGCTGGATGGGGGTCTTGAGGATGGGCTGGGGCGGCGCGGAGCGCTCGGTGGGGTCCTTGGGTGCGGGCAGGCCGGCGCGGGCGTAGACGCCGGGGTCCTGGGTGGCCAGGGCGTAGGCGTCGATGGTGGCGACGAGCGCTGAGATCTGGCGGTTCATCTCGTCCAGGGCGTTGTCCTTGGATTCTGTCGCCGTGCGTGCGGCCGTGGCGGCCGCCTGCCGGGCGATCCGCCGGTCCTCGATGTCTGAAACCGAGGAAGTAAAATCGCTGATCTGCTGGGACGTGACCCCGATATCGGGCGGTCCGCTCTGCCCGCCGGCCCAGAGGGTGGCGCGCTCGCGGGCCCAGGCGACGCGTTCGGCTTCTCTCGACGGAATGCGCTCGGCCATAACTCGAATCTCCGGCTCTGGCCCCGCGACGACGCCGCCCGGGCCTGTTCCAGTCGGGCCCGGCCACCGGCTCGTTGCCGGTCGTGCCGCCTGGCCCGTTGTTGGAGTGTGTATCGAGTGGATGGAGGGGGCACTTGAGTTTGGGTGCGACGGTTTTGGCGGAAAAGTATGAACTCGGACCACACCGCCCCCGCGAAGGGCGTGGGGACGGTTCTTATGGGTCGCTGGGTCGGTGTGTGGGGGGCGATGGCGCGCCTATTCGCACCCGGCGTCGAAGGCGTCCTGGAAGGCCAGGAAGTCGAAGAGTGTGAGGTCGCCGTCGCCGTCGAAGTCGGCGATGGGGTCGGCGTCTTGGAAGGCATTCTGGAAGGCCAGGAAGTCGAAGATGGTGAGCGTGCCGTCGGCGTCCAGGTCGGCTTCGCACCGGCCCAGGATGCAGTCCAGGTCGAACACGTACGCCGCGCCAGTCGTGCCCTCGCTCATGGCGACGATGACGACCCAGCGGCCGCGCATGGTCGAGCGGTAGCCGAAGCCGAACGCGGGCGTCGGGGCAGCGTCGCCGGGCGTCAGCACGGCCGCCTCGCGCCACACGCCGTCGGCCCCACGGCGGAAGAGGTGCGCGCGGCGCAGCGGGCCGTTATCATCAAAATATCCAACGATCAGCCGGTCGCCCTCGATGGAGATGCCGCCGCCGAAGCGCTCGAGATGTCCGGGGATCGTGCCCGGATCCGAGCTGCGCAGCTCCTGGCGGAACGTCCACCGGTCGCCCTCGAGCTCGTACACGTAGGCCACGCCCTGGGTCTGGAAGTCACGATCGGCACTGGAGGCGCCGACCACCAGCGTGCGGCCGTCGAAGCCAAGGTCGCTACCAAAGCGCTCGCCCAGGGGAAGTTCGCCCGCCGCATCGATCGGCGGCAGCAGGTACTGGGCGAAGGTGAGCGAACCATCGGGCTGGCGGCGGTAGATCACCACCGAGCCGTGCAGTCCGCCCAGGCTCTCATCACGTGGCGCGCCGATGAAGGCCCACTCGTCGTCGAGCGCCATGCCGCCACGCCCGAAGTTGGGCGACGGCGAAGGAACCATGAAGTCGGGCACCCGCATCGTGTCCTGGTACTGCCACGCGCCGGCGACGTCGCGGTAGCGGTGCACGCGGGCCGATTGGTTGATGAGCATCGTGTCGCCGTGATGAGCGGAGCGGAAGCCGAAGCTGCTGATCGGCTGGCCGTCGGGCGGATGAAACCGTGCGACCTCCTGCCAGAGGCCGTCGTCGAATTCGTAGACGTGCCCCAGGCCCATCCGCTCGCCATCGAACCGGTTGCTCAGCGTGAGGAAACGACCGGGATGGCGTGGATCCAGGACGATGCCTCGACCGAACGCCTCGTTGAAGCCGATGTCCGGCGGCACGATGGTCTGCGTGGCGGTCCATTCCCCATCGCGCCGCTCGAACGCGAACACCGCGCCGGCCCGGCAGCCCAGCGGATCGCCCCCGGGACAGAGCGAGAGCGCCGCGAAGTCGCCGACAAGCAAGTGGCGTTCGTTAAACGTCATGCCGCCGGAACCAAACGCACGCGCCAGCCCCTCGGGCCCGCTCAGACGCACCACGGGGCAATCGTTCGCAGCGACGGCCGTGGCGTGGGCGAGCGAGCAGGCTATCGTGGCCAGCGTGAGGGCAGTGCGGATGTTCATAGAAAGATTATGACCGATTGCCGCAGCCGCCGCAAGACCAAAAGGTATATTTTGCTTCAAAACTGATCGAATCCAGGACACGCATATTCGCTGTTCGAGTAGCATCAAGGGGATCGCAATTTCGTTTTAGGAACAAAGGAGCAGCAGCATGA
>JGI12109J20283_10355212_pt1 | contig 10302 bp, 9 predicted proteins | sample ElkSlonscriptome_12_FD_20283 | JGI IMG/M metagenome (IMG submission 20283) | reverse complement strand
CAAACCCGCGACTTTCCTGCTGATAACCTCATTCGGATTGCTACCACAGGGCGTTTAGTTGAAAAGAAAGGCATTGAATATAGTATTCGTGCCGTTGCTCAAATTCAAAAACAACATCCCAACCTCGAATATACCATCGTTGGTGAAGGGGAGTTACGCCCTTATTTTGAACAACTCATTCAAGAATTTAACACTGAGGACAAAATCAAATTAGTCGGGCAAAAATCCCACGCAGAAATCGTTGAAATTCTCTCTCAATCCCATCTCTTTATTGCCCCTAGCGTCACAGCCCAAGACGGAGACCAAGACGCACCCGTAAACGTACTGAAAGAAGCAATGGCTACGGGACTTCCTGTTATTAGTACCTACCACGGTGGTATTCCCGAATTAGTCCAAGATAACGTTTCTGGTTTCCTGGTTCCCGAACGAGATGCAAACGCGATCGCCCAGAAACTAATTTACCTCATTGAACATCCCGAACGCTGGCCAGCAATGGGAGAAGCCGGACGCAAATTCGTCGAAGCCCATTATGACCTAAACCGCCTTAACGATGCTTTAGTCCATCTTTATCAATCTCTTTTATCATTAAACTCAAAATCCGCCTCTGAATCCGTATTGTCCGTGACCACCTCCTAATCGATCTCAGTAATTATGACAGCGAACACAACCCCCCATCTCACCCAAACCCCAACCCCCGATCGCTCACAACCCTGCGTGACCATTGTGGTTGTTCCCCGCGAACGGTTTAGTTATGCCCGTCGCTCCTTAGAAAGCATTTTCGAGCATACGCAACTGCCCTATAAACTCGTTTATGTTGACGGCAACTCACCCCCGTTTCTGCAACAATATCTCGCAGAACAAGCCGCAGAGCGCGATTTTGAGCTTGTTCGCACTGATTATTACCTTTACCCCAACCAAGCCCGTAACATCGGCTTGAGCCGGGTAGAAACGCCTTATGTGGCTTTTGTAGACAACGATGTGATTGTCTCTCCCGGTTGGCTGACGGCTTTGGTTCACTGTGCCGAAACCCAAAACTCGGCGGTAGTCGGCCCGTTGATGTGTCAGTACGAGCCAATTCACGAAAACGTCCATTTTGCCGGGGGACAGTCTCATATTTGGACGGATAAGGCGGGACGGCGGCGCTTACGGGAGAAAATGTACGACCAAGGCAAAGATGTTGTAGATATTCGCGATCGCCTGCAACAAAGCCCCACCGAACTTGCCGAATTTCACTGCGTTTTGGTACGTCGCTCGATTTTCGACACCGTGGGCTGGCTTGACGAAGCCATGCTCAACACCAAAGAGCATCTCGACTTTTGTATGTTAGTCCGCGAAGCCGGGGAAACCGTGTACTTTGAGCCGGATTCCCTCGTTACTTACGTCCCTGGGCCGCCGCAACATTGGTCAGACGTTCACTACTATATGCTGCGCTGGAGCGATGCTTGGACGCTTAAAAGCTTGCATCACTTCCGAGATAAGTGGAATTTAGCCGAAGATGGCTATTTTCAAGCCAAATACAAAAAATTAGGCTGGCGGCGTTATGGCACCTTAATTGAACCCCTGGCTCGAAAACTGACCTTGGGGATTGGTACAGAATTTGTAGCCCGCGCGATCGCGAAAACCGAGCATAGTTTTAACGCCTTGTTGACCTACCACCATACCCATACCCAAAAAAATAAAACCGAAGTTTCTCAAAAAGCAGCAACTCCGGCTCAATCTCGCTAAATTCCCCCTTTTTTAAACCCCCAAATCCCTCAAAGTCATGTTATTTTCTGTTATCATCCCCTCTTACAATCGTCCTCAACAACTCGCTCAATGTTTAGAATCCCTGAGTCAGCTAGACTACGATCGCGATCGCTTTGAAGTCATTATTATGGATGACGGCAGCAAAACCCCCCTCGACGAAGTGGTTAACCCCTTTAAAAACCGTCTCAACGTCCGTTTATTGCGGCAAACCAACGCCGGCCCCGCCGCCGCTCGTAATCACGCCGCCCAACACGCTCGCGGTCGTTATATCGCCTTTACCGACGATGATTGTCGCCCCGCACAAAACTGGTTACAAGCCCTCGAAACCGCAGTAACCACCTATCCCGATCGCATTATTGGCGGTCGTACCGTTAATGATTTGGGCGATAATCCCTTCTCGATCACCAGCCAAAACATCATCAGCATGGGCTACGACCACTACAACGCCGTGCGCGACCAAGCCCGCTTTTTTGCCTCGAATAACATGGTAGTTCCCGCCGATGGCTTCCGGGAGATGGGCGGCTTTGACGAAAGCTTTACCACCTCAGAAGACCGGGAATTGTGCGATCGCTGGATTCACAACAACCACAAAATGACCTACGCCCCCGAAGTCGTCATTTACCACGCCCATCCCATGACCCTACGCAGCTTTTGGAAACAGCACTTCACCTACGGCCAAGGGGCATATCGCTTTCACCAACTGCGGGCTAGTAAAGGCTGGGGTGACTTTGAAATCGAAGGCAACTATTACCTAAGATTGTTGCGCTATCCCTTTACACACGGTCAAAGTAAACAGGGGTTAACTCTCACCGCCGTTTTGTTTGTGTCCCAAGTCGCCAACGCTGCCGGATTTTTCTGGCAGATGGCGCGATCGCTCAACACTCCCCGAACCCTTAATAAAGCCAAAAACCTCGAATTTGAATAAAAGCGAGAGATAACCACACGCAAAACCAAAATGCAACTCAATCCCCCATGACCAAATTTGCCCCGCGACCCCTCGCACAAAACATCTACACCCCCGAAAGCATCCTCAGACACCCCAAACGCCTATTCACGCGGATGTGGTACGACCTCCTGGCCTCCCGCGAACTCGCTTGGCGCTTGATGGTACGGGATATCAGCGCTCAATACCGCCAATCGGTTTTGGGGGTCGCTTGGGCATTTATCCCTCCCCTGGTCATGGCCGCAGGCTTCACCCTTGCCGGAGAAGCCCAAGTGATCAACATCGGACGCACCGACATTCCCTATCCGGCTTATGTCATGTTCAGCACCGCCCTTTGGCAAACCTTTGTCGATGCGGTCAACGGCCCCGTCACCGCCGTAACCAAAGCCAAGCCCATGTTAGCCCGCGTCAACTTCCCCCGCGAAGCCATCATCCTTGCTAAAGTTGGCGAAGTTTTTTTTAACTTTGCTATCAAATTAATCCTCATTATTGGCATTTTTATTTGGTATCGGATTGCCATCACTTGGACAATCATCCTCGCCCCAGTCGCCCTCATTCACTTGATCGTCTTCGGTACTTTTATCGGCACTTTACTCTCGCCCTTGGGGGTACTCTACGACGATGTAGCCCGTGGATTAACTATGGCTACAGGTTTTTGGTTGTTTTTGACCCCTGTGGTCTATTCCGTCCCTGAATCCGGCTTATTTGGTGCTTTGGTGCAACTTAATCCCGTCACCCCCCTCCTCGTCACCACCCGCGAGTTAGCCACGACTGGGATAGTTTCTGAACCGGTGAGTTTTTGGATTGTGAGCCTTTTGACTTGGATCGGTTTATTCTTGACTTGGATTGCTTTTCGCATTGCCATTCCTTATGTGATTGAGCGGGTGAGTTCGTAGTTTATATTTCATTCGATTGAGTTCAAAATTTTCTGGTTTTCGGCAGTAGGCAGTGGGTAGTGGGCAGTGGAGGAAAGAGGGGAAGGAGGGGGAAGAAATTACCAATTGAGGGATTTTGGCGAATACCAACAACTAATAACCAATAACTAATAACCAATAACTTCCCCAACCATGAAGCTACAAGAAACAAAGACAATCACAAAACCAACTGAATCAGAAACTTTGATTACAGTTGAAAATGTTTCTAAGAAATTTTGTCGCGATTTAAAAAAGTCTTTATTTTACGGCGTAAAAGATATTTGTACCGATTTAACCGGGGGTCGTCGGAGAAGCGATACCCTACGGACTGGGGAATTTTGGGCGTTGGATAATATTAGTTTCGACCTCAAACAAGGTGAAGCTTTGGGTTTAGTCGGGGCTAATGGTGCAGGGAAAAGTACCTTACTCCGCATTCTCAGTGGTTTGATTAAACCCGATACCGGGTCTGTGAAAGTACGGGGTCGATTAGCACCTTTGATTGCTTTAGGGGCAGGGTTTAACCCAATTTTGACCGGACGAGAAAATATCTATGCCAACATGGCCATTTTGGGTTTACCCACGCAACAAATCGAAGAAAAGTTTGAAGATGTAGTCGAGTTTGCCGAAATTTCTGAAGCGATTGATGCTCCGGTACAAACGTATAGTTCGGGAATGGCCGCTCGTTTAGGTTTTGCTTGTGCAATTCATGTTGAACCGGAGATTCTTTTAATCGATGAAGTGTTAGCAGTGGGGGATGTTCGGTTTAAATTAAAATGCCATCAACGCCTGGCTCAACTGAAAGAACAGGGAACGGCTTTTATCTTAGTTTCTCATACTCCTTATATTGTTTTAAATGCTTGCGAACGCTCGATTTATTTGAATCAAGGTAAACTGATTGGAGCCGGAGAAACAGAACAGATTATTCAGAAATACGAGCAGGATTTAAGATTATCAGGAGAAGGGACAGCCACGGGACTAACCATCCTCCCCCAAAAGCCCGAAGCCGAGAGTTTGGGTTTGGATATGTTGGCGCTTTTCTTCCGTAATCAAGACCAAGAAATTGTTGAAGCCCCCCAAACAGGAGAACCGGCTTATTTATGTATTAAGTGTAAGGCTCATGAGGCGATCGCGGATATTGATTTACGCTTCAAAATCAATTATTTATCCGGGGAAAATAAGCAAGTTCTCGATATTATGTCGGTTAATGACAACACCAGCTTGAATGCACCTGAAGGCATTTTTGAAGTGCAAATGTATATGCCCTGTTGTACTTTCATTGAAGGGGTCTATACCGCCAAAGTCTATGTCAAGAAAGGAATGCTCTCTTTTGATTTAGTGCCGTCTTTTCGCTTTCGGGTAGACTGCAAAGTAAATATTAGTCGTTGTGCTTTTTATCAGCCCCGGAGTTGGCATATCTTAGCTGACGAAAAAGGGCAATCATGGCAAGAAATCGAACGTTATAAAGAGAATTTAATATTACAAAAAGGGGAATAGTTAATGTTTCTTGAGCTTTTACTAAAACGCCGTAAAAAATTACCTTGGCCGCTGCAATATTCTTTAGCAAAACTCGAAACTTGGCTTAACAGTCCTAAGTTGGCTTCATCTTTTGAAAATGTCGAACTGTTTTGTACCTTTATTGGCTATTCTCGTAGCGGCCATAGCATAATTGCAGCGTTGCTCGATGCCCATCCTAACATTGTGATGGCTCACGAATTGCGAGCAGTAAAATATGTGCAAGCTGGCTTTAGTCGTCAGGCTTTATATTATTTATTATTCCAAATGACCAGGGTGCGGGGTCATTCTTGGTATCGGGGAGGTGGTTATACTTATGATGTCCCCGGACAATGGCAAGGTAAATTTGAAGACTTGCGGGTGATTGGGGATAAACATGGTGAATTTACGGTTTATCAACTGTTGGAATATCCCGACCTTTTAGAAAAAACTAAAAACTTAGTTAAGGTTCCGGTTAAATTAATTCACGTTGTCCGCAATCCCTACGACAATATTGCCACTTTTGCGGTGCGGACGGCTCAACGACAAAATCGCCCCGTCCAAGCTACTGATATCCAAGAAAGTATCGACCGTTATTTTAAGGTTTGCGAAGGCGTTGTCACAGTCAAAAAAATGGATGAAACAGTAGAAACCCTAGACGTTTATCACGAACAGTTTGTCAAACACCCACAACAGGAATTAGAAAATCTCTGTCTTTGGTTAGGTGTAAAAGCATCGCCAGATTATCTAAAATCGTGTGAAAAAGCCGTTTTTGATTCTCCGAAGAAAAGCCGCCATAAAATTGAATGGTCACCAGAATTTAAAGAGCAAGTTCAAGCAAAAATGCAAGGTTTTCCTTTCTTTTCGGGCTATACTTTCGAGAATTGAAATAGGGCTAACTTAATTTAGTTTCAATGTAATTTCATTTTAACTTTTTGTTAACTTTACTGGAGTAAAATACAATGTCTGATGTTGGCGATACCATATCGGTTGCAAAGGCACGCTGGTCTTTTGGAGGGAGCGTTCCTGATACGTTTGACAGCCACGTTAGTCGGTCTGTGCCGCAGTATCAACAAGGCCATGAAATTGTCGTGTCGTTGTCAGACTTTTTTCTGCGTCCGGGGTCGCGGGTTTACGAGTTAGGTTGTTCGACAGCTTCTTTAACCCAACAAATTGCTGAGGCCAATAGCGATCGCCCCGTGTCAATTATCGGTTTAGAAATTGAACCCGCAATGGTAGAAACGGCTCGTCGCAAAACCGCAAGTTTTCCTAATATTGAGATTCAGCAAGCTGATATTATTGATGTGGAGCTAGAACCTGCCGATCTGATTGTTTCGTATTACACCATTCAGTTTATTCAACCCGCTATCCGGCAAATGATTTTTGATAAAATCTACAATGCGTTGAACTGGGGAGGAGGCTTTTTGTTGTTTGAAAAAGTCCGCGCTCCTGATGCTCGTTTTCAAGATATGATGTCCTCGTTGTATGTAGACTTTAAGCTTCAGCAAGGCTTCAGCGAGCAAGAAATTGTTAATAAAAGTCGTAGCCTGAAGGGGGTGCTAGAGCCTTTTTCGACTCAGGGTAATATTGATTTGATGAAACGAGCCGGATTTGTCGATATTATGACCGTTTTTAAACATTTATGCTTTGAAGGATTCTTAGCAATTAAGTAGCGATCGCGCCTTTTTAAAACTTTACGATTACATACCTTAAAAAAAACATGGCAATTTATCACACAATCCGTTCTTATTGGTGGGATGCAGCATTACTCGGACGTTATGTGCGCCGAGATTACATTAAACAGGCTTGGTGGGATTTTCTCGAAGCTTGGGAAGCCACAACTCCCAAGTTATACAAAACCATCCAAACCGCTTATCGTCGTCAGCGACCCCTACCGGATGTCAACGAGTTAACCGTTCCCGATGAATTATACGGTACGGTCGCCGAAGTTGAAGGCATTAAAATGCGGATTGACCGCCGTATGACTCCGTTTCAAGTCCAAAAGCTCTTAAGCGGTCGTCACACTCGTCACGAACGCAACTTGCTCGTTCATCGTCTCGATTCTGATGATATTGTGATGGAATTAGGGGGCGGGATTGGGATGTTAGCCACGGCTTGCGCTTTGGAAATCGGGGGCGATCGCGTCCACTCCTACGAAGCCAATCCTATCCTAGAAACCCTGATCCAAGATAATTACGGCCTTAACAACGTCAGCCCAAACCTGAAAATGTGTATGCTCGGTCGCAAGCATGACACTTGCACCTTCTATGTTTGCAAGCACTTTGCCCGGTCTTCAGCCTACGAACTCCCCAACCAAGAAACCACCCCCCACGAAGTCCCGGTAGAACCCCTCAACGACGAAATCGAGCGCATACAGCCCACGGTTTTAGTCATGGATGTCCAGGGCAGCGAAGGGGAGTTACTGGGCTTTGCTGACCTTTCAGGAGTCCGCAAATTACTCGTAGAAATGCACCCGAATGTCTTAGGGATTAGTCAAGTCAATCGCTTGCGTCGTCAACTCCGCGCTCAGGGCTTTATCGAAGTTGAACGCGCCGGCCAAAGCTTTATGTATCTGCGCGAAGGATATCTAGTCTAGGATAGAGGCGCAACCGGGGGCGCGATCGCTAAAATAATAACGCCCTGAAAATGCTTGGTTTATGAACAACGATCGCGCCCAAAAATCTGCCCAACTCCCCAGTAAACAGCGATTTGCGCGAGTTTTGCGCTTTTTCAGTCGCATTAGCTTTTGGGGACAACTCGTACTCGGAGGCGGTGCGGGTTTGACCCTGCTGCTCATTATGTTTAGTCGTAGTTTCAGCAGCCAAACCAACAACGCCGCCATTGGTTTCGGTATTTTTCTCGGTGTATTAGCCCTGGGTGCGTTGGGCTTTCGGATTTATTGGGCGTGGCGTTATCGTCAACTTTCCCGCCGCCTCCAACTCGCAGATGTCAATTTACACCCCAAGCGCCGTAAAATCATCAAATTATTGCGTTTAGGCTTGTTAGCCAGCTTAATCGGCTTGCTGCTGGCATTTGCCGCCTCAGAGCTAACCGTTACCGCTATTTTAGCCAAGGCGATCGCGCAACCCCAAGGAGTCGCCGTATATGAACCCGAAAAGATTGTGCGGGCGTTAGATATCTTCTTAATTTTGTCCAATCTCAACATTGCCGCGGCCCATTTTCTCGGCAGCATCAACTCTCTGGGCTTATTAGAGTGGATTACGGTCGATTAGTGTCCAACTCAGGACGATTATCTACCCCAGGCGTATTCGCCTCACTCGGTTGAGGACGAGGAGTTGCCAACTCATCAGGAGTTACCGCGTCGGCTTCATCCGTCCCAGTCAGAGGAATTTGTGGGATTGTCAGTTGAACGCGCTCCTCTGTATCCGTCACCGTTAGGGCGATCCACTGTGAGCCAATCAGCAAACCCGAAGGAATGTACAACTGCCCCGATACGCTTTGATTGTTTCCCGGTACAGTTTCGGGTAAGTCCTCGACTGTCGCACTCACCGTCATACCGCGATCGTCGGCAAGCTTAAAGAAACTGGATAAAAATTCGACCGATCGCCCAGTGCTATTTTGCAGGGTAATATCCAGCACATAATTATTCTGCTCCTTTCGCAACGCCGCAACCCGCAAACTCACCCCACTATTTTGAGTATTGAGATTCAGAGGAATCGGTTCGGCAATAGGGGGCGGTGTGGGAACGGGTAAAGCTTGGGGTAAAGGTTCTTCGGGTAACTCAAAGGCAAAATCGCTTAATCCCGGTTCGAGGGTTTGTAGGCTGACTTCTGGCTGCTGTGACCCCCACCAACGGGTTACTACACTAAAACCAATCCACGCGATCGCGATCGCTCCCCCCACTTTCCAAGTCCAGGGGGGAATTTTCTGCCAAGTTTGAGACACAATGCGAGTCGCACTCGGTAACGAGATGTCGAGTTGAATCGGCGGGGTATCCAAAGAAACCGACCCGTTGTTAGTCGATACCGATTTCTGGGCTTTTTGCATAAACAAAGGCACAGTAGCCGCCGTTTGCGCCGGATTGGGAGCTTTACTCGGTTCTGGCTGCGGTTTTTGGGCTTCAGTCGCTAACCATTGCAACTGCATCGCGATCGCTTCGGTATTTGGCGGACGATTCCCCGGAAATGGGGCCATCATGCGATCGATTAAATCCATAAACCCTTGGGGCAACTCAGACACCCCCTCACGCCACATTAACTGACCCGTCCGGGGGTCTTCGTCAAACGTGGTCGGAGTCTTACCCGTGAGCAAAAAGACAAAGGTGCGCCCCAACGCATAAAAATCCGACTGCGGCACCGCTTTACCGTTGTTTTGCTCTAGGGGTGTATATCCTGCCGAGGCAATGCTCGTCACCCCCGATCCACTGCCCATTTTCGCCAAATAAGTATGGGTCATTTCGCGGGCTGTGCCAAAATCAATCAGCGTTAACTGCCCGTCGGGGCGGCGCATAATGTTGGCGGGTTTGATATCTCGGTGAAAATACTGTCTTTGGTGAACGCAATCGAGAATTTCAATCAACTGCTGCAACCAATCAAAAGCCTGTTCGTAACCAATGGGCGGTTTTCCCTTCATCCAGGTTTGTAAATTTTGCCCGTAGATTTTTTCCATCACCAAACAATGAAGGGGTTTGGCCGAGCGTTGCGGTCGCCAGGTAAAATAAGTATCGATTTTGGGAATGCCCGCGTGATTAAGTTGGCCGAGAACTTCTGCTTCTTGTTGAAATAGCGCGATCGCCTTCGGGTCATCAATTTTTAAAATTTTCAGAATCTTCGACTGACCGCGATCGCGAGCTTCGTAAATTTTACCAAATCCCGTACTATCACTCAGTAGGCGCACCACCCGATAGCGTTTATGAATTGTTAAGTTGGCATGGCAACTTTGACAATGATGGTGACGAGCATTCCCTGGATGATTGGGGTTAGAACAATGGGGATTGATGCACAGGCTCATAAGGGTTTGGGCATCCTGTCAACGATTGAGACAGCTACAACTCGCCCACACGATAGGGAACTGGGTTAGGCAAGATACATCTATCTTAACCGTTGCAGGAGTCAGGCAACAGTGGTAGTGATATTGAGCTAATTTTAAGCGATTCTTGCTGTCCGGCCCTCTGTGCAATTATCAAGAGTTGGTGAAGTTGGTTGTTGGTTATTGGTTGTTGGTTATTGGTTGTTGGTTGTTGGTTGT
>JGI12109J20283_10217566_pt1 | contig 10304 bp, 4 predicted proteins | sample ElkSlonscriptome_12_FD_20283 | JGI IMG/M metagenome (IMG submission 20283) | reverse complement strand
CACCCACGACGACCGGGTGATTATGGCCAGCGAAGTAGGCGTGTTGCCGGTCGATCCGGCCATCGTTCGCGAAAAAGGCCGATTGCAACCGGGACGAATGTTCCTGGTCGATTTCGAGGCGGGCCGTCTGATCCCCGACGAGGAACTTAAAAGCGAATTCGCAAGTCGAAAGCCCTACGGCAAATGGCTCAAACAACAACGGATCCGCCTTTCCGACCTGCACCCGGAAAGCGAACCACACGGCTTCGACGGCACGTCACTGCTGCCGCGGATGCAGGCGTTCGGTTACACCGCCGAAACGATGAACTTCATGCTCCGACCGCTCGTCGAACAGCTTCGAGATCCGGTCGGCTCGATGGGGAACGACTCGGCCCTGGCGTGCCTGTCGGACAAACCCCGGATGATCTACGACTATTTCAAACAGCTGTTCGCCCAGGTGACCAATCCCGCCATCGATTCGATCCGGGAAGAAGTCATCATGTCGTTGGAATGCTACATCGGTCCAGAAAAGAACCTGCTGGCGGCAACCCCGGAACACTGTCACCGACTGTTGGTCGATCACCCGATTTTGACCAATGAAGAGATCGCGGCGATCAAACACATCAGCCACAAGGGCTGGCAGAGCCGCGTGATCGACATCACGTTCGACCGTACGGATGGCAAGGCGGGGCTACGCGCGACGCTGGATCGCATTTGCGCCGAAGCAGAAGCCGCCGTCGACGAGGGGATCGAGCTGATCGTACTGAGCGACCGAGCGGTGTCGTACGACCGGGTGCCGATCAGCGCCCTACTGGCCGTCGGAGCCGTTCACCACCACCTGGTCGCACAAACCAAGCGGACACGAACGGGCTTGGTGATCGAAACGGCCGAAGCCCGCGAAGTCCATCACCATTGTCTGTTGGTCGGCTACGGCGCCGATGCGATCAACCCTTACCTCGCTTTCGAAGCACTTTGGCAGGCGCATCGCGACGGCTTGATGGACCCGACCATGGACGACGACAAGATCGTCGCCGCCTATCGGAAAGGGGTCGCCAAGGGCATGTTGAAAGTGATGGCCAAAATGGGCATCAGCACGCTGCAGAGTTACAAGGGTGCTCAGATTTTCGAGGCACTCGGCCTGAAAGACGAAGTGATCGACCGCTGTTTCGTCGGCACCGCCAGTCGGATTCAAGGTGTCTCGTTCGACATCCTGGCGGAAGAAACGATGCGTCGGCACTCACTGGGATTCCCCGAGCGGCAGTGTGATCGCTTGCCGGCACTACCGAACCTGGGTGAGTTTCACTGGCGAGCCGAGGGCGAAAAACACGCTTGGAGTCCTCAATCGATCTCCAGTCTTCAAGTGGCCGCGAGAACGAACAACGAGGATGCCTACTGGCAGTTTGCTCACGCGATCAACGAAGACAACCGGACCCGCTGTACCCTGCGGGGACTGCTCGGGTTCCACGAGAATATTGCCGGGCCACCGTTGCAGCTGGACGAAGTCCAACCGGCTACAGAGATCGTCAAACGCTTCTGCACCGGTGCCATGAGCTTGGGCAGCATCAGTGCCGAGTCGCACGAGACGCTGGCCGTTGCGATGAACCGGCTGGGCGGCAAGAGCAACACCGGCGAAGGTGGCGAAGACCCGAACCGATTTAAGCCGCTGGAAAACGGCGACTCAAAGCGTTCGGCGATCAAGCAAATTGCGTCGGGCCGGTTCGGTGTGACGATCGAATACTTGGCAAACGCCGATGAACTTCAGATCAAAGTCTCACAGGGCGCCAAGCCGGGAGAGGGTGGTGAACTGCCCGGTCGAAAGGTGGACAAGTACATCGCCAGCATCCGGTACAGCACGCCCGGAGTTGGTTTGATTAGCCCGCCGCCGCACCACGACATTTACTCGATCGAGGACTTGGCCCAGCTGATTCACGATCTGAAGAATAGTAATCCTTCTGCTCGCGTCAGTGTGAAATTGGTCAGCGAGGTCGGTGTCGGCGTGATCGCCTCCGGCGTTGCGAAAGCCCATGCGGACCACATCCTGATTTCCGGCGATACCGGCGGGACGGGTGCATCGCCTTTGACAAGTATTAAGCACGCCGGCTTGCCCTGGGAATTGGGCATCGCCGAAACGCATCAAGTGCTGGTTCTGAACGATCTGCGCAGTCGCGTCGTGTTGCAAACCGACGGAGGTTTGAAGACCGGTCGCGATGTCGTGATCGCCGCACTGTTGGGGGCCGAAGAATTCGGATTTTCGACTGCTCCGCTGATCACGCTGGGCTGCATCATGATGCGGAAGTGTCACCTGAATACCTGCCCGGTCGGGATCGCTACCCAAGACCCCGAGCTTCGAAAGAAGTTTACCGGCAAGCCTGAACACGTCGTCAACTATCTATTCATGGTCGCCGAGGAAGCCCGCCGCCTGATGGCGAAACTTGGTTTCCGTACGATTGACGAAATGGTCGGACGCAGCGACGTATTGAAAACCGAAGCAGCCATCCGACACTGGAAGAGTGACGGCCTGGATTTGACCCCGGTGCTCCGTCCAGTTGAGCGTCCGCACGACGGTGTGGAGGTGACCTGCACGAAGGCCCAGGATCATGGGCTGGAAAAGTCTTTGGATATGACCAAGCTGGTCGCCGAGGCCATGCCTGCGATCGAGACCGGCGAGCCGGTACGGATCAGTTCACCCGTGATCAACATCAACCGGACAGTCGGCACCATCCTTTCGCACGAGATCGCCAAACGTCACGGCCAGGCGGGACTTCCTGACGACACGGTCCGTATCAATCTGACCGGCTCGGCAGGCCAAAGTCTGGGAGCCTTCCTGGCCCATGGGGTCACGATCGAACTGGAAGGGGATGCCAACGACTACGTCGGCAAGGGCCTCTCCGGTGGTCGTTTGATCGTCTACCCGCCGGCAGAAAGCACGTTCGAAGCAGCCGAAAACATCATCGTCGGCAATGTCTGCCTGTACGGAGCGACCAGTGGCGAAGCGTACTTCAGTGGCCGCGCGGCGGAACGTTTCTGCGTCCGCAACAGCGGTGCTCGAACGGTGGTCGAAGGTGTCGGAGACCACGGCTGCGAATACATGACTGGCGGTCGAGCTGTCATTTTGGGTGAAACGGGCCGAAATTTTGCCGCCGGAATGTCAGGCGGGATCGCTTACATTTGGGATCGTCGCGGCGACTTCGCGATGAACTGCAACTTGGCGACTGTCGAGTTGGAGCAAATTGAGCCTGGGAGCGAGGAAGAAGCCGAGGTGAAAGGCATGATTCAACGGCATCAGAAATACACCAGCAGTCAAGTGGCCGCCGAGGCACTGGACGACTGGAACTCGTTCCTGACACAGTGCGTGAAAGTGATGCCAACCGATTTCAAACGTGTCTTGAAAGAGATGGCTGCAGCGGAAGCATCGGCCGAGCCGGTTACCGCATAACGCCTGAGTACATCAGTTGGGCGGCACGCTCGCACCAACCGCATAAACAACCAATACCCGATCCATTATTTACTCCCCTCATTTCGTTTCGAGGTTCCTGCCATGGGCAAGCCCACCGGTTTCAAAGAGTACGAACGCGAAAAAGTTGCTTGGCGACTGCCAGTGATTCGGATCAACGACTACGACGAGATTTACACCGAGCCGAAGATCGAGCACCTTCAGCGACAGGGCGCACGGTGTATGGATTGCGGTGTCCCTTTTTGTCAGTCGGCGACCGGCTGTCCGATCGATAACCTGATCCCTGAATGGAATGACCTTGTTTATAACAACCGCTGGAAGGAAGCGATCGAGCGGTTGCACAAGACGAACAACTTTCCAGAGTTCACCGGCCGGACCTGTCCTGCGCCCTGCGAAGGCGCCTGTGTGCTGGGCATCACCGATCCGCCGGTCACGATCAAAAACATCGAAAACGCCATCGTCGACCGTGCATGGGCAGAAGGATGGATCGTTCCCGAACCGCCTGAGAGTCGAACCGGCAAGCGGGTCGCCATCATCGGTAGCGGCCCGGCGGGATTGACCGCGGCCGACCAGCTCAATAAAGCGGGACACCAAGTGACCGTGTTCGAACGGGCCAACCGGATCGGCGGCTTGCTGCAGTACGGCATTCCGAACATGAAGCTGGCCAAGGAAGCCGTTCAGCGGCGGATCGATAAGATGACGGCTGAAGGGATCGAGTTTCGGCCTGGCGTCAATGTCGGTAAAGACGTCGATCCGAAAGAACTGCAAGAGCAGTACGACGCGGTGCTGTTGGCCTGTGGCGCTACCAAGCCTCGCGACCTGCCGATCCCCGGACGTGACGCCCACGGCGTCCATTACGCGATGGAATTTTTGACCGCCAACACGATGCAAAGCGTCCACGGCGACTCGCTGAATGGACAATTCATCAGTGCCGAGGGCAAAGATGTGATTGTCATCGGCGGTGGAGACACCGGTACCGACTGCATCGGGACCAGTATCCGCCACGGTTGTCGAAGTTTGGTGAACTTCGAACTGTTACCCAAGCCGCCAGAGGAACGCGCCCCCGAAAATCCCTGGCCCGAGTGGCCGCGTATTTTCCGTGTCGATTACGGACACGAAGAAGCGGCTGCCAAGTTCGGGAAGGACCCTCGCGAGTTTCAAATCCTCAGCAAAGAGTTCCTCAAGGGCGAGGACGGAAAATTACGAGGCATCCGCACCGTCGAGGTACAGTGGAGCAAGAACGCCGAGGGCGGATGGCAAATGGCCGAGGTCGAAGGGACCGAAAAGGAATGGCCGGCGCAGTTGATCCTGCTGGCGATGGGATTCCTGGGACCAGACCAATACGTCGCCGAGTCGTTGGGACTGGAAACGGACGCGCGGAGTAACTTCCGGGCCGAACACGGAAAGTTCGCGACCAACATCGAAGGCGTCTTTGCGGCCGGCGACTGTCGCCGCGGCCAGAGCTTGGTCGTCTGGGCGATCAACGAAGGACGCGGCGCCGCACGGGCGATTGATATCTACCTGCAAGGTTCCAGCAACCTGCCCGCGCCCGGACAAACGATGGGGACGGCTCTTGCCGGATCAGCCTGAAGCCGGATCAGCCTAGCCGACTGCTGGACGTTCCTATCCTTTTCAAGCCGCTTGACTCGACCGACGGCTCGAGCGGCTCGATTTAGTACCAGCGGACCCACGGTCTGTGATAACTGTCCGGATTCGGTCCAGCGCGTTCTTCATCGCGACGCCGTCCCGAAAACGGCGGTTCGGCTTCGGATCGATCGCCTTTCGGACCCAATCCACAAAGTCCTGATGAAGGCCGCGCCGTAGCTTGTTGTACGAAGGCAGCGGCGGTTCAAACGGGTACTCGGGTAACTCGCCTGAAAGCATCCGGTAGACGACCAGCCCGAGCGAAAAGACGTCGCTGCGATAGGTCGGCTTGCCCATCGCCTGCTCGGGCGCGATGTAGCCGAGCGTTCCAGAAGCGGAAATCCCGTGGCGGCCGTGCTCGATCCGCGCCAGCCCGAAATCGGTCAGGCACAACCGGTTGCCCGGAAATAAAATGAAGTTCTCGGGCTTGATGTCGCGATGAAGGACTCGGTTTTCATGGGCGTAGCTGATCGCGTTGACCATCTGGCGGACATATCCGATCGACGTCGCCCTCGCCATGCGGCGGGTGAAACGCTCGGCCAGTGTCTCGTCGCCTAGAGGAAACACCATCACAAAATAGCCCTCGATGAATCGGGCATCCTTTAGCGGCAGCACACCGGGGTGATCCAGTCCGGCCATGATCCGGACTTCCCGCTGCATGTCCTCGATCGATTGCGTGTTCTCCACGTATCGCGCGTCGGGAATTTTCAACGCGACCTGACGGTCCTCGATCGTATCGTGAGCGTGAAAGACGGTAGCAAAACCACCTTCGCCTAGCCGCTTGACCAAGCGATATTTGTCAAGACGCTGGCCGACACGAAGCCGCGGTGACGATCCGGAGTCATCCATCACTAGTCTCAAATTTGCCGCCACGGACAGCCTCGTTCATACAACGGTAGAAAAACGTTTTAACTTGATCTCGCCCGCACTGCCAGCAAAAAGAGAGACCACGCCAGCGGGTTCGTCGTGGATTCCTCGTGGATTCGCCGAGTGCTACCTGACGAGTTACTTGCCAACCGCCATGGCGGTCTCCGAAGTCGCCTGGCCCGACTTTTCGCAACGTGCCGTCATCCGAAGCTTGACGGCCCAACGGCCCTCCGCGTCGGCCGTGACGATCCAGTGCGGCATCACACAGACGCTTTGGTGAACGAGCTCAAAACCGCCCTCGCTCTGGCTCACCGTCTCCACCGGGAATGCCCACCAGCCGCTATCCCGATCGGCCATCAGGCCGACGTCAATGCCAAGCCATCGGTCCGATAGCGACAGGCCGCGAGCATCGGTCAGATCGATTTGCTGGCCCAAATGTCCCAAAGGCTGACCTTCTTGATCGCTGAAGTAGCGGTCGTCCGCACCCGAAGGCAGCCCGGCGAAGTTGAATTCGATCGCGAAGTGCAGCGGTCGATCGACTGGCAAATTTTCCAGCAGGTAAGTGATTTCTACATCGTCGCTGTGACGGGACAGCGTCACCGCTTTGGTCAACGTCAGCGGAATACCCCAGGCATTCCCGTCTCGCCGCAACTGGGCCTGCACGCGTTCGGCACCTCGCCGTAACTTCGCTTCGAACGGCAGCGCCACAAAGTCGCCTCGCTCGATCGACTCTCCATTGGCAACCGACTCGAGGGTCGCCTCGTTGTCAAAAAAGTGGTCCATCAGACTCTTGCGGGCGTACCGGTCGTACCGGATTCGCTGGTCGAGACCTTCTTGCTTGAAAACCACTCGGTCGTGAATGCTGGCAACTTCGCCGTCAGACGCCGTGGGGCCGGCAAGCACTTTTCGGTGATAGGCTTCGGGCCGTCGCTGTAGCGTCGCCAACAGGTTGTGGTGAATCGCGCGAACGTCGAATTCATACAAACGGCCGCCGCGGACCGGATCGAGCCAAGCGACCAATTCGTCGTTTGCCAAACGCAGTTCGGGGTGTCCGTCAAAGTCGTAGTCCTCCGCCGTCGCGGAGACCAACCCGGATTGACCTTCCAACTGTGACAGCAGCGTATCGGCCTGAATCAGATGGGCGTAAATCGCATTGCGCAAGTGCGGCAAATAAGTTCCGCCGAAGGCGCCGTGCCAGTACGGGCAATTACACTGACCGCGGTACAGGTGATCGCGGGCCTGGGCCAACTTTTCCTGATCGGTCTGGGCAGCGTCCGCCGCTTGCAACCGGCGACTGACATGCATCATGCGGGCGTACATCTCGTTGGTCTCGTCGTACTTGACCTTAAAATTACGCCAGAAACCGCCACGGACGAATGGTTTAAGTTGGGGCCAGCGAGGATCGCTTTCCATCTCGTGGACGATGTCATCAAAATTTTCTTGTCCAGCGACCGGCAACGACCACTCGGTCATCTCCCGATAGCTGCAATCGGGAAGATAGGTCTTGCCCGCGGCCGACGCATGGCGAATCGTTTCGCCCAAACTGACCGTCCGCAGCCAATCGGCGTTCTCGGTCAAAGCGTCGAAGAAAGAACGGAGCCACCCGCCGTCGTAGACGTGGGCCTTTGTATCGGGCCATGTCCCGAATTTTTCGCCGTCGTCGCCAAACGTCATGACGGCACCGGGAACGCGGTGAGCGATGTCTTGTAGGTAATCGATTGTCTCGTGCACCGGACGAAACGGGATGGCGTATCGCAGGTGTTCGCTGCCCGGAAAAATCCTCAGCACTTCACCTTGGTCCTCGACCATGAAATAACTTGTCAGCTCCTCGTCGCTGTGCCCAGCCGCCTTGAAGTGGAAATCGTCCAGCACGGTGTAACGCATACCCGCCGCAGCGACGTCGGCGGTCAACGATGATTCCCAAACCCGCTCGGGCATCCACATCCCCTGTGGCGTCATGCCAAGGTTGTCACGCAACCACTCGCTGTACGCCTGGATTTGTCCGATGCGATCGCGACGAGGCAACATCGTCAAAATGGGCTCATATTGGGGCCCGCCGATAATCTCAATCCTTCCCGCTTCGACCAACAACCGAACCCGTTCCAAGTATTCGGGATGATGCTCCTGCAACCACAGCATCAGTGGTCCGGAGGTGTGCAGAGAGATCTGCAGCTGCTCGTAGGGCTCGAAAACCTCGAGGAACGGCAAATAGCTGTCTTGGTAGGCCTGCTCAAAGACACCGTCGAAATTTCCGATCGGCTGGTGATTGTGCAGGACAAGGCAGAGATGAACGTGTGGCGTCATGGCGGCGGAAGCTGAATCAAGTGTGAAAGGCGGAATGCGGGCGAAGCCCACTTCGGCGACCACGCCACGCCTCGCCGACCGAGCGGCTGGGGGCTCGACAGAAGGCAGGCCTGACGGAATGAGTTCGATCGCGATACCGCCAAAAAGACAGCGAGCGTCTTTTGAGCAGCGGAATTCGTCATGCCGAAACGATCGAACTTTCAGGGTCGCTAACCGATTGTACGATCCTCAGCGAAAAGATCGAATGCGTGACATTTCCGGAATGTTTCTAGAAAAACTCGGCTAGCCCTCCCGGCCGACAGGTCGGCTGAAATCGTTATCGGCGTCATCGTCGTTGAAGTTGAGCGTGGGCGTAGTCCAAAAAGCATCCCCGAAAGCTGCCGTCAAAGGATGAGATTTTTTTGCCAGCGTCCCACGGTTTTGCCAAGATTTCGGCTGACGGAGCGAACAGAACCGTTACTCGTTCATTTGAAAGCGTCCGCGGGACGCAGCCGACGTGAAAAGATCACGATCGGGCAAGCTTGAAACTTTCGTCGACGCAGCTAATGTCCGCGGCGACGTGAGGGCTCAGCTGCCCGACCGAGCTACCAATCTGACCTATCTTGCCATGCCAGCTCCAACAAATTTTTCGCTGGTTTTTTCCGCAGCAACGGCTAACAGCTTGGTCAGCCCAGATGCCTTGGCGGACCAACCACCCATGCCGGCACCGGAGATTGGGGCCCCGAAAAACGCGTCGGACAAACCAGACCATCGTCTGGTCGGCCTAGCGGCCCGATCGCTACGTTGGGCCAGAAGGGCGACTTGGTGGCTATTTTCGTTCGCCTCGTTACTCGGCTTGCTGGCTTTCGTCACCGCGATCCCAGTCGTTCAGCTCCTTTCGCTGGGATACCTTTTGCTAGTGGCGGGCCGCCTGGCATCTGGAAGCCGTCTTGCGGACGCCCTACCCGGTCGACAGATGGCTGGGCAAATCGGCCTGGCACTCTTGATGCTCTGGTTGGCTTCGCTTCCCACGCATCTGCTGACGCACTGGCAAGCTGCGGCAACAATCGTTGCCCCCTGGTCGGCGACGGCGGAACAGCTGCGTGTCGCCGCCCTGGTGTTGGCAGCCGTGCTGACGATCCACCTCTGGTGGGCTTGGGCTCGAGGCGGCCAATTACGGCACTATCTCTGGCCGGAGCCGCGACGTTTTTTCCGGGAAGCGTGGCGGTATCGAACTTGGCGCGGCCTGTCCGACCGCATCTACCGATCGATTGGGCGGCTACAACTGCTGATGCTCTTTTGGCTTGGCCTCCGCGGGGCCATCGGCACGTTGATTTGGTTGTTACCTGCTTTCGGCGTGATCGCACTCACGCGCGAAGGACAAAGCGTCGGCGCCGGGATCCTAGGTGGTGTTTGTGTTGTTGCTCTGGCCTGGGTGCTGATGCTGCTACCGATGCTGCAGGCACATTTCGCCGCCGAAGGACGATTTGCTGCTCTTTTTGATTGGAAAACAGTTCGACGCGACTTTCAAAACGCACCGTGGAGCTGGGCGGTCGCGATGGCCATCGGCTTGTTACTGCTTCCCACGCCGCTGTACCTGCTCAAAATTGAGGCGACCCCTCAAGAGGTCACCTGGCTGCCTTGCCTCGTCTTCGTCGCTTTCATGCTTCCCGCCCGCCTTGCAGAAGGCCTCGCCCTACGACGCTGTCGGAAGTTGCGGCCGCAAGCAAACACCGATTCTTTGATTCATCCAGGCTGGCAACGATGGTACCGTCGTTGGCATCGCTTCTCGGTCTGGCTGGTTCGCTTAGTCGTCATGCCGGCGATTGTCGTCTCATATTTGGGAGTACTCACCCTTAGCCAATTCACCAGCTGGGACGGCCTGGAAACGTGGGTCCGGCAACACGCGCTGCTGGTGCCGGTACCGTTTGTGGGTCTCTAGCGAAACGTTCGCGACTATTCTCGCGCGGTCGCGTTCGGTCGCGATTGGCCACGCTCGGTCGGGCGGACCATTCTCAATGCATCAACATAAACGTTCGGAAATCACTTCGACACAAAAATGCTTTCCCCGCTACAA
>JGI12109J20283_11085297_pt1 | contig 10306 bp, 8 predicted proteins | sample ElkSlonscriptome_12_FD_20283 | JGI IMG/M metagenome (IMG submission 20283) | reverse complement strand
TGCTTTTAAACGCTTTGGACATGCACGAGAAGGAATACCAGACCCGGATCGTAGTGGAAGGGGCCGCCACCGGCCTCACCCCGAAACTGGCCGAATCGGACCACCCCCTACACACGCTCTGGGAAGCGGTGAAAACCGCCGGGCTGGTGGCCGGGGTCTGCGAGGCCTGCTCCCGAAAAACCGGCGCCCTGGACGCGGCGAAGAACCAGGGACTCGTTCTCCTCAATGAAATGAACGGTCACCCGAGCATGGCCCGATATCGGGAAGACGGGTTCGAGATCATCACCTTTTAGCCATGGCCCCCGATACCCTCAGCACTCGACAGATAAAAACCCGCCTGTACGATCACCTGAAGGCGAAAGATTTGGATCCCGAACTTCAGGAAATTCGCCGATATCCGCTCAAACAGGTCGTCAGCCCTCTCTTCTCTTATTTTTACAATGCCGAAGAGCGGGTCCGCTGGCACGCGGTCACCGCCATGGGAGCGGTCGTTTCGGATCTGGCCGAGGGCGGAGAGATGGAATATGCCCGGGTGGTCATGCGCCGAATGATGTGGAACCTGAACGACGAATCGGGCGGCATCGGATGGGGCTCGCCCGAGGCCATGGGCGAGGTGATGGCCCGTAACGATACCCTGGCCGGGGACTTCGGGAACATTATCGTCTCTTACCTGATGGAGGAAGGCAACTATCTGGAGCATCCCTTGCTTCAACGGGGGCTGCTGTGGGGAATCGGCCGCCTGGCCCACGCGCGGCCGGAGCGCATTCCTCGGGCCGCGCCGCACCTGGTCCCGTTTCTCACCTCCGAAGACCCGGTCCACCGGGGATTGGCCGCCTGGGCGGCGGGACCCTTCAAGAACGCGTCGACAAACCCCTTGCTAAAAGATTTGTGCAGTGATAATTCCGACATCACGGTCTACATGAACGGTGAACTGGTCGATCGAACCGTCGCGAGCCTCGCTCGAGAATCCCTAAACCGATAGCCGAAGGAGTCTGCCATGTCGCCTGTGGAACTCGTCCCCGCCGCCGAACCCATCCTGGTTTCCTGGGGTTGGTTTCACGGTTTTCTGATGCTGGTTTTCGTCATCCACCTGTTATTGATGAACATCATGGTGGGAGGCGGCATCATGGCCTTGGTGACCGGTTTAAAACGGGCCGCACAGGGTGAGGGTCTGTCTTTTCAACATGACCTTTCGGTGAAACTGCCCGTCGTCATCGCCCTGGCCGTCAACTTCGGGGTCGGCGCCCTGCTCTTCATGCAGGTCCTCTACGGCCATTTTTTCTATATCAGCTCTCAGCTGATGGCGGTCTACTGGCTGTCGGTAATCGGTTTGTTGATCCTCGGGTATTACTGCGCCTATATTTACCAATACAAATTCGACACCCTCGGTGAGCTTCGAAACGGCATCATCGGCGTGACGGTAGTCTGTTTCCTGGTCATCGCNTTTTTTTTCACCAACAACATGACCCTGATGCTGAATCCCACCACCTGGCCGCGGTATTTTGTGGAACCCGGCGGGACCTTGCTCAACTTGTCTGATCCCACGGTGATTCCCCGGTATCTCCATTTTCTGACCGCCTCCATGGCCGTGGCCGGTCTCTTCACCGCCGTGATCTGGACCCTCAAAGAAAAGAAAGGGGCGCCCCAAGCCAAAACCCATATCGGTCGCGGCATGCGGTGGTTCACCATCGCCACCCTTTTTCAGGTCCTGATCGGGTTCTGGTTCCAGATGAGCCTTCCCGACCGGATCATGCTTCTCTTTCTCGGGGAGAATACGCTCCATACCGCCGTCTTTATCGTCGGGCTCGGCCTGGTGGTTCAGGCCCTGTATTACGGGTTTAAAAACCGGGTGTGGCCGGCCGCCTTTTCCCTGGTCCTTCTGGTTCTGGTGATGGCGGTGATGCGAGACCTGGTGCGAAGGGCCTATCTGGCGCCCTACTTCAAAGTATCGGACCTTGAGGTGCTCGGTCAGTTCACCCCGCTGCCGGCGTTTCTGATCATTCTGATTCTGGTGGCGGCGGTGCTGGTCCACGCAGTCCGAATCGGGATGACGCGGACCCAAAGATCCGAAGACGTTACAAACTTTTCAACTTATTCCAACGGATAAGGAGGCTAAAAAGAACCATGGACTTTAAATTTCACCTTGAACGGGCATGGACATTAACCCTTAAATACATCGGGCCCTTGATACTGACCACCCTGGCCACCGGCGTGGTCGGGTTTATCAGCATCGGCATACTGGCGCCGGTGGTGCTCGCCGGATATATGCAATCCATTCTGCTCATGATTCGAAGCGGCCGGGAACCCAAAATTCAGGATATCTTTTCTGAAATGCGGCTGTTTCTTCCCCTGCTCGGATTTGGATTGGCGGCCGCCGTTCTGATAGTCATCGGGTTTTCTCTGTTCTTCCTGCCGGGCATCGTGGTGGTCTTCGGGATCACCTATGTCTGTTTATATATGATTCCGCTGATGACCGACCGGAGCTTCGGCCTGTCCGATGCGATCAAGGAGAGCTTCGAAATGGTCAAGGGCGCCGACGCCATGGACCACATCATTACCGCAATCCTGTTCGTTTCCATTTCGGCCATCGGCAGTTCGGTATTCGTCGGCTGGCTGTTCACTCAGCCCCTCGCCACCATCTTTCTGCTTTCGGTCTATGAGGATAAAATCCGGCGCCGTTCGTCCACGCCGCCGGCCTATGATACGCCGCCCCGTCCACCGACGGAGGAACCCGGTGGGAATGAAGAACTGAAACAGAAATAGGCTTTTCTTTCTGGAAAAGCCTGTTTTTCGCCCCTCCCTATGAAAAATGGGCAACCCGGCCGGGTTGCCCATTTTTTTTCTAATCCCCCAATATTTCGACTGATCCTTCGAGATTTTCGGTTATCGGCTGAATCCCGACCCTATTCCCCGAAGATTTTAGAAGCCAGGCGAATGTCTTCCGGGCAGAAGACAAAGAGGCATTTTTCATCCGGAGAAGAAACCGAGCCGTACACGTAATTGATATTGATCCCCTCCTCCCCGAATTTGGTGGTGATGTCGGCCAGTTCTCCGGGCCGGTTCTCGAGCTTGACGGCGATGACATCCACGGTGTCGAAGAGATACTCGTTTTCGGCCAGCAAGGCCAGGGCCTTGTCGGTGTCATCCACCAGCATGCGGATCAGTGCGAATTCGGCCGAATCCTTTCGCATGGAATTATAGCTGGCGCTGGAGGCGATTCGCTTGAGGGATTTGCCCCGGGCCTGAAACAGGGTCTGGACGTACTTGGAGGCATCCTGAATCGTAATCGCGTCGATATTGATTCCTTGTTCTGACAGCAGGGAGGACAGTTTGCCCAGCTCCCCGGGAATGTTCTTTAAAAACAATGAAATTTCGGTCCTGACCATCGCTTTTCTCCTTTTCATGGCTTCGGCTTCACCGCCGGTGCGGCCCCGGTAACTCGGCGAAGCACTGCTTTGTTTTTCTCACGCATTCACCTGTTTTTTGGGCGGCATATTAGGTAATATAAAAAGTCAAGTCAACCGGTTATTGGGCTTCAAATTGAGACTTGCGAGGCGGGGGGTTTTCCGGTATTAAAAACAGGGAGGGAATCCAAGCCCATCACCCCTAAGAAAAAAAGGACGGAGCGTCGCAATGTCGGAAAAAGGAAAGAAGATTGCCTATGTCGAAAGGGATATGGAAGAATTCATCCCTTTTTTTCTGGAAGAGAGCCGGGAAGAGATTCGCAAGCTGATTGAGGCGTTAAAAAAAGGGGATTACGAAACGCTGAAGGATTTCGGCCATAAGATCAAAGGATCATCCAGAACGTGCAGCGAAGGCTTCAAAGAGATGAGCGACATCGGTCTGGCCATTGAAGATGCGGCCAAAGAGCAAAAAAGCATGAAAGAGATTCAGGTTCTGGTCAAGGAATATATCGAATACGTCAACAATGTGGAAATCGTCTATGTGGATTAAGGGGCCGATGAGTGGACATGGATAGACGGGTCGCTCAAGAAGACGCCTCAGGTGTGCGCTGCGGTTTGCCCCTTCCCGATCCCTTTTCGATATTGATGGCCCCGAGCTTGACCAGGGTCAGCAGGTGGTTGTAGGTGCGCATGTCGGTGATCTCGCTGGCATCGATGACCTCCTGAATCCGGCCGTGCTGTTGAACCAGTGTCAACACCTCCTTCAGCCCCGGCCGATTTTTAATCCGGGTCACCTTATCCAGGTTCTGGGTATTGATGCTGATCATGTTGTTGAATGATATCCGCCGCAGCCCCCGCAGGGTTTTCACCTCCCAATTGCCGTCTTCCAGAAGATAGTCGAGTTCATCTGAAATCACCTGATTCACCACCACCGGAATGGTTTGAAATTTCGGAGCGCCCCCCCGTTCGGAAAAAATCCGATACAGCGCTTTTTTCCCGCTGGTGCGGCCGTGAAAGGCGTTGACCACTCCGCCGTCCTGAAAAAAGATGGTCTCCTTGACCGGCCGGTTGCCGATCTCCAAAACTCCGGTCATTTTGCGGGCCCCGATGTTCTGAAGCACCTTGATCAGCCAGTCTTCAATCAGCAACCGCCGTTCTTCGGGGGCCTCCGGTTCTTCCCGGTCCGACTCCTCCTGCACCAGAACGATGTTTTTCCGTACCAGATCACTCAGAATCGAGGCGGCCCGGGGCCGGCTCATTTTGCCGCTGTTGATGATTTCATTGGCGGTGAACCGCTTTTCGACCATCCAGAGGATCTTCTGGATTTTGTCCGACCCGTACCGGTCTTCGGTCTCCCGGGGAGCCTGTTTCGCATGGGTCATCAGCAACACATCCAGGTTGGGAAGCAGCTTGTAAAGCCCCTTGGCCTCGTCGATCAATCGGCTTCCCTGTAACAAAGCGGCCATGTTCGTGATCTTGATCTGTTCGGGTTCATCCACGATACGGCCGAAAAACTCGAAAAAGCCTTCTTCCTCGTCCATCAGCCCGTAAAAGGCCTCGGCCCCTTCAAGTGCGCCGAACTGAGCTTTGACCAGGTTGCCCTTGTTGAACAGAATTCGGCCGATGGTCTTTCCCTCGGAGGTGGAAAACTCCAGTTCACCGCTTTTGTGGTTGGATTCGACGATCTGCATGGCGTCATTGAGGTTCATCTGTGAAAGGTGGCCGCTGAAATCGGCCTGGGATTTGAAGGTCCGGGCCTTGGCCGCCCGTTCCAGCACCTTCCCCATGCGCTCCAGCAGAAAATCGATCTTGACCGGCTTGCACACGTAATCGTCCGCGCCCAATCGAAGCCCTTCCAGCTGATCGGAGGTATCGGTTCTGCCGGACAGAAATATAAAAGGGATGTTGGCGGTCCGGGCATCCTGGCGCAGCTTTTCACAGAATTCATAACCGTTCATCAGGGGCATCTGAATATCGGAAATGATCAGATGGGGCTTGAGTTCGGGAATCCGCTTGAGGGCTTCGCCGCCGCTGCTGTAATATTCCGCCTCAAAATCGGCCTTGGACAGCTTGAATTTCAAAAAACGCCCGATTTTGGGATCATCATCAACGATGAGGACCTTACCTTTCATTCTTCCTCCTTCATTGCCGAACCGGAAGGCGTTCAGCAATGGGATTTCCGGCATTCTTTCCACATCCGGTGACTGAGCCTTGGATTACCACGGCTGTTGATGAAAAACTGTAATATTCTCCTCGGATTCTACAGGAAATCGGAAAATGGTCAAATTTATTTTTCTTCATCCCTCGTGAAAGCCTTCACTTAAAAACAGGTCAATGTATCAGAAAATTCGGCGGTTGACTACGGTTTTCAAGGAGTGGTTCAGCCCGTGACACGAATACTGATACCAAAAGAACAGTAAAAACTCAAATTCCTTTACAGTGTTTTTTCCATTCCGCCGGGAATGGATACAGCCGAACCACCCCGCCTTCTTTTTTGAGACCAACAAAGCGAAAGTTCAGCAAAAAATAACATTTTACTCTTGACAGACGAAAGAAATATCAATTATACATTACATAATAAATTAGATTCATTAAATTTATAGGTATTAATAAAAAGATCATTTACTATTGGATGGGGTCTTTTATTGTGCATGAAGCGGCCCCTCGGCTGCTTTCTTTGATACAGAAGGAGAAACCATGACGGCACCTGTACACGAGTACATCCCCGACTCGACGAAACCCTTTCTTCAGGAGGTGATGGAACGATCGGGCCAGATGCTGACCGCCTGCTATCAATGCAGGCGATGCGCCGCCGGGTGCACCGTCGGGGATGAAACCGGATGTTTCACCCCGAACCTGTTGATTCGAACGGTGGTGCTCGGCGACCGGGACACGGCCCTGAACAACGAACTGGTCTGGAAATGCGTCTCCTGCTACACCTGCGGGGTGCGCTGCCCCAACGACATCCAGACCGCCCGCATCACCGAAACCCTCAAAAAGATGGCCAAAGAGCGGCACGTCGAACCGCTTCAGCCCAAGGTGGCCCACTTCCACGACGCGTTTGTGGAATCCTCCATTCGCTGGGGCCGGGTGAATGAAATGGAGTTCATGGGGTTTTATGAACTGAAAAACGCGCTCAAGGAGGCCAAGGTCAAAAACTACGAAGCCATCATCGATGAACTCAAGGAACAGGCCAAACTCGGCCTGACCATGTTCAAGCTGGGGCGGATGCACTTCGGTTTTCAGATGGCCAAGGGCCGCAAAGAGGTCAAGGCCCTCTATAAAAAAGCGAAACGGAAACGGGCGGCATCGCCCGATGCGAACGCCTAAGGATAAAGGGGAAATAATATATGGAAATCGCCTATTACCCAGGATGTTCCCTCCAACAGTCTTCCGCGCTGTATGACCTGCAAAGCCGCCGGATTTTCGAGGAACTGGGGGTCCGGCTCATGGAAATCGAAGACTGGAGCTGCTGCGGCGCCACATCCGCCGGAAAGGTGGACGATTTTCTGGCGGTGGCCCTGCCCGCTCGAAACATCGGCATCGCCGAGGATGCCGGGTTCACCGAAATGGTGATCCCCTGTTCGGCCTGCTACTCCAGGACCCTGGTGGCCCAGCAGCGGATGGCCGACGACACGCGCCTGAAAGAAGACATCAACGAAGAAATCGGAAAGAAAGTCCGGGGAGATCTGAAGGTCTCTTCGATTCTGGAGAGCCTTTTGCCCATCGTCACCGCCAAGGATTTCAAGCCCAAGGTGATACGCAAGTTCAGAGAACTCAAACCGGTCTGCTACTACGGATGCATGCTCACCCGGTTTCCCTACACGGTTCCGGTGCCCGACCGGGTGGAAAACCCCCGGGGAATGGAACAGGTCCTGGATGCCCTCGGCATCAAAGCCCTCGACTGGAACTACAAGACCTATTGCTGCGGCGCCTCCGCCGCGGTCAACGACAACCAGACCTCCCTGAGTCTGATGTCCAGAATCATGAAGGATGCGGTGGCCCGGGGGGCCAACTGTTTCGTGGTCACCTGCCCCATGTGTCAGATGAACATGGATGCCCACCAGAACGCCTTCTGTGAAAAAAACGACATCGAGGCCCGTCTGCCGGTCTATTTCATTACCGAACTTCTGGGGGCCGCCATGGGCATCGCTCCCGAGGAACTCCAGCTGGACCGGCATTTTATCGACGGCGCCCAACTCTTAAAGGAGTCCGAAAAAGATGAACGAAAAGAAAAATAACGTCAAACGCGGGTCGGTCCTGATCACCGGCGCCGGCATCGGCGGAATGCAGGCGGCCCTGGATCTGGCGGACAGCGGCTTCAAGGTCCACATGATCCAGAAGGAGTCCTCCATCGGGGGCACCATGGCCATGCTCGACAAGACCTTCCCCACCGGCGATTGCTCCATGTGCATGATCTCCCCCAAAATGGTGGAGGTCGGCCGCCATCCCAATATCGACATTCACACCCTTTCAGAGGTCACCGCGGTGGAAGGGGTCCCCGGAGACTTCAAGGTCACCGTAAAGGAGCAGCCCCGGTATGTCAGCCATGAACTGTGCACCGGGTGCGGGGCCTGCGAAAAAAAGTGCCCCAAACTGGTGGTCAACGACTTCGAACAGGGGCTGAGCAAACGAAAGGCCATTTTCTCGGTGCTGCCCCAGGCGGTGCCCCATACCCGGGTCATCGACCCGGACGCATGCATCTATCTCCAGCGGGGTCGTTGCAAGGCCTGCGAAAAGTTCTGCCCCACCGACGCCATCCTGTTCGACGACAAGGAAAAGGAATTCCAACTGGATGTGGGGGCCATTATCCTAAGTCCCGGCCTGGCCCGGTACAACCCCGAAATTCGGGGGGAACTCGGCTACGGCCGCTGGTCCAACGTGGTCACCTCCATTCAGTTCGAGCGGATTCTGTCGGCATCCGGTCCTTTCATGGGTGAGATCAAACGCCCCTCGGACGAACGCCACCCCCGCAAAGTGGCCTGGATTCAGTGTGTCGGCTCCCGAGACCCGAGAAACGCCAACCCCTGGTGCTCCTCGGTCTGCTGCATGTACGCCACCAAGCAGGCGGTCATCGCCAAGGAGCACGACGGCGCCATCGAACCCACCGTCTTCTACATGGAGATGCGGGCCTTCGGCAAGGACTTCGACAAGTATGTGGACCGGGCCAAGAACCAGTACGGGGTGACCTACCGCAGGGCCATGGTCTCCGACGTGCGCCAGGAACCGGGCACCGACAACCTGATCCTCCGCTACGCAAAGGAAGACGGCGCCCTGATAGATGAATCCTACGACATGGTGGTGCTCTCCATCGGGTTTCAGCCCCACCCGGACGCCCTGGAATTTTCCCACACCTTCGGGATCGAGCCCAACCTGCACCGGTTCGCCAAGACCACACAGTTCGACCCGGTGGATACCAGCCGCCAAGGGATCTATGTCACCGGCACCTTTCAGGGCCCCAAAGACATTCCCGAAACCGTGGCCCAGGGGAGTGCGGTGGCCGGGCGGTCCATGGCCCTGCTGGGCGAGGCCCGGGGCACCGAAATCACCGAAATCGAACTGCCCCCGGAGCGGGACGTAGGGGAAGAAGAGGCCCGGGTCGGGGTCTTTGTCTGCCACTGCGGGATCAACATCGCCCAGTCGGTGGACGTCAAGAAGGTGGCCGAAGACATCTCCAGGGAACCGGGGGTGGCCTATTCCGACGATCTCATGTACGCCTGCGCCCCGGACGGCCAGGAAAAGATCAAGGAGTTGATTAAAGAGCACCACCTCAACCGGGTCATCGTGGCCTCCTGCACCCCGCGGACCCATGCCCCCCTGTTTCAGGACACCATTCGGGACGCCGGTCTCAACAAATACCTGTTTGAACTGGCCGATATTCGGGAGCAGTGCTCCTGGTGCCATATGGGCCAGAAGGATGTGGCCACCAAAAAGGCCACCGAAATCGTTCGGATGAACGTGGCCAAAACCCAGCTCCTGCAACCGGTGGAGACCGATTCCATCAGCGTCATCTCCAAGGGCATGGTCATCGGCGGCGGCATCGCCGGCATGACCTCGGCCCTCTCCCTGGCCGACCAGGGATACGAGGTTCACCTGGTGGAAAAAGAGGACCAGCTCGGCGGAATTGCCAAAAACGTCTATCGTACCCTCGACGGCAGCGATGTCCAGGCCTTTGTGAAAGCCAAAATCGCCGAAGTGGAGGCCCATCCCCGAATCGTGGTCCACACCGGCGCCGAGGTGTCCAATACCGGCGGGTATATCGGCAACTTCAAGACCACCCTCACCAACGGCGACGAGTTCGAACACGGCGCCATCGTGGTGGCCTCGGGCGGAATGGAATACGAGCCCGAAGAATACGGCTTCAAAGACAGCGACCGGGTGATTACCCAGCGGGAGATGGAAAAACGGATCGCCCGGGGGCTGAACGAAACCGGAAAGCACTATGCCATGATCCAGTGCGTGGGGTCCCGGGAAGAGCCCTTCAACTACTGCTCCCGGGTCTGCTGCCAGGATGCGGTTAAAAACGCCATCGCCATCAAAGAAAAGGACCCGGCTTCCAACGTCACCATTTTTTATCGGGACATCCGGACCTACGGCCTGCGGGAGGATTACTATCAGAAGGCCCGGGACCTCGGGGTGCTCTTTGTCCGGTTCGATGTCGAAAACAAACCCGATGTGGACGTGACGGGTCCCAAGATCCGCATCAAGGCCTTCGACGCGGTCCTGAACCGGCAAGTGGCCTTCACCGTCGAATACCTGGTTCTTTCAACCGGATTGCGGCCTCATCCCTCCACCGAACGGATCAGCAAGCAGTACAAGCTGACCACCAACGCGGACGGCTACTTTCTGGAGGCCCATGTCAAGCTGCGGCCGGTCGATTTCCCCAGTGAGGGAATCTATGT
>JGI12109J20283_10248943_pt1 | contig 10310 bp, 8 predicted proteins | sample ElkSlonscriptome_12_FD_20283 | JGI IMG/M metagenome (IMG submission 20283) | reverse complement strand
GGAGGTTTTGCGACCGGCCATCACATTTGACCCTTTGCAAGTTCGACACGATCCGCCCGCCCCGGCTCGCGCATATAGATGCGCGGCGCGTTGCGCATATCGAAGCTGGAAACCTTGCCGCCGATCAGGCGGTGCTGGCCATCAAGTCTGGCAAAATCTTCCAGTGCCTTCACCGCGCGCAGCTTGCCTTCGGGCAGCATCAGTGTCTGCCCGCTTGCAAAAATAAAATCCCAGCGGCGATTGCCCACCCATTCGGCACTGCGCACCTGCGCCTCGATAGCCGGAACGGCTTCGAAGAGGGCTTCGAGATTGCCGATCCGCCTGGATGATCCAGGCCCCGAAACGCGCAGCATGTCAGCCGCAGCCTCAGGGGATATCACGGCAAGTTCTTCGCCCGTCTTATCAATCAGCATCAGCCGGTCTGCCTTTTGCAACACTGCGTGCGGCACACGTTCAACGATATCGATAACCAGCGTATCGGGCAGTTCAACCGATACACGCGCATCCTTGACCCATTCAAGCTCACGCACTTGTTCGCGCAGTTCGGTGATGTCCACCTGAGGCATTGGCCGGTCTTTCTGCGCCATGGCAAGCGCATAGACGCGCGCTTCGTCCATCCGCTGGGTGCCGGTCACGCGCACTGTGGTGAGCGAATAGCCCGCATCATCGGCAAGCCGCGCAAATTCAGCGCGGGCAATGGCTGGCACGCCGGCAAGGCTGGCGATCGTGCCCACCAGAAGCAAGGCGGCTGCAATGATCAACGCCATGAAGATGCGGCTCCACTGCTCTTCGGTGAAGGGCGCGGCCCCCATGATCCGATCGAGTAGGCCGGTGGTCTTCGCTTTCGCTTTGCGTGCGCCGGCAGCGCGCGCCTGTGATTTGGCAGCGCGGCGCACACCCTTTGATTGGGAGCGGGCCAGTCTAGCCATCGTGTTTCTCCTTGTCGCGGTGAACGCGCAGCGCCTGGCGAACCAGCAGATCGACAAGCTGGGCGTAATCAATCCCTGCGTGAAGCGCTTGCTCCGGCACCAGGCTGAGCGGGGTCATGCCCGGCTGCGTATTGGTTTCGAGCACGAACAGGCCCGCCTCGCCCTGCGTGTCATCCCAGCGAAAATCGGTGCGGCTTGTCCCGCGGCAGCCGAGCACCTGATGCGCTTTCAAAGCATATTGCTCACACAGGGCAGCAATGGGCGGCGGGATTTTGGCAGGGCAGATGTGCTGGGTGCGCCCTTCGGTGTATTTGTGCTCGTAATCGTAGAAACCGTGCTCGATCACCAATTCGGTCACGCCCAGCGCGCGCGCGCCTTCATCGGTATCGATCACCGCCGTTGTAAGCTCGCGCCCCTTGATGAAAGGTTCGGCAAGCAAAGCGCCAAATTCCTTCCACGGCCCTGGCGCATCGCGGGCAATCGGATTGCCGAACGCGCTTTCATCGGTCACGATGGCGACGCCCACGCTGGAGCCTTCATTGACAGGCTTCAGCACGTAGGGGCGCGGCAGCGGATCGCGCTCGAACAGCTCTTCGCTGGCAACGATCCGCCCGCCGGGCATGGGGATACCATGCGGTGTAAGCGCCTGCTTGGTCAGCTGCTTGTCGATCGCGATGACCGAGGTGGCAAGCCCTGAATGGGTGTAGACCAGACCCATCAGATCCAACATACCCTGAACGGTGCCATCTTCGCCCGGCACACCGTGAAGCGCGTTGAACACCACATCGGGCGCCGCCTCGGCAAGCCGCGCGGCAACATCGCGGCCCATATCGATCGTCGTCACGCGGTAGCCTTGCATCTCCAGCGCATCGGCAACGCCATTGCCGGACATGAGCGAGACCTCGCGCTCATTCGCCCAACCGCCCATCAAAACGGCCACGTGGATGGGGTTAGCTGCGTTCATGGCCGCCCCACCCGCTGGATTTCCCATTCGAGGCACACACCGGTTTCAGCATGGACCGTGTCGCGGATCATTTCGCCCAACTCCTCAATCGCAGCGCTGGTGGCCGTGCCTGTGTTGATGAGGAAATTGGTGTGCTTTTCGCTCACCTGCGCGCCTTTGTGCTCGTATCCGCGAAAGCCAGCCGCATCGACCAGTTCCCACGCCTTGTGGCCTTCGGGGTTTTTGAAGGTCGATCCGCCCGTTTTGGTGCGCAGCGGCTGCGATGCCTCGCGCGCGCCGGCGATGCGATCCATCTCGGCGCCGATTTCGGCGGGATCGCCCGCAGTGCCGCGCAGCCGCGCCGAGACGACGATTGCGCCATCGGGCAGTCTAGAATGCCGGTAAGTGTAGCCAAGATCGGCGACCGGCAGCCGCACAAGTGCGCCATTGGGCATCAGCACATCGCAATCAATCAGAATGTCGGCCACCTCGCGCCCGTATGCGCCGCCATTCATCCGTACAAATCCGCCGACCGTGCCCGGTATACCGCGCAGAAATTCAAGCCCCGCAATCCCCGCGTCGCGCGAGGCAGAGGCAACCAGAATGCCGCTTGCGCCCGCACCGCAGGTGAGTTCGCACTCGCCGGAAACGCTCGCTTTGGCAAAGGCCTTGCCCAGCCGCACAACCACGCCCGGAACACCGCCATCGCGGATGATCAGGTTTGACCCAAGGCCCAGTGCCATCACTGGCAAACTGGCATCGACACGCTCCATGAAAAGTTTGAGGTCATCGAGATCGGCCGGTTCAAACAGCCAGTCTGCAACACCGCCTGTCTTGAACCAGACGAGTTTTGCAAGCGGCGCCTTGCCCGTTACGCTGCCGCGAATGCCGTCAAGCGCGACGGGGGCGTTTACCGCCCCCTCCACCGCGCATGTCGGCGCGCGACCATCATCGCGGTTGGCGAAATCGCCCGGTTGCCGCGCAGCATTCATGCCGCTTTCCCTTTGGCCATGGCGTTCTGGACAGCGGGAGCAAGCTCTGCGGCCCAGCGCGTGATATCCCCTGCTCCGAGGCATACGATGATATCGCCCGCATCGATTGCGCCAGCCAGTTCTTGCGCCAATCCCTCGTGGTCGTCGATGACCTGTGCAAAGCGGTGCCCGCGCGCTTTCAACCCGGCGGCAAGCGCGGCGCTGTCCACGCCTTCAATCGGGGTTTCGCCCGCTTCGTAAACCGGAGTGACATAGACGCTGTCAGCTTCGTTGAAGCAGGTCTGGAAATCTTCCATCAGATCGCGCAGGCGGGTGTAACGGTGCGGCTGGGCTACAGCGATGACGCGGCCTTTGGTCCCCGCAACAGCTTCGCGAGCGGCGCTTAGCACAGCGCGTATTTCAACCGGATGGTGGGCGTAATCATCAATCACGCTGACACCGCCATTGGCAACGGCAACCGAACCGACCCGCGTGAAGCGCCTGCGCACTCCGCCAAATTTGCCGAAGCCGCCGCGAATAATATCGTCAGAGCACCCCATTTCAACGGCCACCGCAATCGCAGCGAGCGCGTTTTGCACATTGTGTCGACCGGGCATGGGCAGGTGCACGCCTTCGATCCGGCGATCAGCGCGGTGATCCCTCGGTCCGCGCTGGCGCACCATCACATCGAAGGTATTTCCGCCATCCTCGGCGCGGATATTGACCCCGCAAATATCCGCTTGAAGCGAAAATCCGTATGTCACCACTTTGCGATCGCGCACCTGCCCGATCACCGCCTGCACTTCGGGGTGGTCCACGCACAAAATTGCCGCGCCGTAAAACGGCACGTTCTGAATGAATTCGAGAAAGGCGCGCTTTACACCGTCGAAATCACCGTAATGATCGAGGTGTTCGGGATCGATATTGGTGACGACCGCAATTGTGCCATCAAGCCTTAAGAAGCTGCCATCACTCTCATCCGCTTCAACCACCATCCAGTCGCTATCGCCCAGTCGCGCATTGGAGCCATATTGCTCGATGATCCCGCCATTGATGACGGTGGGATCAATGCCGCCCGCATCCAGCAGGCTGGCGATCATGCTGGTGGTGGTTGTCTTGCCATGCGTGCCGGCCACCGCGACTGTGGATTTCAACCGCATAAGTTCAGCTAGCATTTCCGCCCGTCGAACCACGGGGATACGGTTTTCTAACGCGGCGACAACTTCGGGATTGGTGCGGCGCACCGCGCTTGAAGTGACAACCACCGCCACGCCTTCGACATTCTCGCGCTCGTGGCCGAGACGCACCGCAATCCCGCGCTCGCGCAGCCGTTCAACACTGGGGCTTTGCGAAATGTCCGAACCCTGCACACTGTAGCCCAGATTGTGCATCACCTCGGCAATGCCGGACATGCCGATCCCGCCAATGCCGACAAAGTGGATAGTGCCAATATCGGTGCCAACACCCTTCATGGCGCGTCACTTTCGGTTGGCAGATCGCGTGTGGCGGGCTTTGGCGCGGTTGCGGCCTGGGCAGAGCGCGGGGCCTTTTCGCCAACGCGGATCACATCCATCAGATCAATCCCGCTCATGCTTTCAACCAGATCGGCGAGATCCTTGGTCGCATCGGGACGGCCGCAATTGAACGCGGCATGCGCTGCGTTGGCGAGCGTTTCGGGCTTTTGCGCCAGAGCCTGGATCTGCTTGGCCAGTTCCTTGGCGCCGAAATTGTCCTGCCGGATCATGCGCGCCCCGCCCGTTTTCACCATTTCGCGCGTGTTCACCGCCTGATGATCATCGGTTGCGATCGGCAGCGGGATAAGGATTGCGGGCCTGCCCACGGCGGTGAGCTCGGCAATGGTTGATGCGCCCGCGCGCCCGATGAACAGATGCGTATCAGCCAGCCGTTCGTGCATGTCTTCGAAATAAGTACCCAGTTCAGCGGGGATATCGTGCTGCGCATACCGCGCGCGCACACCATCAAGGTCTTCGGGGCGGCATTGCTGGGTGATTTGCAAGCGTTGGCGCAGCGGCGGCGGCAACATCGCAAGGCCATCGGGCACCACTTCGGAAAGGATGCGCGCGCCCTGGCTTCCCCCGGTCACGAGAACACGCAGCAGGCTTTCCTGCGTCAAGGCGGGAAAATCCTGATCACGCAGCGCGAGCACGTCTTCACGCACCGGATTGCCCACCAGATGCGTTTTTCCGGCAAATTTGGGCTTGAGCCGCGCAACTTCCCGATAAGACGTCGCAATCGCATCCACCCGTCCCGAAAGCAGGCGGTTGACGCGGCCAAGAACCGCATTTTGTTCGTGGATGATGCTGGGAATTTTTACGGATGTTGCCGCCAGAAGCGCGGGCAATGCGGGATAGCCGCCAAAGCCGATCACAGCGGCAGGCTCGAATGTCTCGAACAAGCGCAGTGCCATGGATCGGCCTTCGAGCACCGCGCTGACCCCGGCGGGCCATTTGAGCGGGTTCTTGCCAAAACGCCCGGCGGGCAAGACGTGCGCTGGCACGCTTTGCGGCTTGCCCGGAATTTCCGCACCGCGCGCGTCCGTGATCAGGGCCACATGGTGACCACGCGCTTCAAGCTCGGTGGCAAGCGCGAAGGCCGGGATAAGGTGTCCGCCCGTCCCTCCGGCAGCGAGCACGTAATGACGGCTCGCCCCTGTGGGTGTGTGTTGCGGGGTCTGGCTGTTCATGCGCGCGCCTCCTTGCGCTCGAATAGGGTCCGCAGGCCCGGAATATCGCGCTCAAGATAGGGGTTGCGCCGGGTGATCGCCAGCAATAGCCCAAGGGTAAAGCACACCGCCAGCATAGATGACCCGCCATAGCTGATAAGCGGCAGGGTCATCCCCTTGGCAGGAGCAAGTTCAAGATTGACTGCCATGTTCATGAAAGCCTGCCCGCCAAACAATGTGACAAGCCCTGTGGCCGCCAGCAGGCTGAACAGATCATCCTCGCTCGCCAGACGCACCAATACGCGCCCGATCAGCGCGAGATACAAAACAAGGACAAACGCGCATGTCCAAAGACCGAACTCTTCGCCCAGAACCGAGAAGATGTAATCGGTGTGCGCTTCGGGCAGATTGAATTTGCGGGTGCCCAGCCACAGCCCCTTGCCATCCCAGCCGCCATTGGCAAGTGTGCGGCCAGCAAGATCGACCTGATCATACGCCGTGCCGCCGCCGAGAAAATCATCGATCCGGTTGCGGCCATTGGGATAGGTAAAATAGATCAAGACGCCCAGAACCGGCGCGAAAGCTGCGATTCCGAAAGCGCGCAGCCATGACAAGCCGCCGATCACGATCAGCACAAACCACGTGGCTGCAAACAACACTGTCGCCCCGAAATTGGGCTGAAGCATCAGCAGAGCGCCGATCGCAAGCGTAAACCCCGTCACCAGCCAGAACACCGGCAGACCCGGATCGCGCTGACGCCAGCTCAAGACCCAGGCAACGGCAATGGCAAAGCCGGGCTTCAAAAATTCGCTTGGCTGAAGACTCATCCCGAGATTGATCCAGCGGGTTGAGCCGCCTTTCTCAAATCCGATGATCGGCACCAGCATCAGCAAACCGAACGTGCCCAGCGCCGCCAAAAGCCCGAGCCTTCGCGCCTGATCGCGGCTGAGGAAAGACAGCGCCAGCATCCCGGCAAATCCGGCAGCGAGCCAGATGATATGGCGCTTGAAAAACAGGAACGGATCAAGCGTCACTTCGCGCGTCGAAAGGCGATCCGCGCTTGCAGGCGAAGCGGCGAGCACAGCGATGATCCCCATCGCCATGATCAGCATGATCAGCAGCAGCAGCACGCGGTCAAGCTCGCTCCACCACACGCGCAAAGCAGCGCGCCAACCGCTGCGCACCGGCACGATTGACGTGCCCGGTGCGCCGGCAGAGCCTCGCGGGGAAAAAGGTCCGCCAGCAGAGCGGGTGGTGTTCACGCCTTTCATGCCGCAATATCCTTTGGCGGTGATGATTGAGGGTCTTCAGGCTCTCCGCCATTGATCACGCCAACCAATTGGCGAAAATGCTCTCCGCGCTTTTCGTAATCGCGAAACTGATCGAAGCTGGCGCAAGCAGGTGAAAACAGCACCACATCGCCAGAAACCGCACGTTCCTTTGCGCGGCGCACAGCCTCGACTGCAAGTTCGCAGCGTTCAACCACTGGCACCTTGCCTTCCAGCAAATCGGCAAAGTGCGGCCCCGCATCGCCGATCGTGTAGACGGCGGCCACATTGGCAAGATGCGCCTCGCACGCGCCGAGGCTATCTTCCTTGGCCAGCCCGCCCACAATCCAGTGCAGCCGGCGGCGGCTCTGCCCGATCGCCGGATCGGGCGGATAGGCCGCCAGCGCAGGGGCGGTGGAAGCGGTGTTGGTGGCCTTGCTGTCATTGATNTAGGTGACGCCCAAAAGCTCGCCCACCTGCTCCATGCGGTGCGGCAAATTGCGGAAACGCGGCAAAGCGTGGCGCCATTGCGCCTCGGTAACGCCAAGCTCCTCGGCAATCGCGACCGCCACTGCCACGTTTTGCAAATTGTGCGGGCCTTGCAGCGTTGGCCATTCGTGCTGCATAGCGCCGAGCTGTTCAATTTTCGCCAGCGCTACCCGGTTTTCGGCCCTGACTTCATCCCGGCGGGCCGCCTCGCGCTGGAAGATCGAGCCGCAAGGCTCCTCCAGAGTGCCGAACACTGCCAGATTGCGCGCCGCTTGCATCTCGAACAGCCGGGCTTTGGACATGGCATATTCGCGAAAGCCCGCATAGCGATCCAGATGATCGGGGGTGATGTTGGTCAGCGCTGCGACATCGCAATCCAGATTGAATGTGATGTCGATCTGGAAACTTGAAAGCTCCAGCACGTAAACGCCCGTGCCCTGTTCATTCGGCGCAAGCGGCTCCTGCGCCATGATCGCCTCACCGATATTGCCGCCAAGCACGCAGGGAAGGCCTGCCATCTGCACAATGTGGTGGACCAGCGCGACGCTGGTTGATTTGCCATTGGTGCCGGTGATGCCGACAACCTTGTGCGGCAGCAATTCAGCGCGGGCCTGCGCGAACAATTCGATATCACCGATAATGCGCACGCCATGCCGCTTTGCATGGGCGGTAATCGGATGGGTGTTCAGTGGCACTCCGGGCGAGACGATGACAGCTTCATAGCCTGTAAGGTCTGTTTCCAGCGGATCAGCGATCGTGCAGCGCCCCTCGAACCGTGCGCGCGCATCATCCTGCCGGTCCCACGCAGTCACCTGCGCGCCGCTGGCGAGCAGCGCTTCGACACTCGCTGCGCCAGAGCGCGCAAGGCCAAGCACAGCGTAGCGTTTCGAGGCGAAGGCGGCGGACGTGATCATCGCAGTTTCAGCGTTGCCAATCCGGCAAGCGCAAGGATGATCGCAATGATCCAGAACCGGATCACCACCTTGCTTTCACTCCAGCCAAGCTGTTCGAAGTGATGGTGAATCGGTGCCATGCGAAACACGCGCCTGCCAGTGCGCTTGAACCAGAAAACCTGAATGATAACGCTAAGCGCTTCAAGCACGAACAGTCCGCCCACAATCGCCAGCACCACTTCGTGATGCGACGCGACAGCGATCGCGCCCAGCGCTCCGCCAAGGGCGAGGCTGCCGGTATCGCCCATAAAAACGGCGGCAGGCGGCGCGTTGAACCACAGGAATGCAAGCCCCCCGCCCATGATCGCTGCGCAAAAGATCGCGAGTTCGCCTGCGCCCGGCACGTGCGGGATGCCGAGATATTCGGAGAAATCGGAGCGGCCCACCAGATAGGCGATGATCGCAAAAGTACCGCTGGCAATGATCACCGGCATGATCGCCAGGCCATCCAGCCCGTCTGTCAGGTTCACCGCATTGCCAGCCCCCACCATCACGAAAGCGGCAAACAAGTAGTAGCCGTAACTCAGCGGGATCGAGACATCCGAGAAAAACGGGATATACAAATTGGTGTTGATCTGGCTGACGATGATGTAGCTCGCGATCCCGGCGACAGCGAATTCAAACAATAGCCGAACCCGGCCCGAAACACCGCCTGTGGTGTTCTTGGTGACCTTTGCATAATCATCGAGAAAGCCGATAAGGCCAAAGCCCAGCGTTACCGCAAGGCAGGCCCATACAAACGGGTTTTTCAGATCCATCCAGATCAGCAGCGCCAGCGTCAGCGCGGTGAGGATCATCAGCCCGCCCATCGTGGGCGTACCGCGCTTGGCGAGATGGCTTTGCGGGCCATCTTCGCGGATCGGCTGGCCTTTGCCCTGCCGCACGCGCAAAATGTTGATGAAGCGCGGGCCGATGATCATGCCGATAAACAGCGCTGTCAGCAGCGTCGCCCCGGCGCGGAAGGTCTGATAGCGCACCAGGTTGAAGATACCTTCAAAATCCATCCATTCCGCAAGCAGATAAAGCATTCTCGCCGGGTTCCCTTACCGCGCTATCGCTGCGCAGCTGTAAAATGTGTCACCAATCGTGCGAGGCCGACCGAATTGGAACCCTTTACCAGAACCGCATCGCCATTTGTCAGGCCGTAGTCCTCAAGCGCCGCAATCGCCTCTTCGGGAGTGTTGCAATGGGCAAAGCTGGGTCGCTTGCCAAGCGAGAGGCCAGGCGATTTCCCCAATTCCACCGCAAGGCTGCGCATTTCATCGCCCACAAGGATCGCATGGTCGATCTGCGCCTCATCCAGCGGCTGCGCCAAAGCGGCGTGGAAGCGGGGCGAGAAGTCTCCCAGCTCCTTCATCGCGCCCAGCACGGCGATGCGCCGGTGTGCAGGCGTTTGGCCCAGCACTCTCAGCGTTGCGCGCATCGATGCAGGATTGGCGTTATAGCTTTCATCGATCAGCAGCGCCCGGTTGCCTGCGCCAGCGCCGTTCACCGCAATCTGGTGGCGCGCCCCGCGGCCCTTTAGGCCGCCCATTTCGGCCAAAGCAAGGCCAGCGCTCGCCAAATCCGCGCCCGCTGCGCGCACAGCCGCCATGACACAAAGTGAATTGTTCACCCAGTGATCGCCCGGCTCGGCAATGGTGTAGCACACACGTTGCTCGCCGCCGCCTGCGCGGATCAACGCCGTCACCAAGCTGCCACCATTGGCGCTGGGGATCGCATCGAGCAGCCGCACATCCGCGCTTTCGCTGCGCCCGAAAGTCACGATCTTGACGCCGAGCGAGCGCGCATGGCCGATCATCCGCTCGGTTTCGGGTAGATCTGCCGGGATCACAGCCGTGCCGCCTTCAGCAAGGCCAGTGAATATCTGCGATTTTTCATCGGCAATCGCCTCGATCGTGCCAAGGTTCTCGATATGAGCCGGCGCGATGGTGGTGATGATGGCGACATGCGGGCGCACATGGTCTGCAAGCGGCGCGATCTCGCCTGCATGGTTCATGCCCATTTCAAACACGCCATAGCGCGAACGCGCCGGCATCCGTGCAAGGCTGAGCGGTACGCCAACATGGTTGTT
>JGI12109J20283_10136358_pt1 | contig 10310 bp, 7 predicted proteins | sample ElkSlonscriptome_12_FD_20283 | JGI IMG/M metagenome (IMG submission 20283) | reverse complement strand
TTCTTACTCCCATCTGATATTTCCTGCGTTCCCTGTGAAGTGCAAGATCTGGTAATTAATGGCCTTGAATTTCTTTGCCCTGACGAAACTACGCTACTTGACTTTGCCGAGGAAATTACTGTACCCGATGGCGGAGGAGTTGGTTTGAGGATACACTTGAGTAGTTTTGGAAACAACTTTTGGCTCGACGATGTAAGCTTTCCATACGAGGTCGATAATGACCTTAATGGAATCCTCTCCTCCAATGATTTAAATCCTGCTCAAGGATGGGTTTTGTTCAGACCTTTCATTTATACCGATCCATCAGATCCTGTGAATACCATCTGTATGTTAGGTGAACAAACGGATGTGAACTTTCTATTTCCTGACAACAGCAGCTGCGTAGAAGAGCCTTGCGTAGTTGCAGATCTTGTATTAGAAGGGCCAAGTGAAATCTGCCCGGGAGAAGTCACTACTGTAAATACTCCCGCAACCAGTTTGGTACCTGAAAACGGAGGTTTGGGCATTCGGTTTTCCAATGGAGCGGGCATCAACATTACCACACAAGGGACAGGAATAACATTTCCTTTTGAAATCGATAATGGCCTATTTGAAGACCTTATCGGAGGTGTACTAGAAGGAGAGTTTATGCTTACTTCTTTTATTTATGAAGATGCGCTGAATCTCAATGTCATTTGCTCTGAATCGGAAAACCCTGTTTCGGTTACTTTTTTGCCTGAAAATGATCCCGCTTGCGCACTCGGCATAAACGAATTTATCGCTTCTCACGACTGGAGCATATTTCCAAACCCCGCAACGAACTCATTCACCGTCGAATTTGAAAGTAGAAAGCCAAGTAATTTGACTATTCAAATAATGGATGTACAGGGCAGAGAAATCAAAAGCTTAAACAGAAACTTAAGTACGGGGCTTATCAACGTCCCGATCGAAGTGAATGATCTATCTCAAGGTCTCTACCAAGTCGTGCTGGATTTCTCGGGAACGAGAGAGTCCAAGCCACTTATTGTCAAAGGAAAATACTGACCCCGGTTTTACTTCGACTTTCGTCCTATAAAGGATACCGATACTGGTAAAGAATTTGTTGAACCAATTCAAAAACCTCGAGGATCGAAGATGATAGTTCACCCCATTGGTCTGCGAGAAATGAAATGTCAGTTCCCGACTACTCTTTAATGAGAATCGGTGGTCCTTTGAGTTACTTCTATCATTCCTCCCTAAAAAACTCCAGCGCCCGCAAATCAATCACGTGCACATCATCGTAGTAGAAGTGCAGTATATCGACATAGCCAAAGCCCAGCTCGGCCATGCGCATGGCGCCTTCTTGGCTTAAGCCAATACCGTGTCCGAATCCTCGCCCCGTAATTTTTAAAGAGTCGCCCTCTGAAGCGATATCGAAGAAGGTAGATTTCAGTTTCCAATCCGTTCGAATTTCTTTCAAAGGAATATTGTAAGATGGATCCATAAAAAATACGTCGCGTCTCGGCTGCTGATAGTTGGTAGCCATCTCTGAAATTTGTTGATCATCCAAGGAGATGTCGTACTTCGAACTGAGGTAAGTCAACCATTGATCAGCATGCACTTTTTTCTCCCAAAAATAATGCTCTCCCGTCAGTGAAAATTCATCGGAGCGAGGACTCAAATATGGCAGGCGCTTTGACCAAACATGATCGCTGCTCACGGTCTCACCTCCGCTGTTGGAATGGAAAGCCGCAGTCACCAAGTTGACTTCACTATCCACCAAAACTTTCCCTTCCGTCTCTCGCACCGCCTCGAGGATGGTTGGCTCCCAGCGACATTTGCCGTGGTACACCTGACTATCGACCAAATCGTTTAAGTTAAAACCCTTCGCTAAAAATTTGCGGCGGTTGCTCAAGGCGTAGGTTCTGGAGATAATGGCTTGTACCTTGTAAAATTCCAGTTCCTTTTCCTTGCCCGATTCGGCCTCCACCACGCCCGCCACGTATTTTTCAAGCCCCACTCGATTGATCAATCTCAACTCATTTTTTAATGGCCTCACGAGCAAATGATCGTCATAGACTCTTTCATCCTTTTTGGGAGACAAAACATAAATTCTGAAGAAACTCTCTTCCGACAAGCTCATCAATCGGACGTCTTTATAGCTTCCCAGAGTCCTTCCGGGAAAACTCACTCTTACCTGACCATTCGACAGGGAGAAGCTTACCCGCTCACCTGCACGAATCGTTGCTTTGTTCTTCCCATCGGCAATCACTGCGTAAACGCCCATTTCCGGAATAATTTGAACGGCAGCAGGATTTATCGGATCGAGAATACCGATATCGATTAGCTCAAAATCAGTGGAAGCGGATAATATCAGCGACACAAAAAGAAAAAGTGCGAGCAAGGCTCCTCTCATAAAACGAAAATAGCATGCTCAAGGAACGATCTCAAATCAATCATTCAGACTTTTCAACATGAGATCTGCGGTAAGGGCCGAAGCACCTTTTCCTCCCAGTTTATCGTAGAGCTCGTCGTATTCACCCAGTAACTTGGTGCGAGGCTCCCCATCCTTGACAATTTTCAAAAACTCGGACTCAAGATTCTTTAAATTGAGTTCACTTTGAATCAATTCTTTGACCACCTCTCGATCCATAATCAGATTGACCAGAGAGATATAGTTGATTTTCACCAAGTTCTTAGCGATGATGTAAGATACCGAACCCGCGCGGTAGCACACCACCTGCGGCACTCTGAAAATGGCCGTCTCTAAAGTGGCCGTGCCCGATGCCACCAAAGCGGCACGTGCATACGAGAGCAATTGGTAAGTTTTTCCTGAAATGAGCTGCACCTTCGAGTTTCCTAAAAATTCATGGTAGTATTCGGCGTCTTGACCGGGTGCGCCCGCTACCACAAAATGATATTCGGGGTGCTTCTTGGCGACCTCTAACATCAGCGGAAGTTTTTTGCTGATCTCTTGCTTTCGACTGCCGGGCAGGAGCAAAACGAGTGGCCGATCTGACATTCCGTGTTGCTCAAAAAATTCCTCCCGATCAGGAAGCGTTTCTTTAAACTGATCGACAGCATCGATTAACGGGTGGCCGACAAAATGCACATTGACGTCAAACTTCGCGTAAAAGTCTTTTTCAAATGGAAGAATGACGTACATCTCATCGACGTGAGCTTTGATCTTTTTCACTCGGTTTTGCTTCCAAGCCCATATCTGCGGAGAGATGTAGTAGAAGACTTTGAGTCCCTCTTTATGGGCAAACTCAGCCATCCGAAGATTGAATCCCGGATAATCAATCAAGATCAATACATCGGGTTCAAAGTTCAAAATGTCGGCTTTGCAAAGCTTAAAATTCTTGAGGATGGTGCCAATATTGGCAATCACTTCAGCGAAACCCATGAAAGCCAAGTCGCGGTAATGCTTCACCACATCGGCCCCTGCTTCACTCATCAAGTCGCCACCCCAGGCGCGAATTTCTGCACTCGTATCCTTCTTAAAGATTTCCTTGACCAAATTGCTTCCGTGCAAATCACCCGAAGCTTCGCCTGATATGATGTAGTACTTCATTATGCGAAGCGAAGGTAAAGAACCAATGGAACGTAGATGAAGAGCGCCAACAGGACTCCTCTCCCACTGCGGTATCGATCGGTGCGGAGAAATATAAAAAAGGGAACCAGATTGAAAATCAGGCTCAGCGCTACAATCGAGGATTGAAAAGCTTGCACTCCGATAAATATGGTGTTGACGAAGTAATCAAATGGCTTTTCGAAGTAAATAGACCAAAGAAATCCGTAGATGGCAAAACCAACTACCGGACTGATCAGACCCAGGGCCAAACCTATCGGCATGCTGTCGTACTTCTTCCTAGTCTTCATAATCCCATTCGTTTAGCTCTGACATCGCATGGTGGGCGGTAAGGTCAAATTGAACGGGAACCACAGACACATAATTGTGATCCAAAGCCCAAACATCGGTGTCGTCACCTTTATCGGGATTCACGAACTTCCCCGTGATCCAATAATAAATTTTTCCCGAAGGATCTTTCCTCGGCTCAAAATCATCTTCCCACGATGCTTTCGCCTGACGACAAACCCGAATTCCCTTGATTTCCTCGACCGAGACATTTGGAATATTCACATTCAAGCAGGTATTCTTAGGCACACCTTTCTCCAAAGCATTCTTCACCACTTTTCTCACTACTTCCTTGCTGGCCGTAAAGTCAGCTTCGGCACTGTGGTTGAGCAGGGAAAAACCAATAGACGGAATCCCTTCCACTGCTCCTTCTACCGCAGCCGACATCGTCCCGGAGTAAATGACATTGATGCTGTAATTCGCTCCGTGGTTGATTCCCGATAAGAGCAAATCAGGCTTGCGCTTGAGAACGCGATAAATGGCGAGCTTCACGCAATCTACGGGGGTTCCCGTGCAGCTAAACTCTCGCACTCCTTCCACATCGCTGACTTCTTCCAATCGAAGGATATCATGTACGGTAATGGCGTGCCCCATTCCGCTTTGCGGACTATCGGGAGCTACCACCCATACGTCACCAAACTCTTGCGCTACTTCGATAAGGCTTCTAATACCGCCTGCCGTGATTCCGTCGTCATTGGTAACGAGGATTAAGGGTCTTTCTTTTTTTTCGCTCATGATTGACAAAACTAAAGAAAAAGAAACCGAATAGTCAGTGAGAAAAAGACTTCTATCACCTCAACAGACCGATAGCGAATTCATATATTCGACGCCCGAACCACCCCAATTAAATCAACATGTCAGCACTCATCGAATGCGTCCCAAATATAAGCGAGGGACGAAATCCAAAAATCATAAAAGAAATTGCCTCAGTCGTAGAAACGGTGGAGGGTGTAAAGCTCTTGGACGTAGATCCCGGAAAGAGTACTAACCGAACGGTAATCACTTTTGTTGGTGCTCCGGAACCGGTGATTGAAGCAGCTTTTCGATTGATCAAAAAGGCGAGTGAGCTGATTGATATGCGCAAGCAGAAAGGTGAACACCCACGCATGGGAGCTACCGATGTTTGTCCGCTAGTCCCCATATCAGGAATTGAGATGGACGACGTCGCAAAATACGCCCACAAATTGGGTGAAAGAGTTGGAAAAGAGCTGGGCATTCCCGGCTATTTTTATGAAAATGCCGCTAAAGAACCCAAGCGCAAAAATCTGGCATACTGCCGATCGGGTGAATACGAAGGATTGGACAAACTGAGTAAACCCGAATGGAAACCAGATTTTGGCCCCGCCGAATTCAACGACTCGGTTAAGAAGACGGGAGCTACAGCGATTTCGGCGCGCGACTTTTTGGTAGCCTACAATGTCAACTTGAACACGACTTCCTCACGCCGAGCAAATGCCATCGCCTTTGATATCCGAGAGGCCGGACGAGTGAAAAAAGATGGAGACGGCCTTACCGGTAAGGTGATCACCGACGAAAGCGGTGAACCTGTTCGCATTCCGGGCACGTTGAAGGCCGTAAAAGGAATCGGCTGGTACATTGAGGAATACGGCATCGCTCAGCTTTCGCTGAATTTGACCAATATCAAAATCACCCCCGTACACAAGGCCTTTGACGAGGCATGCGAGAAAGCAAGAGCGCGCGGAATCCGTGTGACGGGATCTGAAATTGTAGGTCTTGTACCTCTGAAAGCACTGCTCGACGCAGCCGACTATTTTCTGCGGAAGCAGGAGCGCTCACTGGGCATTTCTGAATCGGAAAAAGTAAAAATTGCCGTAAAAAGTCTTGGCTTAGATGACTTAACTCCTTTCGATCCAACCAAAAAAGTGATCGAGTACATGATCAAAGATGAATCGACGAAGAAATTGGTCGATATGAGCTTGACGGCTTTCGCCAACGAAACTGCTTCGGAGTCTCCCGCGCCGGGAGGCGGAAGCGTTTCGGCTTACATCGGGAGTCTGGGCATATCGCTTGCCACCATGGTGGCCAACCTGTCCTCTCACAAACGCGGATGGGATGACCGTTGGGAAGAATTCTCGGAATGGGCGGAAAAAGGTCAGGTGATAAAAGAAAAGCTCTTGGCAGCCGTTGATGAAGATACGGCGGCTTTCAACGAAATCATGAAAGCTTTCGGAATGCCGAAAGAGAAGCCTGAAGAAGTTGCGGCGCGAAAAGAAGCAATTTCTGAAGCTACAAAGTATGCGGCTGAAGTGCCCTTGAAAGTAGCTCGATTGGCCAATGAATCTTTTGACGTGATCAGAGCTATGGTCGAAACGGGCAACCCGAATTCGATTACGGATGCAGGTGTTGGCGCATTGTGCGCCCGTGCCGCGGTAAAAGGTGCAGCCATGAACGTGCGCGTCAACCTGCAAGGATTCAAAGATTTAGATTTTGTAAATCAAACCATTACAGAAGTTGAAAAGCTAGAGAAAGCAGCAGATGAGCGGGAGAACGAAATCAACGAAAAAGTGATGGAGAGCATCGCTTAGAGCAAGATAACCGAAGTCGGTGATATTGCGTATGTAACAAGAAGAACACCCCCTCATGGTAGCGAAGCCATCAAATAGGCAGAAGCAAAATCGATTTTGGTACTTTTTTCCGTTTCAGTTGGCAATCCTCCACTTGAAGCGAAACCACTTCTTGATGCTGTTTTGGATCGTGCTTTTTGCGTTTACCACGCGGACATTCGCCAATAAGTTGGGGATTCCATCTCTGTTTCTGACACCCGAGTACCAAGGGGTGGTTGGAGTTACTGCGTTTTTGATTCTTGGATTTGCCTTAGGTGCCTTCATCATGGCATTTAACATTTACACCTACATCAACCATGCACATCGATTCCCATTTCTAGGTACGCTCGCCAGACCCTTTTTTAAGTTCTGCATCAACAATTTCATCATTCCGGTAGCTTTTATCATCACTTACATTTGGTGCTCTTCATCGTTTCTAAGTGCAGTTGAACTCAAAAGTAGCTTTGACATCTTTCTGGATATGTCCGCCTTCCTTTTTGGAAATGCGCTATTCATTGCTCTGGCTTTTGTCTACTTCTTCCCCACCAATAAAAACATCTTTAAAATCACGGGGCTTTCTGAAGCTGAATTTGAAGCCAAACTGGAGAAAAGCATTGCCCGCAACCGAAAAAGAGGTTATAAAATCCCCAGTGTTACCGAAGGATCTAGATGGAGGGTGGATACTTATCTGGTGAACCCATTTCGCATCAACCTCGCCCGAGAATCGCAGCACTACGATACCGAAACCTTGAAAAAGGTATTTTACCAAAACCACGTTAACGCTTCCCTATTTGAAGCGATTATAGTCCTGGTCTTTTTCGTGATCGGGATCTTTCAGCACAACGATTTTTTCATCATCCCGGCTGCGGCCAGCGCTTGTCTGGTTTTCACGGTGATCCTTATGGCCATCAGCATTGTCATGTCGAGATTAAAAGGGTGGACACTGACGTTCTTCATCATTCTATTTCTCATGGTCAACTGGGCCTCCTCGAAGTGGGATATTCTCAATCAGGCCAATTATGCTTACGGCCTCAATTACAATGTTGAACCCATTGATTACAACCTGGCAACAATTGACAGTTTGAATGACGACCTGGTTCGAGTGAAACAAGATATGGATCACCACCAACGAATCTTGAAGGAGAAAATCACAGGACTCGGTAGATCGAAATCCAAGAAGCCAAAACTCGTCATCGTAAATGCTACGGGAGGTGGGCTGAGATCAACACTTTGGACGATGCGATCGCTGCAGTATGCCGATAGCATATCGCAGGGAGCACTTATGGATCATACCGTGCTGATGACGGGCTCCTCAGGGGGAATTATTGGTCTATCCTATTTCAGAGAATTGATGCTCAGACAAGATTCTTTAGGAGCTGAAATCTACGACAAGAAGTACAGAGAGAAAGCGTCGAATGACATCCTGAATCGGGTGCTTTTCACCTTTGCTACAAACGATATTTTCATTCGCTTCAGAAGAACACAAGTCGAAGGAAAATCATATATCCTCGATCGTGGAAAAACCTTTGAAAATCAGCTGAACAGGAACACAGATAACTTCATGAACAAGAAGCTCAGCGACTATTACAAGCCCGTATCTGCAGGATTGGCTCCCATGGTCGTTATTGCTCCTTCCATCACCAATGACGGCAGAAGGTTGCTCATTTCTTCTCAGCCCATTTCCTTCCTGAGTTATGAGTTTCCCGACTTGAGGGATCAGCTGAACATCGGCAGTGAAAACGTGGAGTTCAACCGGCTTTTTGCCAAGCACGATGCGGCTGATTTACGTTACACGTCAGCCTTGCGCATGAACGCAACCTTTCCCTATATCATGCCATACGCAAATTTACCGACAGACCCTGAAATAGAAGTAATGGATGCNGGCTTGAGAGATAATCTCGGCACCAAAATTACCGCTAAGTACCTCGAAGTTTTCAAAGATTGGCTTGAAAAAAATACCAGCGGAATCATTGTTCTACAAATTCGAGACACTGAAAAGTTTACTGAACCCAAGCAAGGTGATATCTCAATTCTCTCTAGACTTACCAATCCGATCGGGTCATTTTACGGCAACTACTTCAATGACCAAGATTACAATATGGATCAACTTCTTGAGGTTTTGCGGTCTTCTTACGATGTACCCATATATAAGATCCCCTTGGAACTGAGGTACGAATTGGACGAAGAAATCCCTTTGAGCTGGCACCTTACAGCTCTGGAAAAGAAGATGATCAATGAGGCCATTGACCGCCCGCACAATCAGGATTCAGTGAAGAAACTTAAGGAGCTTCTTAAGTAAGCTCGCCTGTTTTTGGTTAACTTCGGCCGCCATGGGATTTCGTCGATGGTTGACCATCTTTCTGCTGCTCATTGTTAGTAATCTATCCGCACAAAACGTGGGGGAGAATACCTCTGTATCACTGATCACCTGTGGTTCTGGAAATGAGCTCTACTCCACTTTCGGACACAGCGCACTTCACATTTCTGACCCGTCCACCGGATTGGATCGAGTGTACAACTACGGCACTTTCGATTTTGATACTCCGAATTTCTATGTCAAGTTTGCCCGCGGTCAGCTGAACTATTTTCTCAATGTCACCGACTTCAACCGCTTTGTTAGAACTTACCAATACGAGGGCAGGTGGGTTTATCGTCAAGAATTGAATCTCAACGTAAGTCAAAAGGCCGAAATTTTTGCCTTTTTGGAAAACAATGCACTGCCACAAAACAAATTTTATAAGTACGATTTCTTCTACGATAATTGCAGCACCCGTCTGCGCGACGCTTTAGAAACCGCTTTAGGAGAATCCTTGACATACCCCGAAGCAGCCGCAGATACCACGGCAACCTTCCGAGAATTGATTGATCTCTACCTCATCGATCTTCCGTGGAGCGACTTCGGTATTGATTTGGCTCTGGGAATGCCTTGCGACAATGAGGCTGATTTCCGTGAGAAGATGTTCTTGCCCGACTATCTGATGGCCAATCTGGGAAAGGCCCAAGTGCTGCGTGATGGAGAAATGATCTCCTTGGTGAAAAAGGAAGGGATGGTCTTGGCCGAAAATCCCAACCTCACTAAATCAGATTCAGCTTCCATCATGTGGATTTTTTGGGCGTTAATGATTTTCTGTTTCATCACGGGCATCTTCATTCATCCCAAGAAACTGAAATGGTTCGACATTGCCTTTTTTACCCTTGTCGGAATTTTGAGTATCGTGATTGCTCTGCTCTGGTTTGCTACGGAGCATAGCGCCACGAAATGGAACCTCAATTTGCTTTGGGCTCTTCCCACGTGGATTTGGGGATCAATTCTATTACTGCGTAAAAAACCGAGCAGCAAGTTTTTCAAGGTTCATGCCATTATTACCTTTACCATTATGGTCTTTTGGATAGTGATTCCGCAGTCATTCCACGAGGCGGTAATCCCGATCGTTTTGGCTTTGGCAGCCAGAAGTTGGTCTTGGCAAAAGAGAAGATTCACCATCAAAAAAGCAGCCGATGCTCCCCAAGTTTGAGAAGAAATTAGATAGCCTGGATCAGTCATTGGCCGACATGATCGCATTTTTAGATCAGCTTGATGTAGATCAACTGCACATGCAGCCAAATGGAAAATGGAGTCCTGCTCAAGTCTTTCAGCACTTGCACGATTCCGAAAAAGGCACCACGGGCTACCTCCAAAAGAAATTGCAGGCCCCACCTTCTGAAGTTCCTTTAGGTGGAATCAAAGCTTTCATCAGTTCTATGGTTTTGAAGCGAGCGCTCCGAAGCAGAAAAAACCAATTCAGAGTGCCGAAGGTGCTAAGCGATATTTCGGAAAAACCCGATTACGGCAAGTTGAAAGGCAGCTACCTCGCTACGCGAAAAGACAT
>JGI12109J20283_10551129_pt1 | contig 10316 bp, 10 predicted proteins | sample ElkSlonscriptome_12_FD_20283 | JGI IMG/M metagenome (IMG submission 20283) | reverse complement strand
CGGCGGGAAGAAAAGCGCTCAAGGAAGCGGCCACCCGTGCCGATACCCCAGCGCGAGAGCGGATCGAAGCGCTGGAAGCAGCCCTCGCCCGGGTGACGGAACTCCTGGGCCGCAAGAACTTCCAGAATTACCAGCTTTCCCGCTTCTCCCTGGACCTGGTCGGTGAGGAAATGCGCCTGTTGTTGGGCGCCTCCGACGGTTCGGGCGCGGCCTACGACGCCGAGGGAGCGGCCGGGGATCCGGCGCTGCGCGGCGCGGTCGACGGGAGGGCCTGATCGATGTCGGGTATCGGTCTGTTCAGTGCGCTCGACGTTGCCGTCAGCGGCATGTTCGTCGCCGGTCTGCAGACGCAGACCATCAACCACAACATCGCCAACGCGAACACGCCTGGCTATTCGCGTCAATTCCTGCGGATCGGTTCCCAGGACCCCTTGATCCTGACCTACGGCTCGGTGGGGCGCGGTGCGCGCTCCCTGGGTGTCGGTCGCGCCCAGAACCAGTTCCTGCAGCAGCAGGTGGTCGACCAGACCTCTCTCCTGGCGGACTACAGTGCCATGGACGAAACGCTCCGGTCGGTCGAAGAAGTCCTGGGCGGAATGGAGAACGACCACATCCGGTCGGCTCTCGACAATTTCTTCGAAGCCTGGCAGGGCCTCTCGCTCGACACCAATGGCGACGGAGCGCGCGAGGCCGTGGTCGGCGCCACGAGCAATCTCGCCCGCCAGTTCAACCTGATCGACAATTCCCTCGCTGGGCTCGAAGCCGACGCATCGTCGACCTTCGACAGCTACGTCGACGAGGCGAACGAACTCCTGAACCAGATCGCGATCCTCAACGGCGAGATCGTGTCACGCACCTCCGGCGGGCAGCCGCCGAACGATCTGCTGGATCAGCGTCAGAGCTACATGGACGAGCTGGCCGAGTACATGCGCTTCAACGTGATCGACCGCGACGACGGCAGCATTGACCTGGTCGTGCAGGGTGCTGCGCTGGTCACGCGCTCGCACGTCAACGAGTTGCGGATCGAGGAGACCACGACGAACGACGGCCAGCGTCAGCAGTCCGCGCGCTTCGGCGGCACGAATCCGGTCACGGTGGACTTCGGCGCGGGCGCCATGCTCGGCTACCAACGCATGGCGAACGACGTCATCCCGGAGATGCGGGCCGACCTGGACGAGTTGGCGTCGGAGATCATCCGTCGTGTGAACGATCTCCACTCGACCGGCGTCACCGAGGAAGGCGTCGGTGTGAAACTCTTCGAGGGTACGTCCGCGGCGACGATGGCGATCAACGAGGCGGTGGAGAACAACAACCGTCTGGTCGCCGCCGGATCCGACGGAACCCCCGGAGACAACTCGATCGCCAAGGCGATCGCGAACCTCGGGACCGAGGTGGGGCCGGGCCGGGAAAGCGCGCTCGACGACATGTACTACACCTTCGCCAGCAAGGTCGCGAACAAGCGCGGTCGCTACGACGCGTTGGTCACCGGTCAGGAGCAGATCGTTCAATCGGCACGCACACGGCTCGATGCAGAGAAGGGCGTGAACCTGGACGAGGAACTCGCGAACCTGGTCGTCTACCAGCGCTCCTTCGAAGCCAATGCACGCGTCGTCCGTACCGTGGACGAAATGCTCAACGTCCTCGTCAACATGATCTGACATCAGGTGAGGAGCGAAGGAACGCCATGAGAGTCACCAACGCATCGGTCGCGCGCACGCTGATCTACGAGATCAGTCGCAACTACGACCGTATGAACACCTACCGATTGCAGGTGTCGAGCGGCAAGCAGATCAACAGTTTCTCGGACTCTCCGCGCGACGTCGGCCGCATCAAGCGGTTCGAGGCTCTGCAGAACTACAACAGCGTCTACCTCGACAACGTCACGAATGCGCGATCGAAGCTCGAGTCAGTGGACAGTTCGCTGCAACGCATGGCAGAAGAGGTGGCGAATCTCCGTACGCTCGTGCAGGGGCAGGTGAGTGAAGGCATCGCCAACGCCGATACCCGCGCGAACGTGGCGGAGGCCGTGCGTGGAATGCGCGACTCCTTCCTCTCCTTCGCGAACTCGCAGATCGAGGGGACCTATCTCTTCGGCGGCTACTGGAACAATCGGTCGCCCTTCTCTCTGGTCGACGACGTGGTCTACTACAACGGCGATCAGAACGTGCCCGAGGTGCAGGTGGGACCGTCGCTCGAGATCGCGACGACGATTGCCGGTTCGGAGTTCATGGGCACCGACTCGGCACTGATGGCCGGGAGTGCGGATCTCAAGCCTCGTGTTCGCGGAACGACCCTGCTGTCAGACCTGAACGGTGGGGAGGGCGTGAACCTGGGGTCGATCTCGATCACGTCGGGCCCGAACCCGCCCGAAGTGATCGACCTCTCCGCTGCCACGACCGTGCAGGACGTCCTGGACACGATCAATGCGGCCGGCGGCGGCACGTACACGGCGGCGATCAGTGCGGACGAGACCGGATTCTCGATCACCGGACCGGCGCCCATGGCGGTGTCGGAAGTTCTCGGGGGGTCGACGGCCTCGGACCTCGGACTGATCGGAACCACCGACGGCACACTGCTGATCGGCGATCCCATCCAGCCGGAGCTGCTCGCGTCGACCCCGTTCAGCGAGATCGCGACCTTCGACGGGAATCTTCCGCTCGGGACCCTACGCGTCGTAGTCGACGACGTGGTCACGGACATCGATCTGTCGGCGGCCACGGACTTCGTCGACGTCCGGTCGTCGATCCAGGCTCTCGTGCCGACGATGGACCTGGTGGTGTCGGACGGTTCGATCTCCTTGGAGTTGAACCAGGCATCCTCGTTCCGGGTCGAGAGCCCGCCGAACGACCAGACGGCGAACCTGCTCGGGCTCTCGGGTGAAGCCAGCCCGACGCGTTCGTTCCAGATCTTCCAGGACGTGATCGACGGGCTGGAGACGAACGATACCGGCGCCCTGCGACAGGCGATGGTCGAGATCATGGACGTCCACGAGCACCTGCTCAGTCTGAACGTGCAGATCGGAGGGCGCCAGAACACCCTGGACAGCCAGGAGTCCGTGTTGATGGAGCGCGAGCAGACACTCGAGCTCGAGCGTTCGCGCATCGAGGACGTCGATTTGATCAACGTCGCGACGCGCCTGACTTTTGCCGAAACGACCTATCAGGCGGCCCTTTCTTCGGCCGCGGGGATTTTTAGGATGAGCCTGCTGGACTATCTCTAGTCGCGGACCTCCGTCCGCGAAGGGCTCTAGTCGCGGACCTCCGTCCGCGAAGGGCTCTAGTCGCGGACCTCCGTCCGCGAAGGGCTCTAGTCGCGGACCTCCGTCCGCGAAGGGCTCTAGCCGCGGACCTTGGCCCGCGGGGGAATCTGGCCGCGGACCTTCGTCCGCGAGGAGTGGATGCGCAATGAAGATCGAGAGCCAGAGGATCGGAAGCCTCGAGGTCGACGATTCGAGCCTGATCGAGTTCCCGTCGGGACTCGTGGGACTGCCCACGCGGCGCCGATTCGTGATCCTGGAGTTCGACGCAGACGTCCCGATGGCGTGGATGCAGAACGTCGACGATTCGGAGTTCGGCCTTCCGGTCGCCGATGCCGGGATCTTCGTACGCGACTACCGGATCGAGGTACCGCGCAAGGACGTGGCCGAGCTCGAGCTGGACAGTCTCGAAGATGCTGTCATGCTTGTGGTGACGACGATCCATCAAGGTGGCATCATGGTGACGGGGAATCTGCGCGCGCCGCTGGTGGTCAATCTGACCAATCGACGTGGCCGGCAGATCGTCCTGGACCGCCCGGATCTGGATCTGCGGGCCCTGGTCGACCCCGTCGCATTCTCAAACGCCCAGCGTACGCCGGGCGCCGAGCCCGTGCCCACGCAGGAGCCGGTCTCGAGCTGATCTCTCGCCTGCGCGCCATCGACAAGGAGGTCGTGGTGCTCGTACTCAGCCGAAAGCGCAACGAGAAGATCGTCATCGGGGAAGGCATCACCGTGACGGTTCTGGAGGTGCGTGGCGATCAGGTGCAGATCGGCATCGACGCGCCGCGCGAGATCCCCGTTCACCGTTACGAGGTCTACGAACAGATCCGGCAGGCTACGGAGGCCGCGGCGAAGAGTGAACTGGACGTCGGCGAATTGCGGAAACTGCGTCGTCGGGATTCCGACGAGACCGAATGATTCAGCTTCGCTGATTCAGCACGGCGGATCCCTCGAGTCGTTCTCGGTAGGGATCCGCGACGCGCCCTCGCAACGAGGAAAGCGCGCGTCCGGCGTTGCGTTTCTCTTCTTCCATCCACTCCAGCAGACACCGGTCGTCTTCACGGAGGCTCGTGAGCAGGGAGTTGGTGGTGTCGTCGAGCGGGCGGGGGAGAGCCGAGACGTGCTCGCTGAGCGCACGAAGGGCTTCGGCCCGTGCGGCCAGGGCGACTTCGACCTGATCGAATCGACCGGACTCGACGTCGTCACGAAGGCGCCGTCCGTGCTCGAGAACGGCCTCGATCACGGGAGTGAGATCCTGGGGTGCGTCGTTCACGCGGAGATCGACAGGCTGGAGACGAGTTCGCGACTGTCCTCGTCCGTCGTCCCGGACGTCGTCTCGGAGTGATTCGGGTCCGCATGAGCGCTGTCCGGTTCCACGTTCTGATCGGCCAGCTGCTCCCAGGCGTCCGAGAGACGCGTCAGGACACGACGGCAATGATCGAGGTGGTGTGGATCGTTGAAGGTGCTCGCCTGCAGGAGCTCGTACTCGAGGTACTCGTAGAGAGTGCTCAAGCGTTCGCAGAGCTCCGGTGCGGCGTCGGACTCGAGAGCGTTGCCCAGCTCCTGGACGATCCGGATCGCACGGTTGATGCGGTCGGCCTTGCGCTCGGTGTCGCGGGCGCGGATCGCTTCCTCGGCCTCGTTCACGAATCGGATCGCACCCTGGTACAACATCGCGACCAGGCGGACGGGTGATCCCGTTTCGACGGCGGTGTTCGTGTACTGCTGAGCGGCGTTCAAGTTGTGCATGACGGTTCCGATTCCCCTCGTGTCGTCCTGGCCATCGCTGGCCTTCTACTGGAGATATCCCTGCTGCTGCTGCAGCTGCGCGATGATCTGCTCCATCGCCGTGAACTTGCGGGTGAGAGTCGCCTCGTAGAGTTCGATCGAGCGCTCTTGTCTTTCGATCCTCGAGTCGATCCGGTCGATCTCCGATTCCATGGAGTCCTCGCGCAGAGCGATCAAGCCCTTCAGATCACCCTCACCCAGGGTGTAGACGTCGAGCGCGTTGGCGAGCTCGTGGCCGATGCCGCCGCGTACTCCGTCGGACATCTGCTTGGTGAAGAGCGAGAGGACGTCGTTGTAGTCGGTGTCCACCGCTTCTTCGAGCTTCGTCCGATCGAGGCTCATGATGCCGTTGCGATCGAGCGAGAGCCCGATGTTGGCGGCGACCATCGTGTCGTCGTCGCCCGTGCCCTCGATGCCGTCGAGGCCAGCGTCGACCGAGACGGCCGTGATCATGGCCATGCTCAGCGTGCTGTCCACGCTGCGCAACAGCGAGCTCCCGTTCAGTGCGCCCTTGGCACTGCTCTGACTGTCGATCAAGGTTCGGAGCTCATTGTAGGCATCGGCGAAGGCCTGCAACTTGTCTCCGAGATCGGTGGTGTCGCCTTCGATCACCATCTCGCTCGTGCCCTGGGAGGTGAGCGTGATGGTCGTGCCCTCGAGCGCACCCTCGATCGAATTGTCGGGGCTGGTCACGACGATCGAGCCATCGATCGTGATCTGCGCGTCGGCCCCGGGCGTCGACACGGCCATGGTCGGGCCGGTTCCGCCAGCGAGCGAACTCGCGATGGTGAACTGGCTGTCGACTCCGGACTCGTCGGCGCTGAGCATCAGCTGCAGACCGTTGCCCGTGTCGATGATCGAAGCGGTCACGCCGGCATTCGCGCCGTTGATGGCCAGCTTCAGATCACCGAGCGACGAGGCGCCCGCGGCGAGCGTCACCGTGGTGGTCTCGCCGTTCATCGTGAACGAGAAGTCGCCGGTGCCGACGGCGTCGTCGGCCGACGTGTAGGCCTGACTCACCATGCGGTGGGTCTGTGCGAGGTTGTCGACGCTGACCTGGAAGGAGCCGACGGGCGATGCCGAATTCGCGGTCGCCGTGAAGTAGTCTTCGACTCCGACACGCGCGGCGCGACTGGTGAACTCGGACTCGCTGTCCAGGCCCTCCGCTGCCGACCGCAGCTTGTCGACGGCGGCCTTGAGGTCGGTCAGAGCCGTCAGCCCTCGCTGAAGATCCTTCTTGTCCTCTTCATAGCGCAAGATCGGCTGGCGACGCAGCGCGACCAGCTGGCTGACGATTGAGCCCGTGTCCAGACCCGATGCCACGCCGCTGAACGAGATGGAAGGCATCCGTGTCTCCTCTCGAGGCGAGCGATTTCTTGCCCGTGGGCTCTCAGCTGCGGTCGTCGAAGAGCAATCCGCGAAGGTTGCTCAGCTGACGATTCGCCTCCAGGAGCGTCTCGGGCGGGATCTGGCGCAGGACCTCGCCGCTGTCACTGTCGAGGATCTGAACGACATACCGGCTTTCCTCTTCCTCGAATGAAATCTCGAGGGTGTGAGAGCTGATGTTGCTCAGTTCGGCCCCGACGTTGTCGGCCGCCTCACGCAGAGCGTGGGGGTCGATCGCGGCGGATCCGTCCTCACCGTTCGCCGAAGTCCTTGCATGTTCCGAACCATCCGGCCGGCTCGGTTCCTTGGCCTGGGCCCCTCGTGCACGCGGAGCAGGTGCTGGGCGTGCGGCGGGGTGCTCGAGCGGAGGAGGTGCGACCGTTGCATCAACACGTAGCGTATCCATGGTGGCCTCCCACGACCCGTGCGGAGGGCCGGACCTTCCCCAAGGGGAAGGCCCGGTCGAACCGCAGGTCTACGACTGTCCCGCGAAGGACTAGCCGAGCAGACTGAGCGCGGACTGAGGAGCGAAGTTCGCCTGGGCGAGCACGGAGATGCCGGCCTGCTGCAGGATCTGCAGCGAGGTCATGTTGGCGGTCTCCTCGGCCACGTCCACGTCGCGGATGCGCGAGTTCGCAGCAGAGAGGTTCTCCGTGGTGATGCCCAGGTTACGGACCGTCGACTCCAGGCGGTTCTGCACCGCACCGAAGGACGCGCGAGTCTGGGAGATCGTCGTCAGAGCACCGTCGAGAGCGGTCAGCGTGGTGCGAGCGGCGGAGCCGTCCGTACCGGTCAGCGTCGAAGCCGAAAGCCCGAGGGCCGCCGCGTTGACGGTCGTCGAGAAGTCGAGGCTGATGCGATCGTTCGCGTTGGCGCCCGTGCCGACCTGGATGTCCACCGACGCGCCGGAGCCGTCGATGAGCTTCGTGCCGTTGAACTCGGAGACAGCCGAGATACGGTCGATTTCCGAGGTCAGGGCCTGGAACTCGTCATCGAGGAACTGACGTTCCGCGGAGCCGAGCGTACCGTTCGCGGCCTGTTCGGCCAGTTCCCGGAGGCGGATCGCGATTCCGGAGATCTCGTCGAGCGAACCCTCAGCCGTCTGCACCATCGAGATGCCGTCGTTCGCGTTCCGGCTCGCCTGCTGGAGAGCGCGGATTTCCGACTTCAGGCTTTCGGAGATGGCCAGACCGGCAGCGTCGTCGCCCGCACGGTTGATGCGAAGACCGGAGCTGAGCTTCTCGAGGCTCTTCCCGAGCTTCACGCCGGTGTTGTAGAGGTTACGCTGCGCGTTGATCGAAGCGAGATTGGTGTTTACGCGGAGTCCCATGGCTTCCTCCTTGAAGGCGGGACGTCATTCTTTCCTTGCGGTTCTTGGCGAGGCCTCGAGTCCGAACGTTTCCAGGAATCCTTCCCTGGCGTCTGGATCGTTCTCGAGTCTCGGTGGCTGTATCGGTCTCCGAAGCGAGGACTTGAGAAGAAATTCTTCGACCCGGCACGGGACTTGAGAGCGATCGGGTCGTCATGACCACCGCCGTCCATCCCGAGGTCGCCTGGACCACCGCACGCCCCGAAGAAAATCGGGAGTTCGTCGCCTTCGTGGACTCCTGTTTCGGCCTCTCGGAAGGTGTCAGCCTGCGGGACGCCTTCCCAGCCGTGCTTTCACCGGCGAATCATCGACACCATTTCGAGGCGTCGGTCGACGGTCGACGCGTGAGCGCAGCGACCGCCTGGGTCCGTCCATGGATCACGAGCGCGGGCCCGGTGGTGGTGGCGAGTGTCGGGAACTTCTCCACCGCACCCCGTCATCGTGGTCAGGGACTGAGCGGACGCCTGCAGTCCGTGGTCCTGGATTCGCTGCGATCCCAGGGCGTGCAGTGGGCAGCCCTCTGGACCGATCGACCTTCGCTCTACGCGCGTCGTGGCTTCGAGCCAGTGGGGCGCGAGTTCCATGGGGACCTCACCACGGTGCAGTGGCCGCAGGTTCCGGCAGGTCGAGTCGTCCGGCGTGCCACGGCGAGCGATGCGCCGGCGCTGCTCGAACTCTACCGGCAGCATCGCTTGCGCGCCGAACGTCAGCCCGAGGATCTGGCCGTCCATCTCGATCCCAGGACGTCGACCACCTGGGTGCTCGAATCCGACGGCACACCGCGAGCCTACGCCAGCGTGGGCAAGGGCGCGGACTTTCCAGGATACGTCCACGAGTTCGCTGGCGACGTCGACGCCGTGCACGTCTTGTGGGGCGTGGCCCGCGATCACGGAGCCCGCTTCGTCCTGCTGCCTGCGGGAAGTGAGGCCTACCATGCTGGACCGGCGTCCGAGTTGATCGTGCAGCCGCGCGACGCGGCGATGATCGCTCGCATCGGTGACGGCCCGTCGCCCCAGACGACTCGCTTCGCAGTGTGGGGCTTCGATTCGGCGTGACCTGAGGGTCGGGAAGGACCACCTTGGAAGTTCTGCCGATCTCCGTGTGCATGATCGTACGCGACGAAGCCGAGGTGCTCTCGGTCGCGCTGGATGCCGTGCGCGACTGGGCGAAAGAGGTCATCGTCGTCGACACCGGAAGCACGGACGATTCGATCGACGTCGCGCGACGGGCCGGCGCGCTCGTGCGTTCCATCACCTGGCAGGACGACTTCTCGGCTGCTCGGAACGTCTCGATCGATCTCGCGACCAGCCCATGGGTCCTGATCCTCGACGCCGACGAGTGGATCGATCCCGAATCCGTCGCGGATCTAGCGCGCCTGATCGACGTCGACCCACCGATCGCCTACCGACTTCCCCAGCGCAACTACGTCGACCGCGTGGACTGGGCGGGATTCCAGGTCGGCTCGATTCCTCCCGTGTGGGGACTCGAGGCCGTCGGGTGGGTGACCGCGCGCCAGATGCGCCTGGTTCCGAACGGGCGTGGGATCTTCTACGAAGGGGCCGTCCACGAAACGATGGTCCCGTCGATCGAGGCCGCAGCGATCGCGACAGGCGATGCCGACCTTCCGATCCATCACGTCGGCAAGCTGCGTACGGCGGCGATCATGGCGCGCAAGAAGCAGCTGTACAAACGTCTGGGCGAAGCGAAGTTCGAATCCGATCCGTCGGGCATGGCCGCCATGGAGCTCGGCATCCAATGTAGCGAGTTCGGCGATCACGAGCCCGCGTGCCGCTTACTACGCATCGCGATCGATCGGCTCGCGTCCGGGCCCGAGCGCGCGCGGGCCGTGGGGTGCCTCGCGTCCCAGGTCGAAGCCATGGAAGGCAGCGAAGCGGCGATCGCATTGCTGCGCGGCGAACTCGCTCGTGAGGCGGTGTACCCCGATCTGTGGGAACGGCTCGGCATCCTCTTGATGAGAGCAGGGCAGTTCGCGCGTGCGGCGGAAGTCCTCGAGCGTGCGATCGTGTCCTTTCCCGATGCCACCAATCTTCTTCGACTGGCCGCGGAGTCCGAGCTGGCGGTACGCCAGTACGGGCGCGCCGAAGAACTCTACACGCGACTGGAAGACGCGTCGGAATCGACCGGAATGGGGCGGTCGGGCCGTGCAGTGTCGCGGGCCGGAGATGGGGATCCCGATCTTCTTCTGGAGTGTCTCGAGTCGAGCCGCCCGGCAATGGTTTCGAGTGCTCTGATCGGGGCCCAGCGTTGGCTCGATCCGCGGTGGGTGTTCGGGACCCGGCCTGGCGCGTGGTCACGGGTCGATCGCGCCGCGGCGATCCGGCTCTTGCGCGCAGCGTGGGGGGCGCGTCGCCGAGAGGCGGCGCTCCACGTCGTCGAGCCCTCACCCTCGACGGCCGTGCGGTGCGGAATCGAGGCCCTCGAAGCCACGATTCGAGCCGCGGAGGTGCCCGATCACGTCGCCATCCAGGTCGCAAGCCGATTGGGAACCGACCGGTG
>JGI12109J20283_10012100_pt1 | contig 10317 bp, 9 predicted proteins | sample ElkSlonscriptome_12_FD_20283 | JGI IMG/M metagenome (IMG submission 20283) | reverse complement strand
AAGTTTGTGTTTCTGAATATTTTGTAGCAACTCTTTGATAAAATCCCTCTAGTGGGTGTATAGTCGTGCAGGGTCTACCCCATTATTATACGCAGCATTGAGGCGGCATTGGGAATACTTGTGTTCACCGGGGTGGATGTTATGCTATAATCTCGCGTCGCTGTTGTACACTCTGACCGCTGTTAGGAGCATTGCGTGCTAAGCCCACTTGATTATTTCTTTGGCCTATTTTCCCTGGATATTGGGATTGACCTGGGTACAGCCAATACGCTCGTCTATGTACGTGGTAAGGGCATTGTGCTCAATGAACCGTCCTTCGTCGCTGTAGAACGCAAAACCGGACGCCCACGCGAGGTCGGTGCTCGTGCCAAAGAAATGTGGAGCAAAAACCCAAAAGATGTCATGATCGTGCGCCCATTACGGGACGGCGTGATTAGCGACTTTGAAATTACCGAGGCCATGCTTGATCATCTCATCCGCAAAGCCCATGAGCAGGCCTGGGTGCCTATCCCCCGCCCACGGGTGGTGGTCGGCATCCCCAGCGGTGTGACAGAGGTCGAAAAACGGGCCGTCTATGATGCCGCCATCAGCGCAGGTGCGCGTGAGGTCTTTCTGATCGAAGAACCTGTCGCCGCTGCGATTGGTGCTGGCTTACCCGTCACCGAAACACGCGGCAGCATGATTGTTGATATTGGCGGCGGTACCACAGAAATCGCGATCTTCTCGCTGGGTGGTATCGTGATCAGCCGCTCTATCCGTGTTGCCGGGGATGAGATGGACGAAGACGTCATCCAATATATGCGGACCAAGCATAACCTACTCATCGGTGAGCCAACCGCCGAGCGTGTCAAAACGATTATCGGTTCTGCACATCCCTTGCCACAGGAACGCACCACAGATGTTAAAGGGCGTAATCTAGTCACCGGCCTACCCACATCCATTGAGATCAGCACGATTGAACTGCGTGAGGCCCTGGCTGGCTCCGTGGATATTCTTATTGACACCATTAAAGATGCCCTGGATGACACCCCGCCGGAACTGGTCGCGGACCTGATGGAAAGCGGCATTTGCCTGGCAGGAGGTGGCAGCTTATTGCATCAATTTGCCCAGCGCGTCACAGAAGAGGTCAATATCCGTGCTTATGTAGCCGATGACCCGATGACCTGTGTAGCGCGGGGGGCCGGGCGCGTCCTGGAAGACTACAATAATCTGCGGCGCATGCTGGTCGGCACGGAACGCGGCAGTACATGGCATTAGACCCGGACCCTTCACCTGATCTCACCTCTGTTATAATTGCAACCAATTTCTGTTAACCTTTATCAGGACAAAACCCATGCCATGGCGTAGAACCCGGTTATCGTTTTTGTTCTTTTCGCTGTTTATGTGCAGTTGTATGATCATTCTCAGCATCATCGGTACGCTGGCACCCGCCGAAAGCGTGCTGGCTGCCCCGTTGAATGTCATGGTCGGTTTTGCGGATGACACCAGCCGTAACCTCAGTGCGCTGGCTGATGACCTATCCGAGATACAGAGCTTGCGAGAGCGCAACCGCGAACTCGAAGCGGCCTGGGCCTCTGCCCAGGCGGAACTGGTCGAGCTACGCGAATACCGTGCGGATTACAACCGGCTTTCCGAGTTGCTCAACTACGATGCTCCCGCCCGTAATCAGGTCACTGTCGCTGCTGATGTGATCCAGAGTTATGACCCCAGCGCGGTGCTAAGGACGATCACCATCAACCGGGGCACCCGTGATGGCATCTCTGAAGGCATGGCCGTCGTCACTGATCAGGGCATGGTCGGGCGCATCATTGATGTGACCGCCCTGGCTTCACGGGTGTTGCTGGTCACCGATCCTAGCAGCAGCATTAGCGGACGCTTGCAGGAAAGCCGGGAACCCGGCAACGTGGTCGGCCTGCTGACGGGTGGCCTACGTATGCGTGATATTCCCCTTGATGCCGAGGTCAGTGAGGGTGAACTTGTCGTCACCTCCGGCCTGGGCGGGAACCTCCCCCCGGACCTAGAGATTGGTATTGTCACCAGCCGCCGTCAATTTGAGTTTGAGATCACCCAGGAAGCCGAAATCCGCAGTTTGATTGACTTCGATAACCTGGAAATTGTGCTAATTATCACCAATTTTGAGCCAATTGACCTCACCAGCTTTGATGACGAGGAAGAAAGCTAAGCTGTGGGTAATTTTCTCGCCATACCGATCTTGCTTATTGCAGTAATCTTGCAAGCCACTGTGGTACCGCAGGTTCGTCTTCTAGGCGGCGGGCCTGATCTAATTTTTTTGGCGACATTGGCATGGTCCATCAACGCCCGCCTGGAAGAAGGCGTGGTCTGGTCATTTATCGGTGGCATTTTCCAGGATTTACTCTCCGCCGCACCGACGGGCACCTCTGTTTTTGGTATGTTAATTGTGGTTTTTGGTGTAAGCGGCATTGGCTCTCAGGTTTACCGGATCGGCTTTTTGTTGCTGGGTGGTTCGGTATTGGTCGGTACCATCGTCAAGCAATTGAGTATGTATTTCGTGCTGACCCTGGCCGGGTTCTCGATTGATTGGCTGGTAACCCTGGGCTATGTTTTGCTCCCCACCTTGATATACAATCTAGCACTCATCTGGCCTGTTTACTGGATACTGCGTGGTATTCAACGCCGTTTCAGCAGTAACCGCAGTTTCAGTATGCGCTAGATGGCCCATAACAAACTGAACATGAGTTGCAGGAGCGCACCATGAAGCAGTTAAACCCCTTTCAGGGATGGCGACTGACGTTCTTCCAGGGCGTGGCATTCGCCGTTTTCCTGATTTTCTCGCTGCGCATGTACCAGATGCAAATTCTCGATAGTGCCGGCGCACAGATCGCCGCTGATGAAAACCGCTTGAGCGAATTACCCATCCCGGCAGACCGGGGGGTAATCTTTGATCGCAACGATACCATCCTTGCAAGTAATGTACCCGCCTATATCGTGCGTATCGTCCCGGCAGAACTCCCCGCTGACCGCGAAGCCGAACTCGCCATCTTCAACGAGCTATCCGCGCTGACCGGCGTCCCACCCACCCGCGTCTTAGCCGATGCCAGGGGCGAGGGCGTGCGCAGCATTGAGGAGCTTGTCGCAGAGGGTGAAGGTATCGCGCCCTTCCGTCCGGTACCCATTGCCCAGGACGTGTCGTTAGCCGTCGCTTCGGAGATCATGCAGGAAAGTTATCGTCTGCCCGGCGTGGATGTACAGGTCGCAGCGGTGCGCCAATACCCCACCGGGGAACTGACCTCGCACATTATCGGCTACATGGGGCCAATCCCACCAGAGCAACAACTCGAACTGCTGGAACTCGGTTATGACCCGGCCTTTGACCGTATCGGTTACGCGGGTATTGAGGGCTATCTGGAGCGAACATTAGCCGGGCAGCGGGGTTCTGTACTACGTGAGGTTGATGTGGCGGGTGAAGTTCTCCGCGAATTACAACGCGAAGACCCCATACCCGGCCAGAATCTACGCCTCACCGTAGATGTAGACCTGCAACGAGCGGCACAGGATGCGCTGGCAGAGCAGATTGACTCAATTAATGCATTTGTGGCCTCTTGCGTGCAGAACCCAGGCCAGGTTGGGTGTTCCGGTATCGACCCCAACGACTCCACAGATGCGGGTGTCGTCGTCGCCATTGACCCCAACACCGGGGAGGTGCTGGCGATGGTCAGTTACCCCACCTACGATAACGCCCGTTTTGCCCGTAATATCGACGTGGGTTACTACCTGGAAATCATCGAAAATCCGCGTAATCCGCTACTCAATCAGGCCATTAGCTCCCTGTACCCGCCCGGCTCCACCTGGAAGGTCATCACGGCGGCAGCCGCCCTGGAAGAAGAGACTATTTCCCCGGATTCACTGCTGTTTGATGGTGGCGACATCCTGGTTGAAAACACCTATGCCGAGTTTGATACCGGGGCCGCGCAGCGTTTTGTCTGCTGGAACCGGGCCGGGCACGGCAACCTGAACTTACAGCGTGCCCTTGCGGAAAGTTGCAACGTCTACTTTTACCAGATTGGCGGCGGCAATGACTCACTTGGGGAGCAATTACTGCGCGATGGTGGCCTGGGCATCGGTAATTTGTATCGCTACGGGCAAGCCCTGGGCATCGGTGCCGAGCTGGGTATTGAGTTGTTCAACGAGGTCGCCGGGCAAATGCCCAACCAAACCTGGAAACGCCTGACACGCGGCGAGAACTGGTCCACCGGGGATACCTACAATGCGGCTGTCGGCCAGGGCTACATTCAGATCACACCACTGCAATTGGTCACCTCAGTTGCAGCTATCGTCAACAATGGGACCGTCTACCGCCCAACACTGGTGCGCGAATACCTGGATGCCGAGCGTAATATCGTGCGGCCCTTCCAACCGGATATTCTGCGCACCGTCAATTTAGAGCAACCCTTACCTGATGGCACATTACGCCTGCTACTGACCGAAGACATGGTCATCCAGGGGGAAAACAGCCTGGCCTGTCGCTGTGAACCCGATAGCCCGGAGTACAACCCGGCCCGGTGTAACCCGAATGACTATGTCGCCAGTGTGGACCTGGCCCCCGGCCCAGAACGCGATATACGCCAGTATTCGGTTTTCGTGCCGGAGGGTTATCCATTCAACGGTGGGCTATGTGATGACCGCTACTGGAACCCGAATTACGAACCCGCCTTCCTGAGCACACAAAGCATGGAATTGGTACGGCGTGGTATGCGTGATGTCGTCGATTACGGCACGGCTGACCCCGAATATAACGGGCGGCCAACAGATATTACAGCCATGCTCAACGGTGTGGAAAGCGCAGGCAAAACCGGCACCGCCGAGTATTGTGATAACATCGCCGGTCCGCTGGGACGCTGCATCCAGGGGGCGTGGCCGTCGCATGCGTGGTATGTGGGCTACATGCCCTATGAACAGCCCGAAATTCTCGTGGCCGCGTTCGTCTACAATGGTGACGAAGGCTCCGCCAACGCCCTGCCCATCGTAGCGCGGGTGCTGCAAGCCTACCAGCAGCAGCAACTCAACCAGAACGGCACCACCATCCCGGATGATGAAATAGCCTTTGGTGTGGTTGAACCCTAACAACACACTGCCGGCAGCAGTTTCGAGACAAAAGTACCCGTTTTGCTTGCGGGTACTTTATATTTTCGTTAGCACCCGGTTCGACTTTGCCCCGTATGCGCCCAGTAATTTGCAAAATGACTATGATTATCATATGCTTCTAATCAAATACATTCAGTTTGCTTTTCCATTCGTAAAAATAGCATTAATCAAATTAAAGTAGACGGTCTGCCGCATGACGACTGAAACTGTAGCAATTAAGGGGATCAACGACGGCCTGCTGGTCGAACTGGACCCTGACGAAGAATGGTTGCGGGTGACGGGTAACCTTGCCGCAAAAATTGACGAACAACCTGCTTTTTTTGAAGGCGCACGCATTATTATTGATGTCGGCACACGCCCGGTACCCAAATATGAACTCAGCGGGTTAAAGGCATTGCTGGAACGACGCGGGCTGACTTTCGCGCAAATCCTCAGTGATAGCGCGACCACGACAGAATCCGCAAATGCACTCGATATTCGTACTGGTGCGTCATCAGAAGAAGCCGACAATGACGCTCTGCCCATCAGCCCGGAGGAAATCGGGGAGCAGGGGGTGTTCTTACGCCGCACACTCCGCTCCGGGCGGACGGTACACACGCATGGTAGCGTCGTCATTATCGGTGATGTAAACCCTGGGGCGGAAGTCATCGCAGGGGGTGATGTTATCATATGGGGGCGGTTGCGTGGCAACGTCCACGCCGGGGCAGATGGCGACGAGACCGCCATTGTTTGTGCGCTGCACATGATGCCGACTCAACTGCGTATCGCCGGTTTTATCACCACATCACCGCCGGATAAACGGGCACAATCCATACCGGAAGTCGCCCTGATCCGCGATGAGCAAATCGTCGTGGAAGCCTGGAAACAATAATCACTAGGAAAGGATTGCTCATATGGGGGCAAAAGCGATCACTGTGACCTCTGGTAAAGGTGGGGTCGGCAAAACGACAACCACCGCCAATATCGGGGTCTCACTAGCGCGGCTGGGTAAAAAAGTCGTCGTCGTTGACGCCGACATCGGCCTGCGTAACCTGGATGTGGTCATGGGGCTGGAAAATCGCATCGTCTATGATCTGGTCGATGTGATTGAGGGCCGCTGTAAACTGCGTCAGGCCATGATTAAACACAAACAATTCACAGATCTATACTTGATACCTGCCGCCCAAACCCGCGATAAAACCGCCGTTAGCCCGTCGGATATGGTCGCGCTTGTGCGGAAGTTACGCCCGGATTTCGACTTTATTGTTATTGACTCGCCAGCAGGTATTGAGCGCGGCTTCCGCAATGCGATTGCCCCGGCGGATGAGGTGCTCATCGTCACCAACCCGGAGGTCTCGGCAGTGCGTGATGCTGACCGCATCATCGGCTTAATCGAGGCAGAAAACAAAGGCCCCGGCCAGTTGATCCTCAACCGGGTGAAGATGGATATGATCCGCAAAGGTGAGATGCTTTCCGCCACTGATGTGACGGATATTCTAGCCATCAAGATCATCGGCATCGTGCCGGAGGATGCCAGTGTCATCCCGGCCTCAAACAGCGGTATCCCGGTGACGCTCAATGAAAACTCACGGGCAGGGCTGGCATTTCGTAATATTGCACGTCGCCTAAGCGGGGAAAACGTCCCGTTTATGGATCTGGAAGCGAACAGCGGTTTCTTGCAACGGTTGGCTCGTTTATTCGGTCAGGAATAGTGGAAGAGATGGACTATGAGTGGATTTTTTGATCGTATGCTGGGGCGCGGCAGAGATAACGAGCGCAGTGCCAGCAAAGCTAAGGAACGCCTGAAGTTTGTCCTTTTCCATGATCGTATCTCGCTGCCACCGGAACAACTCAAGGCCATGAAAGAAGAGATCGTCGCCGTCATCTCCAAATATGTGGATGTCGCCTCCGACGATGTCGATATTGCCCTGGAGCAGAATGACCGTAACCGCAACATCATGCGGGCGGAAATCCCATTCTCCAAGAATAGTGAGAAGGACGGCCAGGCACCGTCAACCAGTGGCGATGCAAGCACCCCCGCCACGGATACAGGACCGTAACCTGTTCGACACAGGCGCGGGTTAATCCTTCACGGTCACTGGGGCCAGGCGTATAATGCAATGCTCAATGGCTGTTATTTACAGGAACTCTTATGCGATCCGTAAATATCTGGCGTCGCTTTGATTACGTCTTATTCGCGGTGACCGGCGTGCTGGTCGTCTTTGGCATCTTGATGATCCGTAGTGCGACGATGGACGCCGTCAGCGCGGATCTCATCAGCCGCGTACCCGACCAGATTCAATACGCACTCATCGGCACGGTATTGATGTTCGTGCTGGCGTTTATTGACTACCGGATGCTGGGCAGTCTGCATATCTGGCTATATCTGCTACTGGTGATCATGCTGATATTGGTGTTAACTGTGGGCACCGTCGGCGATGCGGGTGCCCGCCGCTGGCTGAACCTCGGTATTCTCATCCAACCCTCCGAACTTGGCAAGATCATCATCATCATCACATTGGGTCACTTCCTTGCACAACGCTACGAACAAATGGACCGCCTCTCCACGGTGATGGGGTCTTTGGTCCACATTTCGATACCGGTATTGCTGATCTTCCTGCAACCAGACCTGGGTACAACCATTGTGTTTGTGGTGTTATGGGCCACACTGATCTGGGCGGCGGGCTTGCGTATGCAGCATATCGCGTTGTTTTTGCTGGCTGGCCTCTTGGCGACACCCTTCTTGTGGTCGCAGATGGAACCATACCAGCGGCAGCGCATCACACAGTTCATCGCACCGGAAGAAGACGATACTCAGGGGTCAACCTATAACATCCGGCAAGCAGCTATCAGCATTGGCTCAGGTGGATTGGTCGGCAAAGGCTACGCCAACGGCTCGCAGACGCAACTCCGCTTTTTGCGTGTGCGCCATACAGACTTTATCTTCAGCGTTATTGCAGAGGAATTTGGGTTCGTCGGCGGGGTCGGGGTGATGGCGTTAATCGGCGTGGTGATCATGCGCATCTTGCACGGTGCCCGCACCGCAGTGGACCCGCTCGGCAGTATGATCTGTTATGGTGTCGCGTCCATCATTTTCTTCCAAACCGTGGTATCCGTCGGCATGAACTTAGGCATGTTACCCGTCACCGGCTTAACGCTGCCGTTTATCAGCTCTGGCGGCACATCGCTGCTGGCGACCCTGGCCGGGATTGGCCTGGCGCAGAGTGTGATTGTACGGCGCAAGCGGCTGGCATAACCCCTGCCGATCTGACCAAAACTCCGTTATAATCTGGTCCGTTATGGACCTGTTCTTATCAACTATTGGAGCAATGCATGAGTGATAAACCTGTAAGGACACGCTTCGCGCCCAGTCCAACCGGCTCACTACACATCGGCGGGTTGCGCACCGCCTTATATAGCTGGATAGTGGCCCGTCAGCACGACGGCCAATTTGTGCTGCGCCTGGAGGATACCGACCGCAAACGCCTGGACGAGAGCGCGATTGATACCCTGTATGAGGCTCTGCGCTGGGCTGGCCTGCAATGGGATGAAGGCCCGGACGTAGGCGGACCACATGGCCCCTATGTACAATCCGAACGGCTGGATAAATACCAGAAATGGGCGGAGTGGCTCATCGAAAACGACCACGCCTACTACTGCTACTGCTCATCAGAGCGGCTGCAAAAGGTCAACGAAGACCGCCAAAAGCGCAAACTCCCACCGGGTTATGATCGTCGTTGCCGTACATTAACGCCGGAAAAAGAAGCGGCACTCGCGGCTGAGTGCGAAGCTGAAGGCCGTAAGCCGGTAATCCGCTTTAAGTTCCCGCTGGAAGGCGAAACCACCTTCCCGGATTTGATTCGCGGCAAAACCACCTTCGAGAACAAACAGCAACAAGATGCGGTACTGCTCAAGGGCGATGGCTTCCCGACTTATCATCTGGCGGTCATCATTGACGATTATGATATGCAGATCTCGCATGTAATGCGCGGGATTGAGTGGTTACCATCGGCCCCGCTTCATTACCAACTGTGGCAGGCATTCGGCTGGGAAATGCCCCTATACGCCCATCTGCCGTTGATCCTAAACCCCAATGGCAAGGGCAAGCTGAGTAAACGCAAACCCCCGACGGACAAATATGGCAATGTGATGCCCATCATGGTCCATGATTTTCGGGATGGCGGCTATGTGCGCGACGCGCTGATTAACTTCGTGCTGAACGTCGGCTGGAGCTACGGGGATGATCAGGAAATCTACACGCTTGAGGAAGCGATGGCCCGCTTCAAGCTGGAAGACATCAACCCGGCCAACAGCGCGTTCCCGGTGGATAAACTGGAATGGATCAACGGTATTTATATCCGGGAGAAGATGAGCGACGACGAACTCGCGGACGCCCTGCGCGGCCCACTAGAGGCTGCCGACCTGACTGTTGATGAAGATTTACTACGCCAGATCGTACCGATTGTCAAAACACGCATCAAGACCTTCAACGACATCGTTGAGCTGGGCGGGTTCTTCTTCCATGAAGACTTTACCCCGCCCGAACGCGATAATCTGGTGCAGAAAAAACAGGACGCCCCAGAAACCCTGGAAATGATGGAAAAATCGATGGCTGTGTTGGAAGGTATGGATGATTGGGGCCATGAAGCCACCTACGAAGCCATGAAAGCCTTTGCCAAAGAACATGGCTATAAGAACGGTCAGGTCTTTGGTGCGCTGCGTGTCGCGGCGACAGGCCAACGCATTAGCCCACCGACTTTTGAAACGATGGAGATCCTCGGCAAAGACGAATCCCTGCGGCGGTTCCGCATCGGCATGGACATTTTGAAGAACGGATCTTGACTTTTACATAGGGGAGTTTTAAACTATTTCCACTCGATATTGGGAGATAGTTTAAGGGCAAAACAACTGGTTCTGGCCCAGTCGATCTTGGTTCGAATCCAGGTCTCCCAGCAAAACACATCGGCGGCGCGTCTATGCACCGCCGATTTTGTTTTATCTGAGAGGTCAGCTAACTGTCGTCTTCGTCTTCGTCAGCGTCCAATTCCAACGCCAATGAGTTGATGCAGTAGCGTAAACCGGTTGTATCACGCGGACCATCATCAAACAAGTGGCCTAGATGCCCATCACACTGCGCACACACCACTTCTACACGGCGCATACCATAGCTTACATCTTCGCGTAACTTGATATTGCCCTCTTCAACCACATCAT
>JGI12109J20283_10466835_pt1 | contig 10320 bp, 8 predicted proteins | sample ElkSlonscriptome_12_FD_20283 | JGI IMG/M metagenome (IMG submission 20283) | reverse complement strand
TTCCCAGTTCCGCCATCTGCTCGCCCCGCCGTTCTTTGCTGAGACAGGCGATCGGAAAAACGCGAACGCCGTCGACTCGTTGGGCGATCTGGCGTACCAACTGGACGGACGCCGCCGAATCCATCTTGGGGTCGGTACTGCTGCAACACAGCACGGTGGTGTAACCGCCGGCAAGCGCCGCCTCCGAACCGCTGCGGATCGTTTCGTCTTCTTCGTTGCCCGGCTCGCGAAGCTCGGTTGCCAAGTCCACCAACCCCGGCACCACCATCTTTCCCGTGGCATCCAAACGTGTCAGCTGCGGCGGTAGATCACCGTCACTGGGATCGATCGCCGTGACGGTGTCTCCGACGATCAACAGCCGGGCAATCCCGTCACGTCGCGAAGCCGGATCAATCAGGCGTCCGCCTTCGATCAGAATTGCATCGGTTGAACGGGTGGGCATAGCGTGAGACGTCAGCAATTACAAAGTCAAAGAGTCGATTGAGCCGGCCCGGTGCCATCCGTCGTGCAATGTTCATCCGGCGACGGCGACGGGCCGGTCGATTGAACCGCGCGCCGCGTGTCGGCCTGAGCCAACAGCCACAGGGAAGCCATCCGCACGGCAATGCCGTTGGTGACCTGTTCCAAGATCACTGAATTCGGACCGTCGGCAACCTCCGGCGTAATCTCCACGCCACGGTTGATCGGACCAGGGGCCATGATCAGCAAGTCTGGTTTGGCCGATCGCATCCGTCGTCCGTTCATCGCATACAGCGCGGCATACTCACGCACACTCGGAAAGGGACGGGTATTTTGTCGCTCGAACTGAATCCGCAACAGGTTCAGTACATCACATCGATGCACGATTCGGTCAAGCTGATGTACGACCTCAAATCCCAACTCCTGCCAGCGGGCAGACACGAGCGTCGGCGGGCCACAAATGATCACCTCTGCACCCAGTCGCCGGAGTCCCCACAGGTTGCTGCGCGCCGTTCGCGAATGGGCAATGTCCCCGACCAGTGCGATCGTCATCCCGGAGAGCACCGTCTCGGCCGGCGTCGTCGGCAACCGCCAATCGGGATGGTCACTTCCGCTCCGGCGGTGCTGCAAAATGGTCAAGATATCCAGCAAACCCTGCGTCGGATGCTCGTGAGGCCCGTCGCCGGCGTTCAGCACACAAACACTCAATTCGCGAGCCAACAAATGCGGCGTACCGGGCGTCGCGTGTCGGGTGACCACCCAATCCACACCCATCGCTTCGATCGTCTTGGCGGTATCGGAGAACGTCTCACCTTTCGCGACACTGCTGCCCGCGCTGCTGAATTCGACCGTGTCGGCCCCCAGACGTTTGGCCGCCAGTGAGAAGCTGTTGCGGGTCCGTGTGCTGTTCTCGAAGAACAAGTTCGCACACGTTTTTCCCGATAGCAGTGACACCTTGCGTCGGCAATCGGCGGTCAGCCGCTTCATCTGATCGGCCGTCCGCAGCAACGTTAAAATTTCCGCTGCCGACAAGCTCTCTAAATCCAACAAATGGCGGTGCTGCCATTGGTCGGCAAGCGGTTGCAGTTGAGCCAAGTCGTGATCGGCGAGAACGTCCATGTGGCGAAGTGTACGTGACAACAGGCGTCACGGCGAGCGGCGGTGCCATCCCGTGATCGCGATCATCGTCCAAGCGGCAAGCCAAGCGACACCACCGATCGGCGTGATGGCACCAAGACGCGGCGTATCGGTCAAAACCAAAAGATAAAGGCTGCCGGAAAAAAGAACGATCCCCGCGATGATCAAAATACCTGCCACCCGCCAAAGTCGACTCGGCTTTGGCGGCCGGAAGCCTGCCATCGCCAGCAGAGCCACGGCATGTGCCAAGTGATAGCGAGCCCCCGTGTCGAACTGCGCCAATCGTCGGGCCACCTTTTCGGTGTCCATTCCCCCTTCGACTAAACGCTCTTCCAGACCATGGGCACCGAAAGCACCGATCGCCACCGCCGTCACCCCGGCGATCCCAGCGAAGATCAGGCCCGCTCGGTCAGGCCCACCGTCATCCGAGCTCGAAGCTTCACTCGTCATTTGACCGCCAGCATCCGCTCGAGCGCCACCAAACTCCATTTCATCGTTTCCTCCTCCACACGGATCTGGTTGACCAAATGACCGTCGCGCAAATTTTCGAGCGTCCAACAGAGATGCGGTAAGTCGATCCGGTACATTGTCGCGCACATGCAGACGACCGGGCTGAGGAAATGAATTTCTTGTTCCGGATGCTCCTTCGCAAGCCGATTGACCAGGTGCAACTCCGTCCCGATCGCCCATTTCGTGCCTGGGTCGGCGGAGCGAACCGTCTGGATGATTTTGCCCGTACTGCCCGAAATGTCGGCGATATCGTTGACCTCCCGCGGACACTCTGGGTGAACAAGAATTTGGATCCCAGGGTGGTCGGCACGAAATTTCTCGACATGTTCCCGGCGGAACATTTGATGCACGCTGCAGTGCCCTTTCCAAAGAATCACGCGGCTGGTTTCAATCTGCTCGTCGCTGTTGCCCCCCATCTCGAGCGCGTACGGATTCCACACCGGCATCTGGTCCTCGGTGATGCCCATTGTCAGCGCCGTGTTCCGGCCCAGGTGTTGATCGGGAAAGAAGAACACCCGCTGTCCGCGTTCGAACGCCCATTCCAGCACCGCGCGGGCGTTGCTGCTGGTGCAGACGATTCCACCGTGCCGGCCGCAGAATGCCTTCAAGCTGGCGGCACTGTTGATGTAAGTGACCGGGATGACCTGCTGGGTATCAATCACCTCACCCATATCCTCCCAAGCCGCCTCGACCTGTGCGATCGCGGCCATGTCAGCCATCGAACATCCGGCCGCCAAATCAGGAAGCAGCACGTCAATCAGTCGCCCATCGCGGGCAGCCAGCCGATCCGGCCGGTTGGCCAGAATATCTGCCGTCTCCGCCATGAAGTGTACGCCGCAAAAGACGATCGTCCGACAGTTGTCACTTTTGGCCGCCATCTCCGACAGTTGATAGCTGTCCCCGCGCAGATCGGTATGCTCGATCACTTCGTCCTGCTGGTAGTGGTGGCCCAAAATCAACAACGAATCACCGAGTTCCTGTCGAACCGCCTCGATCCGCTGCTCCAATTCACTGCTCTCAAGCGATTTGTAGGCGGCCAACGGGTGAAGCGCCTCTGTCTGTGCGGCTTGGCCCGGTGCCTGTCTTGGTACCGTCGTGGTCGGTAAATCAGCCATGAATCAGTTGTCCGTTTAAGTGTTGAGAAGTTTTTGGGGCGGCCAGGGTCAATCGATCGTTTTTCAAAATGACCGGACGTTTCGAATTTCGCGTCGCAATCGTCGAACCTGGTCCTGAACGATCAGCGGTAACTTGCTGCGGAGTTGATTGCGACCGGCGAACCAATCTTGCGGTTCGTGCAGCACCAGGCTCGCCTGAAAAATCGAGCTCTCTGGTCGTCCCGGTGCTGGAGTAATCGCCAAGTAGCCGCCGATTCCACGATAGGGAAACGGTGCAGAGATCACCTTCTGGCCGCGATCGCCGCGGTCGATTCCTCGCCAGCGGTTCGCCAATATCTCGCCATCGGAATCGGCGACCAACGGCTCCTTCGCTGTCAATGAAAACCGTGGATCGAGTAGCCAAGCAAACACGGCGGGTCCATTCGCATCGGCCTCCCTCCAAACGGATCGCTCCGTGCGGATCACACCTTGGATGATCACACGGTCCATCAAAGGGAACTGTAATGTACGAACAGAGTCCTTTTTCGGGTCAAGCGACAACCCGTACCTGGCGATTTGTTGCTCGGTCAGCGGCCGGGTTCTCGCATCCTCCGTCGGGTCGAAGTCCTTTTTCTCGACACTCGATTCGATCTCCGTTTCCACATCGCCGACAAGCTCGCGAACGGGTTCCGAATCACGAAGCGTCGCGATCGGCTCAGAGACCGCAAACACGAAATCCAATCGGTGACCGATCCGCTTGCCAGCCGGGTTGTCGATCGAACGCATGCGAATCGAAATCGGAGCGACAATTGAATCGCGGAGGAAGCGGTCTGTCCCACCCAGCGGAGCTGCAATGGCCTCCAGCTTCTCGTTCGCCGCCTCCGATGCCAGCAACTCCTGCTGCTGGTTCAAAAAGGTCGGCGGTGGAAGGGTCGCTCGAACGTCCTCCGTTAAAACTACTCCGTTTCCAACCAATTGATCAAGCAAACCCTCCAATTCGTCGGCGACCGTCATGCGAGGGATGCCAGCTACCGCGAAGACGACTAGCCATTCCAACAAGCAAGTCCGAGGGCGAGCCGTGAGCTGCTTCCCCCAGCGGGCATCACCCCAGCGGTCATCACCCCGGCGGACATCGACCTGTCGGCCTCCGAGCTTCCGGCCTTCGATCCTGCGGACCGGGAAACAAGATCGATTTACAGGAAAGCTGAGCATCGCGGGCGAAGGACCAAGAGAAAACGCGTCGCACGACGCGTCGCAGCGTCGACCATTTCGCTATTTTGATCGCCACGACAACAAGAAGGAAGGGCCGCTTGAAACGTTGATAGGACTTGAAACCTTAACTGGACACCGTGGAATACTCGGCGGTCCTTCCGAAGCTGCCCAACACTTCGCTTCTGAGAAATCGGCAGCAATCAGCTGGATCGCCTCTCAGGCCACCGCACTGATCGGTTTATCGTCTTCCACCCGGTGCGGCGGCTCGGTGTGTCCACCCGGCTCCTCACCAAGCACAACGGCAAGCGGCCGCGTCGACGTGAATTGTCCGAAAACTTGCCGAAGCACGATCAACATCGGCACGGCAAGAAAAATGCCCGGCATGCCCCATAAAAACCCCCAGAAAGCGACTGCGACCAAGACGACCACCGGCCCCACCCGCAGGGTTCGCCCCAGAATCGAGGGCGTGATGAATTGACCTTCCACGGCGGTAAGTGACCAGAACAGCAACGCCGTCAAAAAGGCAGACCAGGGGTTTCCGAAGGCAGCTAACGCGGCCAACGCAACCAATGCCGTTGCGGCGAGCGCCCCGACATAGGGAATGTAGTTGAACAAGGTCGCCATTGTTCCCCACAAGAGTGGCGTTGGCATACCGATCAGCCACATGGCGACAGTCACAGCGAGCCCCAAGCCGATATTGATCAGCGTAATCTGTCCGAGGTACCGACCGATGGCATCTTGGATGTGCGACGTCAGCTCCAACATCTCGTGACGCTGCTGCTCGTCAGGCATGACGTATAACAACCGATTTAGCAAATCGTCTCCCGTGGCCAACATAAAGAATGTCAACACCGCGATACCACCCAAGAACGCCAGCAGTTTCCCGGTGCTGTTGACCAAAACGGTTTCGTCGACCAGGTCCGGTTTCTCCGTATCCACGGTGAGAGTTTTAGCGTCCCCATCGGCCTCCGCTGATAGCTCGCCTAGTTTTTGTTGCATGCGATCGAGAACAACCAACGGCTGCCGAACCGTTTTCAATTGGCCATGAAGCTGTGAGGCAGTCTGTGGTGCCCGAGAAATCCAATAACTGGCAGATTGCAACAACATTCCCAAGGCAAGACTGATAGCAGTAAACAGCATCAACATCACCAGGCCGCTGGCAAGCGGCTTGGGAAACCCTTTGCCGCATAGACGAACGACCGAGGGACGCAGTGCCAAGTACGCCAACGTGGCCGTGACGATCGGCACTACCAAATTGCTGGTCAAGTAAAGCACGCTGCCCACGAGCAATGCACAGATGATCCAAATCGCAGGAGCGATCATGAGTTCACCCGGTCACCGGAGATCCATGCGAAGATGGCGTCGTAAACGTGTCGTCTTTCCAATTCCAACAGAAGACTGTGTCGCAATCCAGAAAAGCGAAAGACGTCGCAGTGGGCTCGGCACCGACGAGTAAATGTTTCTGTCGACCGCTGGTCGGTTAGCTCGTCGTCGCCACCTAACAAGACAAGCACCGGCGATTGCAGCCGTTCTGGATGATCGAGCAACCATTGCCCATGCGCCAGCAACTCCGTCCCTAAGCCGAGCGACAATTGACCGTGCATCAGTGGATCGGATGCTAGCTGTTTCAACACTTGGCTGTCGCGAGTCAGTTTTTCTGGCTCAGCCGGCGAGCGGACACGGAACCGCGGTAATAGCTTTCCGGTCAACCAAGCAGCAAACAATTGCGGTCGCGTCGGGGGATTAGGCGGCAAAATCATCGGATTAGTTAGAATCGCCGGTGGCAGCGCTTGTTTCTGCTCCCGCATCAAATAGTTCAACGCAATGTTGCCACCCATACTATGTGCCACCAAGATCGGTCGAGCAGAAGGAAAGTTCTCCGCTGCAGCTTCTAAAGCGGTGCCGACGTCGGCGACGAGACGATCCATCGCTTTGACGTCACCACGACGGCCCGGGCTCCAGCCGTGACCTCGCTGGTCATACGCCAAAACCGCGTGCCCACGCCGGATCGCTTGATCGGCCAGCCGTTGATACTGACCGGTATGCTCACCGAGTCCGTGGACGACGACAAAGACAAATTCGCTGTCTGGCTTGCCCCACCTTCTGGCAAATAATCGCCGCCCGTCTGGCGTGAGCAGCTCGCACAGATTCCCCTTCGATGCGGACTGGCCTGTTGCCGATTTCGACCTGACCGCCGACAAGTCCGGCTGTTCGGTTCGCAGATGAGAGGTAGCCGAGGTCGTGGGCGAAGGAGACATAGAAGCAGCAGCAACAGAGAAGCGTCGACCGAGTCGATATGAATGACCCGGGTTGGCGAGGCAAGTCAAGGAGAAGCAAAGCCGGTGCCAATTGAAACGGCGGAACTCTCGGTTCTGTTACTGAGGAATGACCAATCACCGAGAAATGGCCAATTACTCATTGGCACAACCTCTCATTGGCACAACGTCGTCTTTTGCTTTGCAGCCGTGCCGATTGCGCGCTGAGTTAGTAATCAGCGATCAATCACTGTCCTTTTGATGTGCCTTTGCCGGCCCCGCGCAGCGGGGATAACCGGGAGAGATATTTACCGGACAGTCGTTGATCGTTCGTTCCTGAGCGGAGCGAAAGCCGACACTTCGTGTTCACCGGTTCCTGAAGAAATGTTTGGGAATCACTTCGTCATTTGACATGCTCTCCCCACGGCGATGTGAATAGCGGGGGAGAGGTGACGCAGAGAGGAAAAGAAAAAACGCCAGAGTAATTTCCGAACGCTTGCTAAGCGGAAGATTGAGATGAGACGGCAAGTTGTTGGATTTCGCCGTACAGTCGCTTCAGACGTGGTTCGATCTGCTTTTTCAAGCGAACGGTTTGTTCGAAATTGCCCTCGCGAGCCGCACGGATCCATTCGGGCATTTCGTTGACCGGTGCTCCCGTTTCAAACGTGCTGAACATTCCTTTCAGCTTATGCAGCGTCGCAGCCGCATCTTCCAAGCATTTCGCCTCCAACTCCTCATCGAGTTCTTGCAGCAGACCGGGAACATCGTCCTTTACCATCCACGCCATTTCGACAAGCAGTTCGTGGTCACCCGCAAGCCGTTCTAATGCTGGGGCGAATCGTGATTGTTGCTCGTCGGTCACTGAAGGCTCCATGCGTTCGTTTCCACTCGGCTGCTTAGCAATGCCTGGATGCCAGTAGGCCAACCCGGGGCATGACGAAAACGCAGCTTTAAAAATAAGGTTCAAGAAAATCAGATTCGGGACAAAAAGATCGATCGATTCAATAAAGGAACAGCGACTGTCGCACTCCGACGAGACTCGAGTTGGGCATCCACTTTGGATGTCAACAAGTCGCTTCCAGGAGCGCCGATGGCAAACTGGCTGACGGTCTAAGGAACAAATGATCCATAACTGGCAGCTTTCATCGCCCTCTCTCGAAATCTCTCCCAACGATTCCCGCTACGCGGGGCCGGGAGAGAAATATCAAAAGGAGAGTAGTTGATCGCTCGTTCCTAAGTCACACCACTTTGATCAGGCGTTTCTTTGATCGACACGCCGCTGTCTAATTGGATTTTGTAGGAAGAGATACGGTCTCGCAACTTTCCTCGCGTAATACCGAGCATCTCGGCTGCTTGAGACTGGTTACCACCCGTCTCCTGCAACACACGTATCAGCACATAGCGCTCCGTGTACTCGACTGCTTCGGAATAAATATTGGTCGATTTTTCATCGACCAGGCGTTCCACCAGTTGCGGAAGTTCCGCTCCTTGGCCTGATGGCGTTTTGGACGTGGACGCTGCAACTGTCTCATCCGATTCGCGATACCCGGGCTCGACGCTATCCGCGTCCGTACCGTGGCGAATGTTTTCAGGCAAAACATCTGGAACGATCACCGGCATGGTGGTGTCGAGCACACATCGGCGGATAACCGCCCGTAATTGACGGACGTTTCCGGGCCAATCATGGGCGACAAGTGCCTGGACGGTTTCCGGTGACAAACCCTCCAAATCCGGCTTGTTCAAGTCTCGCTTTGCTTGCACCAAGAAATGCTGGATCAACAGCTCTACGTCGCCTTGACGATCTTTCAACGGCGGCAGTTCGATCACCACGCCGTTGAGCCGGTAAAGCAAGTCTTCGCGATACCCACCCTCTTCGACCATCTGTTCCAAAGGGCGATTGGTTGCGGCGACGATTCGCACGTCGGTGCTCAGTTCGTTGTTGCCCCCGACCCGTTCAAAACGCTGTTCCTGCAAGACACGCAATACCTTGGCTTGTACCGACAACGCCATGTCGCCGATTTCGTCCAGGAACAACGTTCCCCCGTTGCACTGTTCGAACTTCCCAATGCGTCGCGAATCGGCGCCCGTGAAAGCTCCCTTTTCGTGACCGAACAGCTCACTTTCCAGCAGATTATCCGGCAGAGCCGCACAGTTGACCGCCAGGAATGGCCCTTCGCTGCGGTGGCTGTATTGATAGAGCGCCCTGGCGACCAGTTCTTTCCCCGTCCCACTTTCCCCGCGGATCAGGACGGGCATGTCTTGCTTCGCCACGCGGCCGATTGCCTTAAAGACATCCAGCATCGACGGGCTGCGACCAATGAATAACTCACTGGAATCGTCCGCCGGATCGTCGTTGGCGGAGATCGCTACCGGAATACTGCTGATCTTTCGCTGGTCAATCGCTTTTTCGACCAAGTCACGCAGCGGCTCGACCGAGAGAGGTTTGGCGAGATAATCGAATGCACCGAGTTGCATCGCCTCAATCGCCGTATGACTTGCTGCCTCGACCGTCATGAAAATGACGGGCAAGCGGCGGTCGTGCTCTCGAATCTCGCAATAGGCCGCTAACCCGTTTCGGTCAGGCAGCTGAATATCCAAAAGCACTGCATCGAAAGAGTGCTGTTGCAATAGATCCAGCCCTTGATCAGCCGATTCGGCTGTCACCACGTCGGCAACCGGCGAGAGAGATTTCTCGGCCAGCCGCAAAATACTGCGGTCATCGTCAACAATTAAAACCTTTGCCATGCGTCCCAGTCGCCCAGAGGAGCGTTGCGTATTTGCCTCGGCTTCTAAGTCTAGCACGGCAGAGCTATCTGAGTTAGGCGCACACGCGTTACTAGCAGACATCAAGACCTTCCTTCATGGAAACGAACATCAAACGCTGGGCCGGTCAGCGGCGAACTGAGCCACAGCTTTTTGCAAGCCTTTTTGCTTGCACCAAAAGTCGCTCGCTCAAACCACACAGCCTGAGCAAGCGACAAACAAACCAAATTTCTCGAACTCGTGGTCGCTTCGCAGGCAACTACTAGCAGGCAGCAAGAGGTCGTCAGCAGCATCCACCAAGCGAAGCGGTTCCGAATCAAGGCTGCGAACATCAATTCGTTAAGCCGGCACGGATAACACCCGCATCAATGACTACACGGCTGGAACGCCGAAACGCCGGGCGCCTAAACCAGGGACAGAAATAGAAGCAAACCAAAAAAGGTTGTAGCTGCAATTCTCGTGCCGCCGACGAGCCTGCCAGCGGACAGAAATAGAGAACATGGCGAAGTGTTAAAGACCGACGGAAGGCCTGGAGGACGCCAGACCGCTCGCGGCACTCGAGAATCAGGCGAAAAGAGAAGGCAGCGTCAAGGCAAAAACAACCACTCGCCCCGCACGCCGGCCGCTAGCCGCCAAACATATCCCTCGACGTCAACAGGCCGATTTGTGAGCGAGCCCGGACCTCGACAGGCTCAGCCGTCAATAGGCTCAGTCTCAGAGGGTCCAATCGTCAGCAGGCTAAGCCGTCGGCGGGTACACCACTCGGGCCATGCGAAAGGTCGACGACATCCACCCAAGTCGCCGCATCGACCCAGATAAGCCGGTCTGGTGATGTCTCTCGGCAAAACCATCGATCATAACCCGACGCGTCAGCGAGGGATTTACGCTCC
>JGI12109J20283_10418160_pt1 | contig 10320 bp, 10 predicted proteins | sample ElkSlonscriptome_12_FD_20283 | JGI IMG/M metagenome (IMG submission 20283) | reverse complement strand
ATCATATACCTGCTCGGGCACTTTTTCCTGGCCCAGGGCCACTGGTTTGTACCAGAGTAAGGCTAGCAAGACTATGATGCATCTGGCAGCGATCGTCAGCATATAGTTATTTTTGTTGGGGGTAGCGGGTTCCAATTTGTACAAAATACCTACTCAATACAAGTGGGACAAAGGAATAAGCTCATGACTGGCTTATTGATGAAATAAGTAGGATAGCACTCCTGATTATTGATAAGAAGCACAAAAAACAGTATTATCGGCATTTTGACCAAACAACCAACCGAATTATGGAAAAGATTAACATTGGCGTAGCCGGTCTGGGCTTTATTGGCCCTGCTCATATTGAGGCTCTCAGACGTATTCCTAACCTGCAAGTGGTAGCGGTTAGTGATTTTAATCTGGAAATTGCCCAGGCTAAAGCCAACGAACTGGGAATTGGCAGTGCCTACGGTAGCTTTGATGAGTTACTGGCACACGACGGAATTGACTGTGTACATATCTGCACGCCTAATTTTTTGCACTACGAAATGGCGAAAAAAACCCTGGAAGCGGGTAAGCATGTAGTTTGTGAAAAACCCCTGGCCACCACTACCGCCGAAGCTGAAGAACTGGTAGCCCTGGCCAAAGAAAAAGGACTGATAAACGCGGTTCATTTCAACCTGCGCTTTTATCCGCTGGTACGGGAAATGAGAAGTATGCGTGAGAGTGGCGCCCTGGGCGATGTGTTTTCGGTCATCGGTACCTACCTGCAAGATTGGCTGTACCACGCTACCGACTACAACTGGCGCCTGGAACCTGACCAGTCGGGTGACTCCCGGGCTATTGCTGATATTGGCTCACACTTGCTCGACCTTGTAGAATACATCTCCGGCTTATCAGTTACAGAAGTAATGGCTGACTTCAGTACCGTCCATAAGACGCGCAAAAAGCCGCTTAAGCCGGTAGAAACTTATTCTGGTAAGATGCTCAAGCCAGAAGACTATGCGGATGTACCCATCAACACTGAAGACTACGCTACGGTTATGCTGCGCTTTGACAATGGTAACAAAGGTGTAGTAACCGTAAGCCAGGTAGCCGCCGGGCGCAAAAACCGGATTAACCTGGAGTTCTCAGGCTCCAAGCAGGCCATGCACTGGTGCTCTGAATCGCCCAACGAACTGTGGATTGGCAAGCGTGATGAGCCTAACCAATCGCTCCTCCGTGACCCGGCCCTGGTACATGCCGAGACCGGTGAGATCGTTTCTTTTCCTGGTGGACACAACGAAGGCTTTCCTGATACCTCCAAGCAGATGTTTAAAAAAGTATACGCTGCCATCAGGGAGGGCAAGCAAAGCGAAGATGGCTACGCTACCTTTGAACATGGCTTGCGCGAGCTCCGCCTCTGTGATGCGATCATAAAAAGCAACAAAGAGCAGGCCTGGGTCACTGTTTAAACCCTGCCTCTCAAAATAATTTCTAACCCAACTTGTATATACAAGTTGGGTTTTTATTTTTGTGCTATACCTACCGCGCGTTACTTGCAGCTGCACGCTGAACTCAAACAGCAGATCCTGAGCGGCCAATTTGCTGAAGGGAGCCTGCTACCCTCCGAAAACCGGCTAAGCCAGGCTTATCAGATGACCCGGAGTATGGTAAGGCAGGCACTCAACGAGTTGGAGAAAGACGGCCTGATAAAAAAGAGACAGGGAAAAGGCAGCATTGTTGAGCGAAAAGACCAACGGCTAGGCCTGCTCTCTTTCCGAGGGTTTACTGAAGTGCTAGGCGGCAGCCATCATCAAGTTCACTCCCGCTTTTTGCAGCCTGTAAAATTACAGGCATGGGATGACCACTTTTTCTTTGATCTCAATGATGAGGAACGAAAACATGCGTGCGTAGTCATCAAAAGACTGAGGGAGATAGACGGGCAGCCTGTCATGTTGGAGCACACATATTTTCCCGATGTCCTGGATAACTTCTTGGAGCAAAAATGGGTGGAGGCTTCCCTGTTCAAGACTTTACAGGCCTATTACCAAGTCAGCATGAGCAGTGTGGAGCAATACATCCGGGCTACTACTGCCGACCCCCACGGGGCCGCCTTACTGAATCTTCAGGAAGCTGCGCCCTTACTCAAAATCAACCGTAAGTACGCCACCAGCCGCTCTGGTTTTTACATATATAGCACACTCTACTGCAATACCCAGGACTATGCCATTGGCAGCTATTTAGAATAAATAAAAAAGCAAAGACTATGAACAAGATTACCGAACTCGCGAAAATGATTGACCACTCTCTGCTTCATCCTACAATGGACGATGCCACCCTGAGAGAAGGCTGCCAATTGGCCAAGGAGTACAATGCCGCTTCTGTCTGCATCAAACCCTACGCCATCCCGCTGGCAGTAGAGGAGCTGAAAGGCTCTGATGTGCTGGTGGGCACGGTCATCGGTTTTCCACAGGGAAACTCGAGTATAGAAGTCAAAACATTTGAAACTGAACATGCCTGCAAAAAAGGTGCTGCCGAGATTGATATGGTCGTCAACATTGGCAAAGTACTGAGTGAGGACTGGCCCTACATCACCCAGGAGATACAAATGGTGAGCGATACGACCAGAAAGTATGGTGCTGTCCTGAAAGTAATCTTTGAGAACGACTTTTTACCCGAAGACAAGTACAAAATCAAGCTATGCGAGCTCTGCAACGACCTGAAGGTCGACTTCGTCAAAACCTCTACCGGCTACGGTTTTGTCAAGGGTAGTGATGGCAAATACAGCTACCAGGGCGCTACGGAGCACGACCTGAAGCTGATGCGTAAGCACGCTGACCCTGACATACAGGTGAAAGCCGCAGGGGGTGTCCGCACCCTGGATGATCTACTCAAGGTCAAAGAACTGGGTGTCACCCGTATTGGTGCTACCGCTACCGCAGCCATTTTAGACGAAGCCCACACACGCTTTGGGGACGGTAGTAAGACAGGCACTTCCCGTTCTTTTGGTGAGACACCCGGTTACTGAAGGGCATGGTTACTACGCGTATCATAGACGACTTGCTTGAGCTCCTGGACAGCTTGCCTATGACTGAACAACGAATGTTTGTCGGTTTGGATGGCTATGTAGACCGTATACAGAAGGTGGTACAGTCGCAAGGGGTATCAGAAAACCAATACTTTGATACTATGCCTGAACTGGCTCAGCGTATCGGACAAGCCGCTGGTAAGAGTGCCCAGTTGGAACTCGTCAACCAAACGGTAAAAGCAGGGGGCAATGCGCCCATTATGTCTCACGCTCTGGGCAGGCTGGGCGTCGCTAACGTCTGCCTAGGCAGCTTTGGCGAAAAAAACATACACCCTGTATTTCAGACCATGTCAAATAATTGTGAGCTGCTTTCCCTGGGCAAGCCCGCCGAGACCAACGCCCTGGAGTTTGATGATGGCAAACTTATCTTGTCAGAAGTGAGCGCATTTAGCCGTCTGGACTGGAATTTTGTTCAGCAACAATACCCTGTTGAACAACTCACCCAAATCCTGAACCCTTGCCAGATGGTTGCCCTGGTGGACTGGTGCAACCTGCCTCTGGCTACCGATGTGTGGCAGGGTCTGCTCAAAGATGTCATTCCTCAGTTGGGTGATGATATACAGCGTCAGTATTTCTTTGACCTGGCTGATCCGGGTAAGAAGTCTGTGGCAGAGATCAGGAAAGTGACGGGCGTAATCAGCCGCTACGAAGCCTATGGGGCAGTTACACTTGGGCTCAACGAGAATGAAGCTTACCGCCTGTACCATACATTAATTGGTAAGACAGAAGGCCAGCGAGTCAACTTAGAGGCTATTTGCCAAAGACTATTTGACTATCTCAATATTTCCTGTCTATTGGTACACCCTCTGGATCGTACCATCGTCGCAAATCGGGAGGGCGTACAAACCCTAGCAGGGCACCTGGTCAAAAAACCTGTCATATCCACCGGCGGGGGGGATAATCTCAACGCAGGCTTTTGCTTCGCCCGACTGGCAGGCTGTACCGATTCACTTGCCGCGGTGCTGGGCATGGCTACCTCCGGGGCTTATGTACAAAATGGCCATAGTCCCAACCTGACTGAGCTTCAGGAGTATTTACGACAATGGAGAGATTCATAAATCTGTCAGGTCAAATTAGTAAACTGATAAAATGTAAGGAATGACTTGTGCCAGGGATAGAATGTTTTTTCCCTGAGCTGTTCAACTCTTAAAAATACAACCACTATGTTTCAACTAGGATTTGTTAGTGCCATCCTGGCCGAAAAAAGTTTTGAAGAAGTCGTGGACTTCGCTTCTGAAAATAAGTTTGCCTGCGTAGAAATGATGTGCTGGCCGGTTGGCAAAGCTGAGCGGCGCTACGCCGGGGTTACCCACATCAATGTCAATGAGCTAGACGACACCCGGGCAAACCACATTAAACAATACCTAAAGCAAAAAAATGTCTTCATTTCCGGACTGGGCTACTACCCCAACCCCCTGGCCGAGGATGAGGCCAAAGCCCTGGATGAAATTGAGCACATCAAAAAAATTATTAAAGCCGCCGCCTTACTGGATATTCCGGTGGTTAACACCTTTGTAGGACGTAACCCCAGGCGCAGTGTAGACGACAATTTCAAGATTTTTGAAGAACGCTTTCCTTCTATCATAGAGGAGGCAGAGAAGTACCAGGTCAAGATCGGTATAGAAAACTGCCCTATGTTTTTTACCGGAGATGAATGGCCGGGTGGCAAAAACCTGGCATTTAGCCCTGCTATCTGGCGGAGGATGTTTGAAATCATCCCCAGTCCCAACTTTGGCCTCAACTACGACCCCTCTCACCTGGTCTGGATGCAGATGGATGAGGTACAGCCTCTATTTGAGTTTAAAGACCGCATCCACCACGTACACCTCAAAGATGTTAAGATTTTCCGCGACAAGCTTGATGATGTAGGCATCCTGGCCACTCCGCTGGAATATCATTCGCCCAAGTTACCGGGCCTGGGAGATGTCCGCTGGCGTGAGTTTTTCTCTGCCTTGACCACCATCGGCTACCGGGGCCCTACCTGCATAGAGGTAGAAGACAAAGCTTACGAAGACTCCGAAGCTATGGTTAAGACTTCTATCCTACAGAGCCGTAACTATGTAAGTCAGTTTATGGTGCTATAGATGGAGACTGACCGCATGAGAATCTTACGGACTTATTAGTATTGCTCCTCTCCGGAATCGGAATGTTTTTCTTCTCCCAGGCGGTCAATTTCATTCATCAGGCCGGCGGCCTCTTTCTTTTCTACCAAATTACCGTACTGAAAAGCCACCGCCACGAGCGTAATCACGTACAAAAACTGCGCGCCCAATGTGCTAACAACCTGAAATACTACAAACAGGGCCTGCACCAGGGCAGAATTGCTTTCCATATTAAATTCCCCTGAAGACGAAAGGAAGGCACCCGCTCCGGTAAAAATGATCAGCGGTAAGTTAAAAACTGAGGTAACAATAGACTGCAAAACGATCATGATCAGTAACAAGCCTAGTGTGCTCAGGTAGTGATCAGAAACCAGTTTGAAGCATCGGGAAAAGGCCATCCCGAAGTCCAGCCTTTCTTTGACTTGCAGTATAAAAATGAAGGACAGTGCTGCTAAAAGCATAAAGCCCGGAACGATGAGAAAAATAAAGCCGATGACGACCAGTACCGATGTCATTATGGAGCTAAGTAACAGGCCCAGATAGTTTGCTTTCACTTTTTCCCATACATCACTAACTTCTATCGCCTGATAGGCATCCTGCTCAAAGTATATCGCAAAATAACTGTATACCACCCCGATAACCAGCGGTACACTTAGCAGTGAGAGCAGTCCGGCTATACCGCTGCCGCCCACCGAGGTCAGTATATCTTGTTCAGATAGTTCGCCACTGTTAAAGAACAGGTCAGAGGCACTCAGGGCTGACACTATGCCTACCAGTAGCACCGCTGGGCCAGCAATATATAGTAGGCTTTTACCCAGGGGCGCGGCATTTTCCCTCAAAAACGTAAAGGTAGCATTAATTTTCTCACCAAAGTCACGCTGCTCATAGAGCTTCATTTTCTTGCTTGTCATGCAGTTGTAGTTTGTAGGGATAGACGATGAAGTAATAAACGATAAAGAAAGCCGATGTTAAAATGATACCCAGGCGCAACGTCCAGTGCCAGTCGGTAAGGCGGGTCACAAAAGACTCCAGAAAGCCAGCCAGGATAAAGAGCGGCACCAGCCCGATGACGATCTTTAGCCCTTTTCGGGCACCTTGTACAAACGAATACATACGAGGATATGTACCCGGAAAGAGAATACTATTGCCAATGACCAACCCAGCCGCGCCAGCGATGATGATAGACGCGATTTCTATTGTACCGTGTATCCAGATGGTTAGGAATGAGGGCCACAGGAATCCCTGCTGGTAAAAGAAATATTGGAACGCGCCCAGCATGATACCGTTTTGCAGAAGCACATAGCCTGTACCCAATGACAATAGGATGCCCAAACTGAAAGCCATAAACGATACTTTGATATTGTTCACCGTGATCGCAAAAAACATATCACCACGGCCCATACTCTTGTAGACCGCCATCGGATCGCCCTGGTTGATGTTATCCAACGTCATATTCACGTAGGCATCGCCTAGGATAAGACGTATAAAACTATCATCATGCGCGGCGGACACCGCGCCTATGAGCCCAGCCAGCAAAAATACCAGGAATGAATAAAGAAGCTGCCTTCTTGATGCATACATGATACCTGGCAACTCTATCTGCCAAAAGCGAAACAGCCGGCGTTTGTCTTCTTTCTTGTTGCGATAGATCGCCTGGTGTATCTTGGCTGTCAGGTTATTAAGGTAAACAGTAGTATTACTACTCGGATAGTGGGTTTTGGCATAGCCCAGGTCATCGGTCAACTGCACAAAATAGTCGGACAGTTCGTCTGGTTTGAGCGAAACATTTTCGGTACCGACGGCCTGTTCCAGGGCTTCCCATTTTTTTTGATTTTGCTTGACAAAAGCCGCCTCTCTCATTACGCAAGGGTTTTTAAGACAATGATAAGGTTCACTTTTCAGGATGAATGCCTAATTTAGCGAGATATTTCCATATTTAAAGACCTGGAATTACAACGGGTCCTGTTTTCACAAAAATCTGTTTGACGATGCCCCGCATCAGTGTAGATACTGCTCAAAATATCAGCGTAGATTATCCCCTGGCCGGGGTGGGTTTACGCATACAGGCTTTTTTTCTGGATTTACTGGTGATCGTTGCCTACTATGGTAGCCTCCTGCTGGTTTTTGTACAACTGGAAGTGGAACCTCCTACGGCGTTGATCGTAGTTTTGGGGTTACCTCCTTTTCTTTATCACCTTCTATGTGAAATATTTCTGGATGGTCAGAGTATCGGCAAGCGACAAATGCAGATCAAGGTGATCAAACTGGATGGATCAGCACCAGGCATAGGCGAGTATTTACTGCGCTGGCTGTTACGTATCATTGATATTTCGCTGATGAGCGGCGCCGTGGCCGTATTGAGTATAGCGATCAGCCGCAACGACCAACGCCTGGGCGACCTGGCCGCGGGCACTACTGTCGTAAAAATTAAGACGGGCGAGCCACTCTCCGTTTTTGCTGTGGAAGAAAATTATCAAACTACTTTTCCTGAAGTGACCCAGCTCAAAGATACAGACCTGGATGTCATCCTACGGGTCATACACAACTACCGGGAAAGTGGACAGGTAGCCCCGGTACGGGCCACTGCTACTAAGGTGAAACAACTGATTGGAGTGGAGAGCGACCTCCGCCCCTTACAGTTTCTTTATACCATTGTGCGGGATTATAAATACCTGACGGGTAGGGGGGGCGACACCCGTGTGGAGTAAATAAATTATACGATGTAAAACACTCATTGACCCGTTTTAAGCTGGTAGACTTGCTGCAGAAATGCTCCCCGCGATATGCGACCGGCTTGCTTTAGTAACTTTTCGTTTTCAATGTTCAGCTTTTCCATCCACTTGCTGGCCAGTGCCTGACTTATCTTCTTTTCCGGCTGAATATCATGATACGGGTAGGCGGTAGTCCATTGCACGCTTGCATCCAGTTTTTCAATTCCTTTTTCCGGAACCGCTGCCGGATCGTATAAATCCTGGAAAAGACCACGATTACCCATGTATTGTACTGCTCTAAAATAAGGCGAGTCAGGCTTTACATCTGACGTATAAAAGGTAATCGCTCCTGATGCATGTAGCTGACGCTGCAATTTATCGACATCAACACTCTCCAATTCTACCCCATCATTGACCGCCTGGCTAGCGGCCAAACCTGCTGCCTGTCCCAGAGCCGTCCAGGTAGGCTCCATACGGATAGCCCCAAAACCCACCCTGCTGGAAGAAACCGCCACCGGAACCAGCAAACCGCTCACTTTTTTGGGCAGCATGACCGAATACGGTATTTGAAAAGGTTTGCTGGGCGCGCTCAGATTGCCTAACAACTCCCTGTCAGGTGTGTAGTAGGTACCGTGGCTGTTAAAACTGTAATCGCCTATGGCTACCGCATCCGCAAAAGCCGGGGCCCTGGTACTTCCTTCTTCTCTCGTACCGTCTTTTTGGGTAAAGACATGTTGACCTAACAGACGACGTCCTTCCCGCACGTAAATTAATGGTGGAAAATTACCGTATGCCTCAAACTCATCTTTGGGCAAATTCCAGCGTTTCATCTCATTTTGCACAACCGGCAGCACCCTTGCATCATGCTGTAAAAAATAAAGGACACCCAGCGTATGAGCTTTGGCTTCTTCCCAAACCTGTTGCCTTACTTTGGCATCTCCTTCCGGCCAAACGTCGGTTTGATTACAAATTTTTATACTCATTTTCGACCCTTTACGGTCGTTAAAATCTGCCTTATTGTTCGGTATTTGTCTTGAAGGCCCTTTGATGATATCTTCCAAATCATCAATATTACCGGCCTCCATTTCTGCGATCAGCCACTGAAAATCATCCGGATCATAGCTGTCCGGCTTAGGTATGGGAATGCTGTTGCCGGGATCTTTGCTTAGGGTAACCCTGAAATTATAACACTGTACATGCCAGTCTGGGGGAGAGGCAGCGGCTTCGTCATATTTTTCGGGACCTTCCGACCCTACTATGTATTCGCAGCCTGCCGCAGCTAATAAGTCACCTTCATAAGTAGCATCAATAAAAACCCGGGCCTCAACATCTTTCAGCTGGCCCTGTTCCAGGTCTTTCAGGCGTATAGCCTTTAATTTCGTTTCGCTTTCTTCGATCAATTTACTGCTAGCCGATACTAAACGATGATTCAGAAAAAGGCTTAAGCGATCCTGCTCTTCCAGCATTTGCATAAACACCTGCTTGGCTACCTTCGGCTCGTAAAATGCACCTTGCCAGCAATCTTTCACCTGTTGCGACTGGGGTCCATACGATTTGACATAATGGGACTCTACCCGATTCATAAATTCACGCCAGGTACCTCCCAACGATTCAAATGAATGAAAATCCGTATTGGATAATCCGCTGGAAGCCAAGCCTCCTACGTGACTGGTTTCTTCCAACAGGGCAACAGATACTCCTTGCCGGGCAGCGTTGACCGCCGCTGCTACTCCCGCAGGTGTCGCACCATAGACTACCACATCAAACTGATGCTGTGCGGCAGCCAGGCCTGAAGTGATGCATAACAAGAACAGGTTTAGAAAAAAGGAACGCTTTAACATTATTTGTAATTTTTGTGACCAATCGCATAACGCTGAATCATAGTCTGCTTTGCTGCGCCGTACATACGCTAATGATAGGTAAAGTCTTCTTAGAATACTCATTTTTACTCATTTATAAAAGTACGCTCAGAATTCATTATCAAGGTTATTGCCAGCCCGGTGGGGCGGCTTTTCAGGGGGCGGTGCCTGCGAATGAAAAAATTCTTTTGCAGTAAATTCGTTATCTTGAGCAAATGCTAAGATCTTTTAGTAAATGTCTGCCTTACGTTCGTCAAATCAAGCGTCATTATGAATAAAGAAATACTTAAGAGTTATATTGTAGAATTAGTTGGAAGTATCGATGACCAGCGTTTTCTGGAAAGCATGAGCGCCATGCTGGAAGCTTATGTGGGTAAGACAGCGCTAAGTGCCGAGGAAAAAGCGGCCATTGAAGAAGGTTTGAAAGATATGGAAGAGGGGAGAACAATTTCTCATGAGCAGCTGAAAAAAGACACGGCTTCCCGCTATCCTAACCTGCGCCTGAAGTAATGGAGGTAGTATGGACCAAAAAGGCAGAACAGGATTATTATCAGCAAATTGATTATCTCCTAGATCACTGGAATGTTGAAGTAGCTGAA